>Ga0314771_100270_pt1 | contig 11516 bp, 8 predicted proteins | sample MetaGCB42018_FD_204522 | JGI IMG/M metagenome (GOLD analysis project Ga0314771, IMG submission 204522) | Cryopeg brine microbial communities from Beaufort Sea near Barrow, Alaska, United States - CB4 2018 | ecosystem: Environmental > Aquatic > Marine > Coastal | place: USA: Alaska | collected...
TAATTTATCGGAGGATTCAGCATTATTTGTTTATCACAAACGCATCCCCGTATTTTTATTACCCGAATTGGCTGAAAGAAAATTTGACTACCGCATAAAAGAAATCAGCGATGGAGAAGTTCAACTTTTAATTTTTAAAAGCTGATATGTTTTCCAAAAACAACTTAGTTAAAAACACCTCCCATAAAGTCGTGCTTCCATTTTATTTATATGCAGCCATCTCCTTTCTGGTAGCAACAATACTCTTGTTTCTTTCTACAAGCTCTTTAAATCAGCATTATTTTAACCCGGAAATATTGGCTATTACACATATTATGGCTTTGGGTTGGGGCACCATGATGATTTTGGGAGCAAGTCACCAGTTAGTTCCTGTATTAATTGAAGGAAAATTATTCAGCAATATTTTAGCTCATTTCTCTTTTATTACGGCGGCAATAGGAATCCCCTTACTTGCTTATGGGTTTTATGTTTTTAATATGGGTTGGCCGGCTCAATGGGGTGCAATATTGATTAATACAGCCATACTGTCCTATTTGGGCAATCTGACTTTAAGCATGATCAAAAGGAAAAGAGTAAATGTTCACGCCACATTTGTTTTAACTGCAGCTTTATGGTTATTTGTAACAACTCTGGTCGGGCTTTTATTGGTGTACAATTTTTCGGATCCCATTTTACCGACTAATTCCTTGCATTACCTCTCATTACACGCTCATCTCGGAATAATTGGTTGGTTCCTTCTGCTCGTTACGGGAGTAGGTTCCCGGTTGATCCCAATGTTCCTAATCTCTAAATACAGCAATACAAAATTATTATGGGTGATTTTTGCGTCGATAAACACAGGTTTAATCACTTTTATAATTTTCTTCCTGTATGTTCCCCAAAAATCCTTTTATTTGATTTCTTTTGCCTCCATCCTTTTTGGCATTGGCTCTTTCGGGTATTATTGTTTGCATAGTTTTAAACAACGCATCCGGAAAAAGGTAGATGAAATAATGAAAATTTCGTTATTGTCGGTAATTATGATGCTTTTACCCGTAATCTTGTTGTTCATCATCATTGTTTGGTTGCTGATTAATTCCATCAATCCTCAATTGGTTTTGATATATGGTTTCGTAATTTTCTTTGGATGGATAACGGCCATTATATTGGGGATGACATTTAAAACCTTGCCTTTTATTGTCTGGAACAAAGTGTACCATCTGCAGGCAGGCCTTGGAAAAACACCCAATCCCAAGGATATGTTCAGCAGTAAAATTTTTAGTTTGATGAGTGTAGCTTACCTGAGCGGGTTTATACTGTTTATCGTTGGTATATATTTAGCGAATAATTTACTGGTCAAATTGGCTTCGTTTTTATTATTACTTGCCGCTCTATTTTATAACTGGAATGTGCTAAAAATATTTTCACATAAATCTGTAAAATCATGAATGAAATAACCAATAATCCTATTAAATGCGCACAAGCATTAGAGGCACTGAATGATGTAATTGACCCGGAAATTGGATTGAATGTGGTGGATCTGGGTTTAATTTATCAGATTGATTTTGATGAGGAAAATTCAAAGATCAATATTGTTTTTACACTTACCACTCAATTCTGCCCTATGGGAGAATCTATTACAGAAGCCATTAAACGGGCCCTGGAAAACGCATTCCCAATTATGGAAGTAGATTTGGATCTCACTTTTGATCCTGCCTGGAACGAGGAATTGATATCTGAAGCGGGAATTAACTTTCTTAATCAATAATTATGCTGAGCCTTACCTGCAAAACTGCCATCAAAGCTGTAATATACCTGTCCTCAAAATTGGACTCCGGGGAAAAATCAGGAATTAAAGAAATTTCCGAATTTATTAATGCCAGTGAACACTCTGTTGGAAAGTTGTTACAATTATTGGTGAAGGAAAAAGTGATCTGTAGTTCGAAAGGTCCCAAAGGCGGTTTTTATATTACCGAAGATCAGTATCAACAACCCATTCTAAATATCATTGAAACAATTGATGGGAAGAATGTATTTAAGCAATGTGGTCTTGGTTTTCACAAATGTTCTTCAGAGCATCCATGCCCAATTCATGATGATTATAAAGGGGTAAGAGACCTTTTTGAAAATCTTTGCAGGGAGAAAAAAATTATCGATCTGTGTGAACCCGTAAAGAATGGACTGGCCTATCTGATAGGATAAATTTAACTTCAAGAAAAGAGAATTCAGCTCAATTGCTTAAAATTTTACATCCAGTAAATTTCCGGACAATTGCAACAAATTGATCTCGGCCAGTTTAGCGTCAAATTTTGCTGTATCCCGATTGACTTTAGCATTGATTAGATTCACCTGTGCCTGTCGAAATTCAATGGAGGTAATTTGGCCCAACTTAAACTGTTCTTCAGAACGTTGGAAATTTCTATTATTGGTCACCAGGTTTTTTTCTTGTGTTTGAAGTACAAATAATTGGTTTTCGTAGGTTTCAAAAGCATTGGACACATCCAGTACAACTCGCTGTTCAATTTGTTTTTTGATAATTTCTTCTTTCTCAATGGCAATTTTAGAGTTTTTCACCCTATTGATGTTACTCCCGTCAAATATATCCCAACTTAAAGTGGCAGTGCCCGAAAAACCATAAGCTTCTTGTGAGGATAGGAAAGACGCAGAGTTATTTTGAGACTCCGCCCAATTATAACTTCCCGATACCCCCAGAGTTGGTAAAAAATCTGAACGATCGACTTTTAAATCATATTCACGAATGTTGATATTGGTGTCGGCTTGCAAGAGAGAAACATTGTTCTTTTTAGCTTCTTCAAGCAGCAAATCCAATCTCAATGTAGGGATAAAGGTTACCGTGGTGTCAACATCAAAATCTGTTTGAACTTCCCTGCCCATCACAAAGTTCAGGTCTCGTTTTGCGTTCATATAGAGTTGTTCTGTATTCAGAAAAACAATGCTATCGTTGTTGACATCAACTTCGGCATTGAGAACATCGAGCTGGGTATTTTGTCCGTATTCATAGACGTATTCGGCACGAATCAACCTGTTTTTGGAAATCTGCAGCGATTGTTGTGCGGTTTGTGCCGTTTGTTTAAGCCTTGCCACATCAAAATATCCGGTCATTAATTGAAAAATGGTGGCCTCTATGGTCTGCCGGGCCTGAAGTTCTGAGAGTTGATAAGATTCTTTTAGCCTTTTGTAATTGTAAAAGCGGCCCAAACCATCAAACAAGGTGTAATTAATGGTACTTGCAGCATTGTAACGACGTGATTCGGCATTGATGAGTTCCGTAGAGGTACCATCCCCGAAAAATGCTGTATTGCTGTGGTCTCTAACATAAGTAGCATTGGAGCTTGCCGAGACAGTTGGGAGATAGCCACTATTCAGCAAACCATCATTATTATCGGCAATTTCAATGTCGTTCTTGGCGATCTTAACACCATAGTTGTTTTCAAGGGTGATTTTGACAGCCTCTTCTTTGCTTAAAATTTCCTGTGCAGGTGCGATAAGGGTGCAGAGTGACAGGAGAATAAAAAAAGCTATTGAATTATTGGTTAATTTCATCTTCTTGTTCTGCTTTAAGTTCTTTAATCGCGTTTTCCAATTCCTCCCGAGGTACACGTTCGCCGCTTTTCAACCATTTTATACTACCTTTCAAACTGTTATTGAAAGAAAGAAAAATAGGCAGAATGAATAATGTCAACAGCGATGCAAAAGCTATCCCGTAAGAAATAGAGATGGCCATGGGCTTGAGAAACTGAGCCTGACGACTTCCCTCAAGAAGCAATGGTGCCATCCCTGCCACGGTGGTTACTGTTGTAAGGAGAATTGCCCTGAACCTTGTCTTCCCGGCCTGGATGAGTGCCTCTTCAAATTTGACACCTTCCCTTAATAAACTGTTGAATTTATGGATCAGTACCAAACCATCATTCACCATTACACCAATCAAAGCGATAATTCCTAACCATGACAATATATTGACCGGAAAACCGTGAAGTAAATGCCCCCAGGCTACCGCGATGATGCTAAAGGGAATAAGGATCATTAGGAGAATAGGCTGACTTAAAGACCGAAACGTAAAGGCGATGGTCACAAAGATCAGGAACAAAATCACCAGGGATACTCTAGAAGCCGAATTTTGAATTTTAGCAGCCTCCCGACTTTGACCTTCGTATGAAACTTTCACAGAAGAATATTTACCGAGAATAGCCGGTAGCACATTATTTTTGATATCGTCTAAAATAGCTCCCGAGTTAGAGTTGGGGTTTGCCAAATCGGCATTCACCTGAATTTCCCGCAAACCATCAAGGTGATTGATGGCCACCTCCCCACGAACTATTTCATACTCTGCAATTTCTGAAAACGGTACACGCTCTCCGGTTGGGGTAATAATACGCATATTGTCTAAATCATTAATTGAGGACCTGTTTGATCGCTCATATCTTGTCCACACCTTGATTTCATCCTGGCCTCTTTGGAAACGCTGTGCCTGAAAACCGAAAAATCCGTTGCGCACCTGTGCCATCACAGTTTGATAATCCAAACCAATTGGATAGGCATTTTCTTTCAATTTCACACGAATTTCCTTGATGCCCTCCGGATCATTGTCATTTACATCCTTAAGTGTAGGGTTTTCTATCAAGTTTTTCTTGAGTTCATTTTTGGCCAATCGGAGTTGTTCAATATTGTTCCCCAATAAAGAAACTGAAACCGGACTTCCTCCAAAATTACCCCCAAATCCAAACGTAAGGGTTTCAACTCCATAAACGGGACCTACTTTGTCCCGAACGGCGTTGGTAATTACAAATGATTCCAGATCGCGTTCTTCCCCAGGCAACAAGTTGATTTGTAGTGAAGCATTTGAGGATCCCGGCCCAATACGTTTGATTATGTTTTCAACTACCTGCTTGTTTCCCGATTGTTTTTTGGTCAAATCATCATTGACCAACCAGGCATTAGCTTCAATCATACTGATGATAGAATCTGTGATTTTTGCATTTGTCCCTTCCGGCATGGCCAGGCTTATAGAAACCCGGTCACTTGCAATTCTTGGAAAAAGTGCCCTCCCGATAATACCGCTGGACATGGAAGCAATGGTAAGGATCAAAATGGCTAATAAAGATGATACAGTAATTAACTTGTTCCTCATAAATGCCGTCAGTACAGGAACGTAAAGCCGATCTCGCATAAAATCCATGGCGCGGTCGCCATAATGGTTTACTATTTTGAATTTATCAAAAGCCCTGTCAATCATATTCCTTTTACCCGGGCCTATATCTCCCTGATGTACCAAAGCTTTGGAATGAGCAATATGTGCAGGCAATATTAGTAAAGCTTCAATTAGCGAAACAGCCAAAGTGATCATTACAATTTTTGAAACTTCCCCAAAGAAATCACCAATCCGGCTATCAAAAAACAAGAAGGCAGAAAATGCTAAAATAGTTGTAATTATAGAGGACACAATTGGCGCAATCACTTCCAAAGTACCATCTATGGCAGCCCGTACACGGGATTTCCCGCGCTCAAAATGTTGATAGATATTTTCAGCAACCACGATCCCATCGTCTACAAGAATACCTACCACCACGATCATTCCGAAAAGTGAAAGCAAATTAATGGTGATGCCCAGTTGCGAAGCAAAAACAAACATTCCGAGAAAAGAAAGAGGAATTCCTATACCCACCCAAAAAGCCATTCGGATATTTAGAAAAATAGCGAGAATTAAAACTACAAGAGATATACCAAATACCCCATTTTGCAACAAGAGTTCTGTACGCTGATTCAATGTAATAGATGAATCATTCACCACATCTAATTTAATGTTATTGTGGCTTTGGTTATAAGTTTCTATATATTCATTTACCTGTGCAGCTGTTGAAATTAAATCTTCGCTGTTGGTATTGCTGACATTTACATTTACGGAAAGTTTTCCATTAAAGTAAGATGCATTTGGCGTCTCTTCAAACCGATCTCTTACAGTCGCTACATCGCTCAGGCGAACAACTCGTCCGGATTTGTCCGCCCGAACAATAATATCATTTAGCCTTTCTCCAAAATAAGATCGGTTGTTGGCCCTGATCAGATATTCTTCTGTATCAGTTTTGATATTTCCCCCGGTAATCAAAATGTTTTCGCGGGAAACAGCCTGCGCAACCTCCTGGAAACTTAAATTATATGCCAACAAATCAGTTTCCCTTACGGCAATCTCAATTTCTTCCTCCGGATATCCTGTAATTTCAACTTGTGATATCCCTTCCATGCCGCGTAAATCATTCTCAATATCACGGGTTATTTGCTTGAGAGTCGCCAAACTGATGTTTTCCCCACTGACAGCAAAACTAATAGTCTGGCGAATATTTTCAACTTTAGCCACCACTAAAGGTTCCATGCCTGTTGGAAAGGAAGGAACCCTATCTACTGCATTTTTTACGTCGGCCAACACTACATCTATATCTGCTTCATTTTCTTTCTCAATGGTTATGGAGGCAGAATTTTCCCGGGAGACCGAGGTTACTCGATCAACTCCTACCAAGCCTTTTAGATTATCTTCAATTTTCACGACCACACCTTCTTCCATCTCTTGAGGAGAAGCACCGGGATAAACAGCAGTAATGGTAACAATTTCTGAATCGGTCAATGGGAAAAAAGAGGATTTCATTGACAAAAACCCAAACACCCCAAACAGGACAAAGAAAATAATAAAGATTTGTACAGCAACGGGGTATTTTATAAAATATTCAATGACTTTTTTCATGGCATTTGCTATTTATTCTGCTAAAATTTGAACAAGCATGCCTGCATAAGCACCGGGAATACTTTTAGAAAGAATTTTTGTTCCGTCCGGAACACCTTTGATTATTACCCGCTGATCTCCAAAATAGACTGGGGTCACCTCTATTAAATCCAAAATAGAATCCCGAACAACGAAGAGTTGTTTGTCATCACGAAGCAAACTGCGAGGCACTTCAATCACATCTTCAATGTCTTTCCCATTGATGGATGCTTCTAGATAAAGCCCTTCTTTAAGTGTTTCTCCCGCTACACTAATAAATACCTGGATGGTTTGCGAGTTTAGATCGACCCTGGGATTAATTCGTACAACTTTTCCTTCAAAAACCTGTGTTTTATTAATATTATGAAGTTTCACTACTTCGCCTATTTTAAGAAATTCTGCAAAAGATTTATTCACGGAAACCCCGAGTTCATAAACACCCGGATCTATAAATTCCCCCATTTTTTGGCCACTGCGTACCAAAGTTCCTTCGGTGACAAGGGTTTCGGTCAAAACGCCTGAAAACGGTGCTCTCAAAATATATTTAGACAAACGTTCCTCAAGGTTTTTTACATTGTAAAAAGTGGAAATAACATTTCTGCCTGCCAGGAACAACCGTTCTTGTTCTGAGGTAATTTCAGGTAATTTTGGAACGGATTTATCAATGTCAAAATTACTGAGGTAAGTTTGCCATTTCCCAGAAAATTGTGGATAATCGAGTATCAAATCGGGCATCACAGATGCTATAAGATTGTAAAAGCTACTTTTTTGAGATTGCACAGAAGCATAAAACTCTGAGGCATCCAATTTCAATAAGGCTTCTCCTGCATTGTAACGCTGCCCTTCCCTGAATAGTTTCCCTGTAGATTGTAAAACACCCTGAACTTCCGCATACAACTCTACTTTTTTAAGGGCAACCAAATTGCCATTGGCGGTAATAACTACCGGTAAAGTTTTGTTTAAAACTGTGTCCACAAATACTTTTTGAACAATCAGATCCGATTTGGGAACAATCTTTTTTTGGCTATCTAAAATATACCATCCAATAAAAAGAGCACTAAGCAATATGACTATACTGATAACAATATTAATTATTTTTCTCACAGTTTGGAAGGCGTTTGTTCAGACATTTCTTTTAGCTTTTTAAAATTTTAAGTTATCAACTGTTTTATCGATCTTATAATACAATGGACATTGGTCGTAATGAAAAAGGCAAATTACAGAATTTTACATTTGGTTGGTTTTCTTTAGCTTCAAAACCGCATTTTCCCGTTTTAATAGAAAAGCCCGTTAAATCAAGGTTTAAAGAAATTTTCTTTTTATTAATTAAGGTAAAAACCTCCTGAAGTGTGAAAATTACAACTTCTTCATAGAACATGAAATCTTTTACCGAAATTTGATATCTTCAACTATCCGATTTGATCATAAAATATTCTTTTGAATGAACTTTTTAACCATTTTTAGTATTTTTGATGCTAAAATGGCCTTTACGGGAATATTTTTGCATTAGAAATCGCACTGAAGATATCCAGGTTATTTTAAAAGGCCAACTCTTTTAAATCAAAAATTCACCGTAAAATATAGAAGCCTTTAATCTCCCATTTTGACTATAATTCTTTAATTTCGCGAATAAATTTTTACAAGATGTCCTCCCATAAACATTTCGAAATATACAAACCATACGGTTACCTCAGTCAGTTTGTAAACAATCAAACTACCAGGAAGAACAAAAAAATGTTGGGGGAGTTATATGATTTTCCTTTAGAAACGATGGCTATAGGACGGCTGGATGAGGATTCAGAAGGTTTGTTGTTTCTCACAACCAGCGGTGAAATGAGTGAGATTGTGCGCAGCAAGAAAGTGGAAAAGGAATATTATGTACAGGTGGACGGAATAATTGACGATGAGGCCGTTGAAAAACTGAAAAACGGGGTTGAAATTGGCATTAATGCCGAAAAATATATCACCAAACCCTGCAATGCTTTTAGACTTAAAACTCCTCCCGATTTTCCGGAACGGGGAAAAAAGATACGTGATGAACGGCACGGGCCAACAAGTTGGGCCTCTGTTACTTTAACAGAAGGAAAATTTCACCAGGTAAAAAAAATGACGGCTGCGGTTGGTTTTCCAACTCTCAGATTGGTACGGGTGAGAATTGGAGAAGAAACTTTAGGTAATTTAAAAGTTGGGGAAGTGATCGAGGTCGATCAATTTGAATTGTGATTTTATTGTCACCCGTTTTTTTATCTCCCACAGATTTGAGCATATTTTAATCGAATTAATCCAGAAGTTTTTACTTTCTAATTTTAATCTCAAAGTCACACGTTTTTATATCCCGCGCCGGAAAGCTATCAGGAGGGCAATTTTTTGCAGAAAATAATCTTTACTTTTTTTTAGCCACTAATGCACTAATATTTTTTAACTTTCTCTTGATTCTTGATTCTTGATTCTTGGCTCTTTTTTCTATTTTCTATTTTCTTTCCTTTTTTGAACTTCTTAATTAGTGTTGACCGGTTTTAAACTTGATTTCCTTGTTACCTATATTTTATGTCCCGCAGATCTCGCAGATTTTCGCAGATTTTAATCGAATTATTGCAGAATTTTTTACTTTCAAACTTTTTTGTTTCTTGATTCTTGATTCCTGATTCCTGAATCTTTACTCTTTTTTCTCTACTCCTTTTTCTCTCTTCTTTTTTTCTAAAATTTCGTACCTTTAAAATTCGATTTTTAATTAAAATTTTACAACAAAATTCAATAATTATTATGAAGCGAAAATCAATAAATTACAAAAAAAAATCTCTCGGACTTTTGGTGCTCCTGGTTTTAGGAGGTACCACTTCTTATCAAATCCGGGCACAGGAATTACCTCAACCTAAAACAGAAATGGAACAAACAAAAAATTTAGACAATCTCTTATTGGAAAAATGGGAAGGACCTTACGGAGGAGTTCCTGCATTTGACAAAATGAAATTGGCCCTTCTGCAACCCGCCATTGAAAAAGGAATGGTCTTGCATTTGGATGAAATTGAGAAAATTGCAAATAATCCTGAGGCACCAAGCTTTGAAAATACCATCGCGGCCATGGAAAGGGCAGGGAAACCTCTTGACCGGGCATTTAATTATTATGGCATCTGGAGCAGCAACCTATCTTCTCCGGAATTCAGGGAAATTCAGGAAGAATTGGCACCAAAAATTTCAGAATATTCTTCGAAAATTTCACAAAACACTAAATTGTTTGAACGCATTAAAGCCGTTTATGAGCAATCCCTGGTAAAACCATTAGAGGCAGATCAGCAAAGAGTTGTTCAGCTTATATACGAAGAATTCGCCCTTGAAGGTGCAAATCTTGATGAGCAGGCTAAAAAACGTACTGCTGATATCAACATGGAACTTTCAAAGCTTTACACTTCATTTTCAAATAACATTTTGGCCGATGAAGAGAAATATGTCGTTTTTCTTGAAAAAGACCAGTTAAGCGGTTTACCAGATTCTTTCGCAAAAGCTTCAGAAAAAGCAGCTACAGACCGCGGGCAGGAAGGAAAATATGCAATTATTAATACCCGCTCTTCCATGGATCCATTTTTAACCTATTCTGATGAACGGGAATTGAGGGAGAAAGTATGGACCAATTATTATTCACGCGGTGACAATAATGATGAATTTGACAACAACCAGAACATTTCTGATATTCTAAAATTTCGTGATGAGCGTGTTGAATTGATGGGATATGACAACTTTGCCGAATGGCGCCTTCAGAACAGGATGGCAAAAACCCCGGAAAATGCAATGGATTTAATGAATGCAGTTTGGCCGGCAGCCCTTGCAAGGGTTGAACAGGAAGTTAAAGACATGCAAGCTTTAGCTGATGCCGAAGGTGCAAATATCACCATCAAGCCTTGGGATTACCGCTATTATGCCGAAAAAGTAAGAAAACAAAAATACGATCTGGATTCTGATGAAGTAAAACAATACCTCCAATTGGAAAACCTGACCCAGGCCTTATTTTTTACTGCGGGGGAATTGTTCAATTACAATTTCACCCCTGTAGCCAAGGGTACTGTTCCTGTTTTTCATGAAGATGTGAAGGTGTGGGAAGTTACCGATAAAACCTCCGGGGAACACGTTGGGCTTTGGTACTTGGATCCTTTTGCAAGAAAAGGCAAACGCTCCGGTGCCTGGGCAACCATGTACAGGAGTTTTTCCACATTTGATGGAAAAGAAACCGTGCTTGCTTCCAACAATTCAAACTTTGTTAAACCTGCACCGGGAGAATCTGCTTTGATCTCATGGGATGATGCTAACACGTTTTTCCACGAATTTGGGCACGCTTTGCACTTCTTCTCTGCAAATGTGAAATACCCAACCTTAAACAGCGGAGTCCGGGATTATACAGAATTTCAATCGCAACTGCTGGAACGTTGGTTATCTACAGATAAAGTGATCAACCAGTTTTTATTGCACCATGAAACCGGAAAACCAATTCCTGCAGAGCTGGTAACGAAGATCAAAAACGCTTCCACATTTAACCAGGGATTTGAGACTACGGAATATTTAGCCTCTGCGCTTATGGATTTGAAATACCATACCACCGACCCCGAAAACATCAATCCCAGGACCTTTGAAAAGGAAAGTCTGAAAGAACTGAATATGCCGGAGGAAATTGTGATGCGTCACCGCTCCCCACATTTTGGACATGTGTTCTCAGGTGAGGGTTATGCCACAGGTTATTACGGCTATTTATGGGCCGATGTATTAACAGCAGATG
>Ga0314771_100271_pt1 | contig 11451 bp, 12 predicted proteins | sample MetaGCB42018_FD_204522 | JGI IMG/M metagenome (GOLD analysis project Ga0314771, IMG submission 204522) | Cryopeg brine microbial communities from Beaufort Sea near Barrow, Alaska, United States - CB4 2018 | ecosystem: Environmental > Aquatic > Marine > Coastal | place: USA: Alaska | collected...
GTGACTGGGAAGCAGATACCATTATCGGTCAACACCACAAACAGGCCATCGTAACAGTAGTAGAGCGAAATACTGGGCTGCTTAAGATGAAACGGGTCACTAAAAAGAGTGCTCATCTGGTAGCGGATGCGATGGTAAGTCTACTAACCCCAGTTAGACTACAAGTTAAGACGATTACGTCCGACAATGGCAAGGAGTTTGCTGAGCATAAAGAGGTAAAAAGACGCCTTTACAGTAGAGTCTACTTTGCTGATGCTTATGCCTCATGGCAACGAGGAACAAACGAAAATACCAATGGCTTGATTAGAGAGTACCTGCCTAAAGGGTGTGACTTTAGACAGGTATCTAATGATGAGGTACAGGCTATTGAGGATAGAATAAACAACCGACCAAGAAAGCGTTTAGGGTTTAGAACGCCAAACCAGGTGTTCTATAATATTATTTAGCGTTGCACTTGGTGTGTTAATCTAGGTATTGATATAAATCCGTTCTAATATTCTAGATAAATGATCTTTTTAACTATTTTCTACATACGTCTATTACCATTACTGCTAAAAACAACATAGCTGTCTGAATATAAGCTATGTTGTCAGATGTATAGCATCAGGTCAGGTCATGTATGGGTAAACCGATTTATTTTGTGTTAAATGTCTAGTATCAGTTGGGCGCTCTTGGCACGCGAACAGCAAGGCGTAAATTGGTCATTTTTTGCTTGTTCTTCCTCTGTGAGAAAGACATCACGATGATCCGGTATTCCCTCTAGAACGCGGGTTAGACAAGTCCCACAAACCCCTGATTCACAAGAAAAAGGTATCTCAATATCAAGTTTTTCTAGCACTTCTATGACTGTTTTGTCAGCTGGGATCTCTACAACCTGTCCCGTACTACTAATCTTGACTTCAAAGCTACCGTCGTTGGTATTGTCGACTGGATCTGCAGAAAAATACTCGCGATGTAACTGTTCCGCCGGCCAGCTCTGCTCCTTTGCTGCTTTAAGGATGTGCTCCATAAAACCTCCAGGACCGCAGACATATACATGTGTATCAGCTTGAGGAGTCGCAAGTAGGTTGATAGCATCAAGCTTTTGTGTCGCGCCACCATCGTCGAAATGGAAGTGTACTTGATCCGCAAATGCTGAGGCCTTAATACGTTCGATAAAGGCTGTTTTAGCTGGAGTCCGAGTGCAGTAGTGCAACTCGAAGTTTGCTCCAGTGTGCGTTAATCGTTCAGCCATACAAAGAATCGGCGTGATTCCAATGCCACCAGCGAACAATAAGCTGCGTTTAGCTTCATGGGCAAGAGGGAAGTGGTTTCGTGGTTCACTGATCTGAAGGCGATCGCCTTCGTTGATCTGCTCGTGCATGGCTAAGGATCCACCACGTGAGACGGGATCCTTTAGTACGCCGAGTTGATAACGATGATTTTCATCAGGATGATTACATAGTGAATATTGGCGAATGAGGCCACCAGGTAGCTCAACATCGATATGAGCACCTGCACTAAAAGGCGGCAATGCAGCACCTTTTAGGCTAGCGAGCTCAAAGAGACAGATGTCATCGGCGACGATTTTTTTTGAAACAACCAAAACTTCGATCATGATAGATATCCTTAACCGGCATTACGTTCAGCCGGTTATTAACTAACTTAGTAAGTTATGAGTCTACTTTGGACAACAGTGGACAGTTAGAGATTAAGCGTTTCTATTGATTGACGCTCTTCTTTGAGAATGTCATCCAAGATACGTCTTGACTTCACGCCGCCAGTATCAATATTTAGCTTCAACAGTTTGCGTTCAGGATACGCCAAAATATTGAGTTGCTGGCGCTCAAGCATTTCCAAGTCTTCACTGAAAATTTGATGTTGTCCTTCACGGATTTGCTCTGTCAGCTCTTCGTCCTCTGGTTTGAAGTGGCGTGCCATCCCCCAAAAATACCAGATAGAAGTTTCAGTTTCAGGAGTAATGAAATCCACGACGATACTGCCTGCTTTCAATTTAGGATCAGCCTCGTAGCCTCCTTTTCCAGCAAGGGCTACGCCAACTTCGATCATCACATGGCTTGGAGGAGTGAAACGACAGATCTGCCATCTGTCCACTGGGACATCGTCAGCTAAATGGTTGGCACGTAAGGCTGCTTGCCAGAATGGTGGTGCGAGGACATTTTCCATAAAGCGACTGGTAACCACCATATCGCCTTCAGAAGTCGTGTGAACAGGGGCTTCATCAATTTCTTCTTGTCCTATGCTACTCGCATGTACATAGGTTTCATGGGTGAGATCCATGAGATTATCGATCATCAAACGATAGTCACAATTGATGTGGAATAGACCGCCACCATAAGCCCATTCACGGTTGTTTGCCCATTCTAACTCTGGGATTTTGGCAGTATCAGCGAGTTCAGCGTCACCCGTCCAAACCCAAACAAAGCCATGGCGCTCAACGACAGGATAATTACGGATGCATGGAAAGCCTCTGACACGTTGTCCGGGCATATCTACAGTTTTTCCGTCACTACCCATTTTTAGACCATGATAACCACATACCAAAAGTCCATCTTCAACGTAACCGAGTGACAGAGGTGCTCCTCTATGCGGGCAGAAGTCTTCAACCGCTGCCACACCATCCTTACCTTTGTAAAAAACAATGTTCTCACCACATATTTGGCGACCTAATGGTTTTTCGTTGAATTCATCTGGAGTGCAAGCAACATACCAGCAGTTTTTTGGAAACATATCAAGCTCCTTTTGTTTGTAAAATTTACGTTCCATTGGATCCAATTTAGCACAAAAATACGCTTTGTCTACTAAAGATTTAAATAAATGGATCCAATTAGTGGTAATATTTGGTTTATCTAATAGAAATTGAACTTAATAGAGTCAATTTTTTATAGTATGTCTACCTCGTTTTTAGTTTGACTAGGTAGAGAGCTCTTTTAGGATCTCGATTCTTTGACATACGGTCATAATGCTGCTCTTTAACTTGTAAGGACCATTAAACCTAATATGATGCTATTCTAGGTTTTGGATTTGGAATTCATTCCATATTAATTTTAGAAGCTTTAATTTCTTGTGAGGTTTCAATGAGTAAAGCGGGACAGCGTGTGCTTAGCGCATTGCGGCAAATGATTATTTCTGGTGAGTTGGCGGCTGGAGAGCGTGTTACTGAAATACCAACTGCTGAGCGTCTTGGTGTTTCTCGTACACCTATACGCATGGCATTCCGCTCACTTGAGCAAGAAGGACTTCTTAGTAAGTTAGGAAATAGTGGCTATCATGTGCGTGAAGTGACCCCGGAGGAAGTTAATGGGGCCGTGGAAGTCAGGGGAGTATTAGAGGGTCTCGCAGCGAGGCAGGCTGCAGAGAAGGGTCTAACCCCTGAGCATCGCCAAGGTCTGTTGACGTGTCTTATTAGAGGAGATGCGTTATTTGCTAAGGGCTATGTCACTGAAGACGATCTTGAGATTTATCATGATCTTAACAAACGTTTTCACTCTCTCATTATTGAAGCAAGCGGCAATCCGGCGATCGATATGGCACGAAATCGCAGCGAGCACACCCCATTTGCATCGGTTAGCTCGCTAGCCATTGATCGGCATAATCTGGCTGGAGAATATCGCCGGTTTAACTTCGCCCATATGCAACATCATGCTGTTTTTGATGCGATTAGCCATGGTCAAGGTGCGCGCGCAGAAGGAATAATGAGAGAGCACGCGAATGCCACCCTAAGGTACGCAAAGACATTCAGTTCAGGACTGGCTGATACTGATACCATACGGGTCATTAGTGGAGATCTCGTTTAATTGAATAGGTGAAAATAGTTTACTAATTCTCACTTATATAGCCTATGTACAGACAGATATGAGAAAAAAGACCCAATTGGGTCTTTTTTTATTTTGAGCATAAAAGAGAGGATGATTGTGACTAATATATTTTAACGATCAATCTTAAGCTGAATTAGATAATAAATAGCACAACTAGATTGACAGAGGAAAAAAAAAGGTGTAATTTAATTCACTATACGAACAAGAGTTCTAATAAAGAACAAAATAAACCGTATGACTAAAGGAATTAGGAGAGAGGCATGGTTGCTGTATATATTTGTCACCCAAAACGATCTGCAGTAGGTAGATATGCTGGTTCTTTGGCTGAAATCCGCCCAGACGACTTACTTGCACAAGTAATCAAATCTGTATTGAAAGATGCCCCTGCCTTTGATCATAGTTCGATTGAAGATGTGTTCATGGGATGCGCGAATCAAAGTGGTGAGGATAATCGTAACGTGGCGCGTATGAGTGTCTTGTTATCTGGTTTAACAGAACAAGTACCAGCAACGACTATCAACCGTTTATGTGGCTCTGGTCTTGATGCAGTAGGAACGGCCTTTCGTGCGATCGCTAGTGGTGAGATGGATTTGGCACTCGCTGGCGGTGTTGAGTCAATGACACGCGCTCCATTTGTCATAGGTAAGCCAGAAAACGCTTTTGATCGCAGTCAAAAAATGCAAGACACCACCATGGGTTGGCGCTTTGTTAATAAAAAGCTCGATACCATGTATGGTACAGAAGCGATGCCACGTACCGCTGAAAATTTGGCAGAAAAATACAATATCTCTCGCGAAGATCAAGACGCTTTTGCAGTATGGTCGCAACAAAAAGCGGCAGAAGCACAAAAGGATGGTCGCTTAACCGCTGAGATTACACCTATAACCATCGAAAGACGCAAAAAAGAGCCGCTCATTGTTGATACAGATGAGCATCCACGTCCAAATACTGATATGGCAACTTTAACAAAATTGCGCCCTATATACGAAAATGGCACGATCACCGCTGGTAATGCTTCCGGTATTAATGATGGTGCAGCAGCGATGTTAATTGCCAGCGAAGCCGCAGTTAAGAAATATGGCTTAACACCTATGGCAAAAATCGAAGGCATGGCCACTGCCGGTGTGCCACCGACGATTATGGGTATTGGTCCAGTACTTGCAACCCAAAAACTATTAAAGAGACTTAATCTAACTTTAGATGATATCGATATCATTGAGCTCAATGAAGCGTTTTCTGCGCAAGCATTAGCATGTTCACGAGAGTTAGGACTTGATGATCGTGATGCACGTATTAACCCCAGAGGCGGTGCAATTGCATTGGGCCATCCGCTAGGCGCATCAGGCGCACGCATCTTAACCTCTGCTATTCATGAATTACAACATACTAAAAAAGATCGGGCGCTTTGTACCATGTGTATCGGCGTTGGGCAAGGGATTGCCTTAGTAGTTTCACGAGTGGGAGAGTAACGATGACATTTATGGCAACAGACACACACCTTATTGCTTATCAAGATAGTGGCGAGACTTATTTACCAGCACTATTGATGGCGCATCCATTAGGAATGAGCCGTGATGTTTGGGATGAAGTTTGTGACCAATTACACGGACATTATCGTTGTATTCGCTGGGATCTACCAGGACACGGTAGTAGCGGAGTTGCGGCAGATGGACTATCAGTAGAGATGCTGGCTCATGATGTCTTTGCTTTGGCTGATACCTTAGAAATTGATCGTTTTAATTTTATCGGTACGTCAATAGGTGGGGTGATTGGTCAAAGCATGTGCCAGATAGCACCACAGCGTTTAGAGCAAGTTTGGCTGACCAATACCGGTGTGGTAATTGGTACCAAAGAAGGGTGGGCTGAGCGTGCTGACAGTGTTCGTCGTTTAGGCTTGGCTGAGATGGCGGATGCGATTGTGCCGCGTTGGTTCTCACCAAACTATATCAAACAGAATCCTGAAGTGTTGAAAGGCTGGCAAGTACAATTAGCACGCAGCGATGATGAGAGCTATGCCAAGCTTTGTGAAGCATTAGCACAAGTGGATAATCGCGGAAAGTTAGCTAATTATACTGATAGTGTGGCTCTAATAGCGGGTGCAGATGATATCTCTACACCTATCACTGCTTTAGAAGCACTAAAAGCTGAGTTTGCTGATGCAACTTTAAACGTACTCGAAGGTGTGGGTCATGTGCCTTCGGTTGAAGTGCCGAATAAGCTGGTTGATTTTATCCAAAAAAATCCCAGCCGCGCCACTGTTGGTCAAACTGGTATCAGCTATGAGCAAGGGTTGCTACAACGTACGCATATTCTTGGCGCAGAGCATGTCGAAAGAGCCTCTAAAAATGCCACCACCTTGGATAGTCCGTTTCAGCAGTTTATTACTCGTAATGCTTGGGGCGAGTTGTGGGGAGATCCCAGTTTGACTATCCAGCAGCGCAGTATGATCACGACCGCCATATTAGCAGCACTTGGACGCGATGGTGAGCTAGGTCTACATTTACGCACCGCCCAACGTTTAGGTATTAAAGAAGCCCAGTTACGTCAAGTACTAATGCACGTGGCGATTTATGCTGGGGTACCAGCGGCCAACCATGCCTTTGCTTTAGCCAAAGATAATGGTTGGGGTGATGTCATTTCTTAGTATTGAATGCTTCAAAAATACTTAAAAAATAAAGTTCGCTTTATGAAAATGGAGATAATCCCAATGAATCAGAACACCAGCAAAATAAGTCAAAACTATCCTTCTTTTCTTCCTCGTGATCGATCGTGGCAACCTGCCCAATACACGCCTGGTTATAAGACATCAGTAGCACGTTCACCGCGTCAAGCTTTCGTCAGCCTTCAAAGAGCAAGCGCTTCTGAGCGCAGTGGGCCAACTTTTAATGGTTTAGAGATTGGTAAATTCGACAATGATTTACTAATGAACTTTCGCACAGACGGCACTCAAGCAGGCTTACCTATTGGTGAGCGTATTATCATGCATGGCCGAATAATTGATCAGTTTGGTAAACCTGTTCCTAATACACTGGTTGAGATGTGGCAAGCCAATGCTGGTGGCCGATACCGCCATAAAAAAGATAGCTACTTAGCACCATTAGACCCTAACTTTGGCGGTGTTGGTCGCTGTATAACTGATGCCGATGGTTATTATCATTTTCGCACAGTACGTCCAGGTCCTTACCCTTGGCCAAATGGGATTAACACCTGGCGTCCTGCTCATATTCATGTGTCAGTCATGGGCCCTTCGATCTCAACACGTTTGATTACCCAGATGTATTTTGAAGGTGATCCGCTCATCCCTTTATGTCCGATCGTACAAGTATTAAAAGATCCAGAAGCGGTTGAAACGATGATTGCACGTCTAGACATGTCAATGAGCAAACCAATGGATTGTTTAGCGTACCGTTTTGATGTTGTTGTCCGCGGCGCATTACAAACCTATTTTGAGGAGTAAGCCATGTATAACCAATACAAATTACAATATGAAACTGGTGTGTTGCGCGAAACAGCCTCCCAAACGGCAGGTCCTTTTGTTCATATCGGTTTAGCGTTAGAGATTGCAGGCTTTGAGTCACGATCCGATGAAATATGGCAGGACTTGGCTAAAGAAAATGCCGAAGGTGAACACATTGAACTGGTCGGCTCTGTATATGACGGCAATGGCGATTTAGTACACGACGCTTTAATTGAGGTTTGGCAAGCTGATAGTCACGGCAACTATATTGCTGATTTTGATAATAAAAAACCTTTTAGTGGTTTTGGACGTAGTGCCTGCGCGATGGATGGTGACTTTTATTTTAAGACGATCAAACCTGGGCAAGTGCAGTTTGATGGCAAGTTAATGGCACCTCACGTCAACATCGCCATTTTTGCGCGTGGTATTAACCTACATTTGCAAACCAGAGCGTACTTTGATGATGAACAAGTGGCCAACGAAAACTGTCCAATCTTGAATAGTGTCCCATCGCCTGTACGCCGCAAAACGTTGGTAGCCGTAAAAGAAGAAGGTGATGCTAAGCCGCGTTACCGTTTTAATATTTACCTACAGGGTGAAGGTGAAACCGTCTTTTTTGACTTTTAATATCTAACCACTGCAAAGATACGATCCTATTTAATTAGACAATGAGAGGGATTTCATGACTAACAAAACACAAGTAGCCATTATTGGGGCCGGTCCATCTGGCTTATTACTCGGTCAACTGCTAACCAAGGCGGGAATCGATAATATTATCTTAGAACGGCAAACGGCTGAGTACGTCCTAGGTCGTATCCGTGCGGGTGTATTAGAGCAAGGTACGACAGACTTGTTAAGAGAGTCAGGTGCAGGCGCCCGTATGAATGCAGAGGGTTTGATTCATACTCATACTGATTTTAGCTTTCAAGGTGAGCACTATCAATTAGATATAGAAAAGTACAGCGGTGGCAAGCACGTGACAGTATATGGTCAAACGGAAGTGACGCGTGATCTGATGGAAGAACGTGAAAAGGTAGGGGCTACCACGATTTATCAAGCAGATAATGTAGAATTGCATGATCTTGAGTCAGATAATCCTTATGCGACCTATCAACTCGATGGTGAGTCATACCGTTTAGATTGTGATTACATTGCTGGCTGTGATGGCTTTCATGGTGTATCACGTAAATCTATTCCCTCCGCTAAGTTACAAGAATTTGAAAAGATATATCCCTTTGGTTGGCTTGGTTTAATGAGTGACACACCACCGGTAAATGATGAGTTGGTTTACTGTGCACATGAACGTGGTTTTGCCTTATGTTCAATGCGTTCAGCAAACCGAAGTCGTTACTATATACAAGTTCCAACGACCGATAAAATTGAGGATTGGACGGAAGAAAAGTTCTGGGATGAATTAAAGCGTCGCATTCCACCAAAAATGGCAGAACGTTTGGTCACTGGTCCTGCTTTAGAGATGAGCATTGCGCCACTACGCTCCTATGTATGTGAGACGATGCAATATGGCAAGTTATTTTTGGTAGGTGATGCCGCCCATATCGTACCACCGACAGGTGCCAAAGGACTGAATCTTTCGGCAAGTGATGTAGAGACTGCTTATCGTCTATTTGTAAAAATATACAAAGAAGGACGTACTGACTTAATTCCACGTTATCAGGAAGTGTGCTTAGCACGGGTTTGGAAGTCTGTGCGTTTTTCGTGGTGGATGACTATGCTGTTACACCGTTTTGAGAGCTCTGAGCGTTTTGATTTCCGGGTACAGCAAGCTGAGTTTGAATATTTTATTAACTCTGAAGCAGGTAAGGCAACTATCGCTGAAAACTATGTTGGACTGCCTGTCGAACCGCTAGAGTAATATATTCTGTTTAACTGATCTAAATAAAATTATGAGCTGTTATGAATTATAACGCGTTATTTTAAGCACATATCATTGTAGGTTTAGCCCTCTTGTCTAGGATAATTAAATGTTAAATAAAGTGACAGATTCTGCCATTGATGCCATGAGTAATATCAACGATGGGGCAACCATTTTGATAGGTGGCTTTGGCTTGGCCGGTCAGCCCGCACAATTGATTGATGCGCTGATTGCACGTAATGCTAAAAATCTAACGATTGTGAGCAACAACGCAGGTAATGGTGAGGCAGGGTTGGCCTTATTACTAAAATCAGGCTGTGTACGCAAAATCATCTGCTCTTTTCCACGCCAGAACGATTCACATATTTTTGATGATTTGTACCGCGCCGGAAAAATTGAGCTAGAAGTGGTACCACAAGGCACGTTGGCCGCCCGTATGCAAGCGGGCGGCGGCGGCCTTGGCGCAATATACACGCCAACGGCATATGGCACACTGCTTGCTGAGGGCAAAGAGACACGGGTTATTGATGGCAAAAACTATGTATTAGAGTACCCCATCAAAGCAGATTTTGCCCTTATCAAAGCCTTTAAAGGTGACCGCTGGGGCAACTTAATATATCGCAAAGCGGCGCGCAATTTTGGACCCATTATGGCGGCAGCATCGAACCACACGATTGCCCAAGTCAGCGAAGTGGTTGAACTTGGAACGCTGGATCCTGAACACATCATTACCCCAGGTATCTTTGTACACGAAGTCGTTTGTATTCAAGGAGAGGCATCATGAGTGATTATAAGCCACGTTCCGTTGATGAGATTGCTCAGTGCGTTGCCCAAGATATCGAAGAGGGCATGTATGTCAACCTAGGTATTGGCCAGCCAACCCGAGTGGCTGATTTTTTGCCAAAAGACAAAGACATCTTTTTGCACAGTGAAAATGGTGTTTTGGGCATGGGGCCTGCCCCTGATGAGGGTCAAGAAGATGGTGACCTCATCAATGCGGGTAAGCAATATATTACCTTGCTCAAAGGGGGCAGTTATTTTCATCATGGTGACTCTTTTGCCATGATACGAGGCGGCCATATTGACTTGTGTGTGCTGGGTGCGTTTGAAGTTGCCGAAAACGGTGATATCGCCAATTGGTTTTTGGGTCGACCTAATGACATTCCGGCTGTTGGCGGCGCAATGGATTTGGCCGTTGGTGCCAAACAAGTTTACGTCATCATGGATCATGTCAGCAAAAACGGCGAGCCAAAAATTGTCAAGACGCTCAAATTTCCCATCACAGGTGAGCGATGTGTCAATCGAATCTACACGGATTTGGCAGTTATCGATGTGACTGAGCAAGGCTTGGTTGTCCGTGAGATGGTCGCTGGTTTGACGTTAGAACAGTTGCAAACCAAAACAGGTCCTAAGCTAATCGATAAGACACAATAATTCTACTATTCTTCTAGTCTCAATCTAACGAATTACAGATTTATAGCAGGTCTATAGCAGTCACAAAATATCTAGTCATCAAGAAAGGATTTCATGATGAAAATTACAGTATTTTTTAGAGTAGCACGAGCTACTTTATATCTTCTATCTCATTATTCCGTTAACACTACGTCAGATTTTGATGATGGCAAAAAGGTTGAGATAAATCGATGCTCGCCACTACCGTCTGCAAAGCCTAACTTACTGGAGGTAGCCTCATGGCGTTTTTAATAAAAATCAGTACCTTCATCTCTAGGTTCTGTCAATTCATTGGTGGTATCAGCTTAATCATCATTGTGGTCGCCACTATTGCAGATGTCTTCTTCCGCTATATGTTTAAGCTCACTGGTGGTGAGTTTGGGTTTACTATTAAAGGTGGCGTGGAGATTGTCTCTTATTTTATGCTTTTTGCGCTACTGGCTGCTTTTGCAGCCTTTGTAGAACGTTCCCAAATTATAGTAGATGTTTTTACCCAAAAAATGCCGCAGTCTATTAAGGGCTACATGATGGGTACTTTCATGATGGGATTTTTCTTAATAGGTATCGTGTTCGCATGGGGCCTATATGAGAGTGCGGTCGATGCCGTCCATTTCGGTAAAGTGACTCAAGATCTCAGAATCTCAATGATGCCTATTTACGCCTTAAGTTCAGTTTTAAGTGCCTTACTCGCTATTCGCGCCCTTATCGAATCTATTAATATTTTTAAAACGGGCGAGTTCTTTGATGCCGAGGAGACAGGCGCATGAGTTCAGAAATTATTGGTGCTATCGGTTTAGTGTGCATGATTTTATTAGTCGTCGGCAGGGTACCTGTTGCTTTGGCGATGTTAG
>Ga0314771_100272_pt1 | contig 11446 bp, 8 predicted proteins | sample MetaGCB42018_FD_204522 | JGI IMG/M metagenome (GOLD analysis project Ga0314771, IMG submission 204522) | Cryopeg brine microbial communities from Beaufort Sea near Barrow, Alaska, United States - CB4 2018 | ecosystem: Environmental > Aquatic > Marine > Coastal | place: USA: Alaska | collected...
ACATTGGCACCATAGGCGGCAAGTATTTTGCAACTCGCTTTACCAATTCCGTTTGCACCACCGGTTACAATGGCGGTTTTTCCTTTTAAATCAAATAATTTTGATATGTCCATAATATTTTAGTATTAATAATATTTTTATCTTTTCATCCTTAAATAATTTGCTCCTGTTTGATAGGCCGGTAGGGAAGTAGCAAGGTTGCGGCATTGCCGGCTATTGGATGCGACGCCAATCTAACTAAAGCCATTTCTGCGGCGGGATTTATAAACTTCATTGTTTCCAAATACGGAAACGGTCAGCGGTCCAAGGATTTGTTCTTCTTCGCCATGGAGGCTCATTTTTGCATTTTTCACCAATAAAGAAAAGGAGAAATAAATTCAAGAACTTGTTTTCCAGAGAGATACTGACAGATTATTTTGGCGGTCGAGATTTGAAATGAAGTGTTTGCCAGCGCCATTTGGAAGTTTGTAGGGACACCAAGGAAAAGAATAACAATCTGTTTTTTTTGTAATAAATATGTAGCAGATACCATTCATTTATGGTATCTGCTACCATTCTGGGTAAATTTTTATTCGAACAAAAGAACAAATTCCACTCTGGGCTACGGTTTGTCCCGGCATTTGCCATCAAATGGATTATAAACCTTAAATTTAGTCCTCTCTGGGAATTTCCGCTTCCTGGGAAGCCTTGGTTAAATCCCTGTCCATTTCATAAAGGTTTATATTTCCTTCCACTCCGGTAGAAGCGAGGTTATATTTATCGATAATGCCGTTTATAAGCGTTTCTTCTTCAATTTGTTCCTTCACGAACCACTGTGCAAAATTATAAGTGGCCCAGTCCTTTTCTTCCTGGGCGAGATTTACGATTTTATCGATTTCCTTAGAATTGTTTATTTCGTGCTTCAAAATATTTTTCAAACAATCGCCCAGATCTTTTGGATTTGGTGGGGCAGCATCTATAGCTTCAATCTTAGCATTTCCCCCACGATCATTGATGTACTTAAGGATTTTGAACATATGTACCCGTTCTTCGTGCATATGGCCATAAAGGAAGTTTGCGATCCCCGCGAAACTGTTCACTTCTGCCCAGGAGGCATAAGAGAGATACACCTGGGCCTGAAAAGCCTCACGCGTCATTTGGGTGTTTAGCAATTTTTCTATTTTGTCTGAAATGCGTTTCATTCTCATAATATTAAGGTTTTTTAAGTTGCAACTGTTTTTTTTATTCAAAATAAATCGCTTCAAAAACGGCCAAAGGCACCCGCCTGCCTACATTTAGTGTTAAAGTATCGCCATTTAAAGTGTAATTATCGGCGAGTTCAAATACTTTTAGAAATTTGGGTTCATTTACATCTACATCCGGACAGGCTTTCAGGGTAGTGGCCATTTGGGAAAAACGGATGCGCTTTCCTTTTTCTAAGTTAAATATACCACTAAAATCATTGCATCCCGCGAAACCTTTTATTCTATTTCCTTCAGTTTTAAGCATAAAATAAATTTCTTTTTCCTGGTTTGCGGCCATTTCAATTTTCTGGCCTTCCAAAGTTTTAAGCTTCCAGTATTTTTCGGTAATCTGGGGAGCCGATTTAATGAAAACTGCCAATGGCGCACGTTTTCCTATATTCAGCATTAATGTATCCCCATTGATGGTATAATTATTTGCCAGTTCAAAAACCTTTAAAACTTCAGCTTCATCAATGGCCGCATTAGGGCAGGCCATTCGGGTAGTGGCAATTTTAGAAAAATTTATGCGATTTCCCTGTTCCAGCTTATAATTGCCCATAAATGTGTTACAGCCCGCAAATCCATTTAGCCTGTTTTCACCCTGTTTTAGCGTAAAATAGATATTTGTACTATTTCCTTCAATGTTGGAGACATCTTGCCCTTCCAGTTTTATGAGTGTCCACTTCTCCTGGATAATAGATTCCTGGTCCAGGCCATCAGTGTTGACATTTTCTGTAGTTTCACCGGTAGTTTTTGTGGTGTTGCAGCCCAAAGCGGTTATCGTTATAAGTGCAAGACAAATTATCCTTTTTTTCATTTTGATTGTTTTTTATGATAATTTAATTGTAAGGTTTTTATTTTTTGAAGAAGTTCCCCACTTGCAGGTCCTTTAATTTTAATCGATATAATAATATACTCAATTGGAATAAAATTAATAGGTGAGGGGGGCGCGTCGATTTCCTGTAACCACCTGGTCAATTGCTCTGTTGAACTTAGATAGACAATAACACCTAATCCAACCCAGCCATGGGCCGCGGCACACATGGGACAATGTTCGCCGCTGGTGTATATGCTGGTATTTTTTCGTTCTTCCACAGAAAGGTTTTTTGCTGCCCAATGCGCCAACTCAATTTCGGGGTGTGCAAGTTTGTCAATTTCATTTACCCGATTTCGCGCTTCGGCAATTACTTCATTGTTTTCGTTTACTAAAATAGAGCCAAAGGGTTCGTCGCCAGCGTTAAAAGCTTCTTCGGCCAAAGCAAGACAACGCTTTAGGTGTTTTAAATCGTTTTCGGTTATGTTATTTTCAGATTTTTTCATTTAGAAACCCTATTGAGTAATAAGTTCATTTGTAATTTTGAATAGTTTTATGTTTGTATCCCAAATGTACTATAAGTATTGTTACTGATAAGGCCACTCCCAAACTAGAAACCCCCTTTATCGACAATTGTAATTCCATATTATGGGTTATTGTTATGTTGACATCCAAAATTTTTTCAGCTACGAAACTATGAGCCATGTCAAAAATGGTCCGGGTTTATGGATTCCTTTTGCTTCGGAGTGTTCTTTTTGTAAAAAAATCAACACTCTCTTTCTTCCTATTCTTATCTTTTGTGCATTTCTAAATAGATAAAAAATTCCAGTAAGTTCTGAATTTAAAGTGTATCAATTTAAATTCAGGATTAAAATAAAATTATAAATGTAAAACATACGCTTATATCAATTAATATTTTATATTTAACAAACTTTTAGCAGATGGATTTTATCATTTGTAGGTCTTACGACTTTAATGGTATAGTTAGGAAAGGGAATATCAGAAATTGTATTTTGGAAAGGAGATGTGATTGCTGCCTATGCAGGCACAACTAACGCTAATACTGTTTTAGGATGGGAGGCAAAATTAAGTTTAAAAGATGCACCAACATCAGCCTGGAAGCGAGAAAAAACACATTGACTATTATTTCTATTTTTATCACTCAATTTTTATTTATAAATATGCGATTTCTATTAGTTCTTTCAATAATTATTTTTACCGTTATTGGGTGTAAGAATGATGCAAAACAAGATTATATAAGTCAAAAGGAAGAATTGTTTATATCAGCAAAAGAAATTCCGGACAGCCATTTTCTAGGTGATAACAATTGTAAAGAATGCCATAATGAACAATTTAAAGAGTGGAAAGGCTCCCATCATGACAAGGCTATGCAGTTGGCAGATAGTACTTCAGTTCTGGGAAATTTTAATGATGAAAAATTCACAAGTCAAGGGGTTACTTCTCATTTCTATAAAAAAGAAGGTGGTTTTTATGTAAACACTGAAGGTCCTGACGGAAACAATCACGACTACAAGATTGTTTATACTTTCGGATTAACACCCTTGCAACAATACATTGTAGAATTTCCGGATGGTCGTTTTCAATGTTTAAGAACCGCTTGGGATTCGGTAAAAAATAAATGGTTCGATTTATATCCGGACTTTAAAGTGGTACATTCTGAATGGTTGCACTGGTCTAGAGGTGGCTTGAACTGGAATACCATGTGTTCCGATTGCCATTCCACCAATGTCAGGAAAAATTACGATTTCGAAACAAATTCCTTCGATACAAAATACGCCATTATTAATGTAAACTGTGAAGCTTGTCACGGACCTGGAAAGCAACATGTAGAAGACGTAAAGCGATTGGGAGATACATATTCTCCTGCAGGAACCATGCATATGACATTAAATACGACTCCTAAAGAGTTGGTAGATCAATGTGCACGCTGCCACATGCGTAGGGAACAATTTTCGGGTGCCTTTAATTTTGAAGGCACCATGTTAGACCATTATTATCCACAGCTTATAGAAGAGCCAACCTATTATCCCGATGGCCAGATTTTAGATGAAGATTATGTTTACGGCTCATTTGTCCAAAGTAAAATGTACAAGAATAATGTAGCCTGTAACAACTGCCATGATTCACACTCTTTAAAATTAAAATTTGAAGGCAATACACTCTGCGCACAATGTCATTTGCCTGATGAATTTAATACCCCAAAACATCATTTTCATGAAATGGGTACAGACGGAGCTAAATGCATTAATTGCCACATGCCCGGGAAATATTATATGGGTAACGATTTTAGGCGCGACCATAGCTTTAGGGTGCCGAGACCGGACCTTAGCTTAAAATATGGAACGCCCAATGCTTGTGCAGGATGCCATGAGAAAGATGATGAATGGGCTTGGGAAGCCTTTCGAAGCTTATATGGAGCAGTAGATTCCACGCATTTTTCTGAAAAGCTTGCTCCCGGGATTACGGGGCAACCAAACGCACATACAGGATTATTGGAACTTATAAATGATAAAACACAAGTAGAAATAGCAAGAGCTTCAGCCGTAAAAGCCTTATCTAATTACAATCCTGAAAATTTTATTGATGACTACATCCGTTGGTTAAACGACAAATCGCCTTTAGTTAGGGGGGCCACTGTTGATGTTTTAAGCGAAATTAATAATACGGATTATGTGAGCTCATTTTTGCCACTTTTGAACGATCCTAAAAGAAGTATAAGAATAAAAGCATTTTATGGGTTAGGTGGTTTAAGTGAAAGTCAGGTTCCGGAAAAATACGAAGAGGTTTATCAAAAAGTAAAGAAGGAATTTTTTACCCATTTGAATACAAATTCAGATTTTGTTGGTGGACGTATCAAGAAAGCTAATTATTACCTTAAGAAAGGCGATTTACAAAAGGGAATTGAAGGTTACGAAAGTGCATTAAAATTAGACAACATAAATAACCAAGTACGATTAACCTTAGCCACTTTGTACTATAACACCCAAAATTACACAAAAGCAGAGGAGGCATTTAAAACGGTGATCAAACAAGAACCGGAATATGGACCATCTTACTATTCATTAGCATTGCTATATGCCGAATTAAATAGAACCAATGATGCCATTGAATTATTAAAAAAGGCAGTAGGGAAAATGCCAGACAACATTCGGGTGTATTATAATTTAAGTTTGCTGTATGATAAGATACAAGACCAAAAAAATGTTGAAAGCAGTCTTGTCAAAGGCTTAAAGATTGATGCAAATAACGAAAGTCTATTATATGCATTGGCCTATCATTACTCTAAATACAATCAGCCAGAAAAAGCAAAAAACATATTGATCAAATTAGTTCAGTTGTATCCAAATAACCCTCAATATGCTAATTTTTTGCAGCAATTGAATTCTGAGGCTTGATTTTATTAAAAACCAAGCTTATTTCGCTATAGATCGTATCTTGATTTCTGGGAAAGCACTTTATTATATTTTTTAACCCCTGCCAATCTTTTAGATTTTCACTAAGTTACGACTGCCGAATATTGGAATATTCCTTTCTCAATAAAAAAATTTGGGAGAGCATTTGCTTTAATTGGCAAAATGTATTTGCATTTTGTTCCACTTCCTAATTTTTTTAGGATTTACGGATTGGCGAAACGAAGGGGGGGGCAACTTTTTGGCCTTTGTCCAAGACCTTTTCGACCGAGGTTAAGAGGTGATTATTAATAGTAATCACCAGGGTGGAAAACAACTACCTGCATTGCGAAATTAAAAAGGAACTGCTATTAACAATTGTTTTTTGCAGGGCTTACGATAGCTTCATACTACTTTAAATTTTTAAATGCGATTTAAGTAATCTTGGCCATAACCGTTTTAGGTGCCTCTTCCTCACTTTCATCCTCATAGAGATAGCGCTCTTTGCTATCGTCCAGTTCATCCATCCACTCGGTGTGGTGAGTTTCGGCCATGGTGCCCGTAACCACACTCTGGAAAGTTTTGTCCCTATAGGTTAGTATATTCTTTTCCTTGTCCTTTAGCCATTCCTTAAACATAACGGCAACCTGATCAACATTAAAGTCTGGATAATTGGATAAGGCTAATAAATCTTTGATATAATCGGTCTGAAAGTCCACATGATCCGGGCTCGAAGCCAGGTTTTCATTTTTATGGAGCCACGAGTTGATCTCGAGGCGACGTTCCTCTTTGGACGGTAATTTATAAGTTTCCATCATATAATCCCGGGCAACCCAGGCCTGCGTATCAAACATATTGAACGTGTAATATTGATCCTGCATTCCTAAATAGATAAGTCTTGGCAATTCGTTAAAAAATATACCTTTATAAAGATTGTCCGGATACAAGTTGTTTTTGGTTTTTAAGCGCATTTCATCCGGAAGAAACGGGAATTTATGTTGATAGCCGGTGCACATAATCACAGCATCAAATTTTTTGGAAGTGCCGTCTTTAAAGTATGCCGTTTCTTTTTCAAAATGCGTCAATAAAGGCACCTCTTTAATTCCTTCCGGCCATTCCACGCCTATTGGACTGCTGCGGTAACTCAGCGTTACTGAGTTTGCTCCGTGCTTGTGGCATTGCACTCCAATATCTTCAGCAGAATAACTGCTTCCTATAAGAAGTAGATCCTGACCTTTAAATTGATCGGCACCTCTAAAATCGTGAGCGTGCAGTACCTGGCCGGGGTATTGCTCAATACCTTTGAAATACGGCATATTTGGGGTCGAAAAATGCCCGGATGCCACGATTAAATAATCAAACTTTTCCTTATAGGTCTTGTCTATTTTTAAATCATCCAGTACCACTGTAAACTTTTGGGTATCCTCGTCGAAACTTACCCAACGGGCAGTAGTGTCAAAACGGATATAGTCCCGCACATTGTTCTTTTTTATCCGTCCTTGAATATAATCGAACAAAACTGGTCTTGGTGGATAAGAAGAAATGGGTTTTTTAAAATGTTCGTCAAAGGAATAATCGGAAAATTCAAGACATTCTTTAGGACCATTGGACCATAGGTATTTGTACATACTACCGTGAATGGGTTCTCCATATTTTCCTACTCCCGTTCGCCAAGAGTAGTTCCACATGCCTCCCCAATTGCTTTGTTTTTCGAAACAAACGATCTCGGGCACTTCCAAACCTTCATTTTTTGCGGCTTCAAATGCCCTTAATTGTGCCAAGCCACTGGGTCCTGCTCCAATAATTCCTATGCGTGTTTTCTTCATAATAATCAATATTATTTTATGCCTGAAAAAATATCGTTTCAGGTAAATTATTTTTATTTTCTTGTGTAAATCGCTGCGAAATGCCGCAAGTAAAACTTCAACCATTTTTGAGGAATGAGGTTGGGAACAAACGATTTGTCCTAACCTATATTTGATTGATGCTCCATTAATGGGAAGCCAATAAAGTACTGGTTTACAACTGTAATTCCTAATTATAACAAATACAAATTCATAACTTTTCTTGCTGAAGCCATTCTTCGCGATGAAAGCGGAAAGAACCTGGGGGTCAATCCAATTTATATCAGTAATGAAAATGATCTTACCGCCAAACGTCTTGAAGATCTTCGGTATTACTGTTTGAATTATTCGCTCCTGATTTAAAGTATATCCAAGAACATTCACAAAAAGCTCAGTGAGAAAAGTCGCCTGAGGCTGCTCCTTTTTAGAATTCCGGATGTCTCAAGACCTGGCGCCTCCTGCAGTGATGAAATATTAAGGATCTAATTCCCAATCGCTTTTGAAGTCGTGAAACCAATTTTTTGTGTTTTTTAGGTATAGTTATTTGGATACGTATAGGCCTACAGGAGTTTATATATAATCGAATATATAAACTAATGGTATAGAAATTTCAACTTTTTTAAACAACTAAGGTTTTTATTATCACCAGGATACGCAAATCAAAATGTACCCTTAATTTCTGTTTTGATTAAATTTTTCGTGAGGTGAGATGTCCTGGAAATAGTCAGTATAGGAAAAATATTAATAAAATAAACGGTGAGTTTTTTCATCTTACCTCTTTGCTAAATTCCAGGGTATCATAAGGAATACACTTATTATTGTACAGCTCAAAATTCCTCATCAATCCTTATTTGCTTTTTTACCCTTGCAGATAGAGCGAACCTCTCTGTAAATCTTTTTATAATTTTCATTGATTTCTTCCTCTGAAAAAAATTGTGTCACATCAGGTAGTTCTCGTTCAATTTTCTGCTGTTTAAATTGAACTTTTTTATCAATTCCATCGGCATAAGTGACAAATTCTCCCGGTTTTAAGCTAAAAAAAACATTTGCCCTAATTTTTGAAACCTCTTTTTCTCCCGTAGATATTTTTGTGTCGAAGTCCAGGCCGGTTCCCCGCATCACTGTTTTTGTTTCATCTTTTATGATGTCGAAAAAACGTTCGTAATAGCGGGCGGTGTCGGGATCATTTACTTTTCCGAAGAACTGATAGGACAGATTGCTTAATATTGCCTTACTGGCTTTGTCCCCATACATCATATCGTTCTGGATCTTGTCCTGCATCACATATACTGTGGCTATATCATAACTCCTTAGTGTGGCCGGGATGCGATGCATATTCAATAACCTTATGGTTGGAGCTTCTTCAATTAGCAGGAAAGATGATTTTGAATGCCTTACGCTCATTTGCTTTACAATGGTATGCATTACAGTGGCGATGACAGGGGAATATGCGGAGTCGTATTTTGGGTTATTTATCAATGAAATCACAGACGGGTTCCCGGGATTATTAATGTTCAGGGGAATATCATCTGCAGCCAGCGCCATAAAAATACGTTTACTGCTGATCTTCATTAATGCAGTAGAAAGTGTGCTCTTAACACCGGCAGTTTGTCTTTCGGAATCCTTCCCGCTTATAAAGGCATCTGCGAAAGCCCGGGAAGTCTGGTTGGATTTCAAAAAATCAATAAGCTCATCGGTATCCAGGTATTGGTAAATAGCAATCAGATGAGGGAGGGTGCAATATTGGGGAAAAGAAACTTTCAGTTTCCATATTAGTCCGGAGATTAATCCTTGCGCGGCATCGTTAAAAAATTTACCTGCCCCGGTGGCGCCGGCTTCTTTTTGTTCCAACAGGTTTTCAATCAACACCCGCGAGACCTCATTAATATCTTCTTCATTCTCCATATATCGCGGTGCAATGGGATTTACCCGATGAATTATTTTATCAAAGGAAAGTATATAAAACGGCAAATCCGGATTCCTGAACAGGGGATAGGCCATTTCCGTAATCTCGAAATCCTTATAGTCGTGTATAAGTCCACAGAATGAATTTCGGCTGAAATGCTCCAAAAGGTTATAGACCACACTTTCTGTTTTTCCACTACCTGCAGCCCCAATTACAGAAACCCCGCGCTTGACATTATTGATCTTAAATGTGCCATTCCGGGTTTTAAAATACACCTTGTATTTCTTTTCAATATTTGATGTTTCTTTTTTAGGTATAAATACATACAGGACCGTATTGCTCAAAATAAGGGGGCAACCTAAATAAAGGCTTATAGTAGCTATTTCTTTCAGGGATGGGTCTGCCGGTAAAATAGCCCAAAGGAACAAACCGCATAGCAGCAAATTTATGGGAAATGCGAAGGATGATATTTTATACATTCGAAAAAAAATGGCGCTTCCCATTGCAATGCTCCATAATAAATTGATGAAATTGGTTTCCATAATTGGTTAATTTAAATTCCTATTGATCCAGATCTTAAGGCTACTTGAATTCCATGTTGAAGGGATTTAATAAGTCTCACTGTTAGTTGCGCTTTGGAGAGGGGAACCACAGGAAGCAGCGGTATTCCGGTTTCCCTAAGCATCTTGAAGGCCAATGCTTTTTCTGAAGCGGGAAGCCCCAGTATTGCAGAAATATATAATTTTGGACTTCTAATAAAGTCTTTCCTGGCCTGATATGTTTCCACAAAATTGCGGTTATACTGAAATGTCTTGTCAAATGTTTTTTCAGCTTTTTGAAAAAAAAGATCCCTGTTAAATCCTCTTTTTACCACCTTGCCATACATTTCAACCTCTGATCCTTTGTATTTGCTCCCGGGGGATAAGCTAAAGGAATTGGAAACATCTTTTCGGCTCACTATAATATGAATGTGGCTTTGGTTTCCTTCCTTGAGCATTCCCTGAACAATACGTTGTCCGTTTTGTTGGTGGGGAGCTTCCCTTTCCAATTTAAGGATTTGCTGTTCCCGGGTTTTAATATCCCCCTGCATCTCGCCGCGTTCGATTTTTCGAGCCTGATTTTTGAGTTCCAGTATTTTGGTCGCATAAGGCTGGTTTTCCTTCACATGGAAGTCTGTTCCTTTAAATGCCCTCTGGTGCTCGATCTTTGCGAAATATTTAATATCATTTACAGAAACAGGCCGGCCATTGATTTCCCGGTTAAAGCAGGAGGCATAATCTTTCATTAGTTCCCTGGTATATTGCTTTAAAGCATCCGAGCTGTTTTGTAGTTTTTTCAGTTCATATTGCGAAGGGTTCACAGTAATAGAGTAAAATTTTGGTTCAATTTTTTTCAGCTTGGTGGTGTTGGCATCTATTTCCTTTATTACCACTTCTGGAGAAATGTCATCCTCCTTCTGGTTGAAGAAAAATTCGTGATCGTTTTCTTTGCCTGGAAGCTGGTTTTCTTTTTCCAGGTAATCGACAAAACCGGCTGAACTTTGGGAATAACTTGATCCCAGTTTTTGGGGTGTGATAGTGATATACATAATGAATTATTTATAAAAATCAGGATGAGTGTCGTCTTCCTCGTAGTCTTTTCTTTTCTGGTTCCATTTTTTATTTTTTGGATCTGCAGCTTCCATAAGTGATTCCAGAATGGCCAAAGTGGGGTTTGCTTTATTCTTTTCTACATCCTTCATTATTGCGATCACTGCATTTATTCTTTTCTTTATACTATTTTCAATTCGCCTGCCGGTGGGTCCAAAATTTTCTTTTGGGGAAATCTCATTATAAAAGAAAAAATCCAGCATCCCTGCCATAGCATCCGTATGGGTTTTATAATGAGTTCTGGAAAATTGCTGAAAACGTTCAGCAGTTTTCTTTTTAAAACGAATGTTGATATATATTTTCATTTTCTATAATTTTTTAATTTTGCCGCAAATTCTCGCCATTTTACTGGGGGTTTGAGACCATTTGCCGCAAATCGAGAATTTTATAATATTTAAATAATTGATAACTAATTGATAATCAGATTAATGCGAATAAAAAGGAATGCTTAACACCGCTCTGCGTGTTACCCTCTTGCTATTCCTTTTTTGTTTGCTCCATCTTATAAAATTTCATACAAAGTGGCTAATAACCATTTGCATAAACCTGGAACAAAAAAACCGATATCTGTACTTTTTTGAATGCTCCAGTTATCCGTAA
>Ga0314771_100273_pt1 | contig 11425 bp, 10 predicted proteins | sample MetaGCB42018_FD_204522 | JGI IMG/M metagenome (GOLD analysis project Ga0314771, IMG submission 204522) | Cryopeg brine microbial communities from Beaufort Sea near Barrow, Alaska, United States - CB4 2018 | ecosystem: Environmental > Aquatic > Marine > Coastal | place: USA: Alaska | collected...
TTTGACGAATTATTAAAAGGCGCTCACGAAATGGACCTTCATTTTAAAAATGAAGACTTCAGCAAAAATATTCCGGTGCAACTTGCCTTATTGAGCATTTGGTACAACAATTTTTTTAAGGCTGAAAGTGAAGCGGTAATACCTTATACCCAATATTTGCAGAAACTGCCTTCCTACTTGCAGCAGGCAATTATGGAAAGCAACGGGAAAAGTGTGGACAGGAACGGGGAAGCTGTTTCCTACCAAACCGGAAATATTATCTGGGGCGAACCCGGGACCAACTCCCAACATGCTTTTTTCCAATTGATCCATCAGGGTACTAAATTGATCCCGGCAGATTTTATTGGTTTTAAAGAATCTCTATATGGAGACAAGGATCATCACGATAAATTGATGGCCAATTATTTTGCCCAGACCGAAGCCTTCCTGATGGGAAAAACTGCAGAAGAAGTTCAAAAAGAACTGGAAGATAAAAAGTTGTCAAAGGATGAAATTAACAAACTAAAACCCTTCAAAATCTTCGAAGGGAACAAACCAACCACTTCTATTCTAATTGACAAGCTTACACCTGCAAGTTTGGGAAAAATGATCGCTATGTACGAGCATAAGATCTTTGTTCAGGGTGTAATCTGGAATATATTCAGTTATGATCAGTGGGGAGTGGAATTAGGGAAGCAATTAGCTTCACAAATCCTATCCGAAATACAGAGTTCAGAAATTCGGGAACACGATAGTTCTACTAAAAATCTCCTGAAATCATATTTGAGCTAGATATTAACTTTTTGTTAATAAATTCCCAATGCCTTTAACTGTGTAGCCTCCAGGCTATTAGTTTTTTTTGGTATTTTTGAACGGAAAAAGATGTTAAAAAAACCATAACCTTAACATTGTGTTAAAGGTTGTTAAGAGTTAATTTACTTCTTTTGCCGTGAATTATAAATAATCAAAAACCAAACAATTAAAAGCATGAGAAAATTTTTACTTCTGGCGTTGTTTTTAACAACAACAACTATTTTTGCTCAGGGTACGATTACCGGAACGGTGATTGGTTCTGAAATGAATGCACCTTTACCGGGCGCAAACGTTAAGATAGTGGGAACGACCATTGGAACAATGGCAGATTTTGATGGAAATTTTTCATTGAATGTCGCAAGTGCTTCCGGTACTATTGAAATCAGTTTTATTGGTTTTGAAAAAAAATCCATCAAATTTAACGTTACTGGTGGGGAAACAAAAGACCTAGGAAAGCTTGCCTTAAACCCTGATGCCAATGCCTTAGGGGAAATTGTTGTTACAGGTATCGCAGATTTGGCGAAGGACCGACAAACTCCCGTTGCTGTTTCTACTATTAGAGCTTCAGAAATTCAAGAAAAATTGGGGAATCAAGAATTTCCTGAAATTTTAAGCAGTACTCCTTCTATCTATGCCACTAAGCAAGGTGGTGGATTTGGAGATTCACGTGTTACAATTCGTGGATTCGATACTCAAAATTCTGCAGTTATGATCAACGGAATTCCTGTTAATGATATGGAGAATGGTGCTGTATATTGGAGTAACTGGGCAGGTCTTAGCGATGTTACTACAGCTATACAAGTACAACGTGGATTGGGTTCTTCTAAATTAGCGGTTTCTTCAGTAGGGGGAACTATTAATGTAGTGACAAGATCTGCAGATAAAGCAGAAGGTGGTATGGTGAAAGCTAGTTTTGGTAATGACAATTATTTGAAAACATTAGCTTCTTATAATACTGGTTTAAATGACAATGGATTGTCTGCATCTTTTCTTTTTAGCCGTACTTCTGGAGATGGTTATGTAAATGGGACAGAATTTGAAGGTTATAATTATTACATAGGTGTAGGTTACAAAGCAAATGAAAACCATGATTTCAACTTCATGTTAACAGGTGCACCACAACAACATAACCAAAGAAGTTTTTTTACACCATTATCTAGTTACCTTAAAGATGGTAAGCCAAATGAAAAATTTAATCCTGACTTTGGATATAGAAATGGAGAAGAATTTACCTTTGCTGGTAACTTCTATCATAAGCCAGTAACTTCATTAAACTGGGATTGGAAAATCTCAGAGAAATCTAAATTATCTACTTCTGCTTATGCCTCTTTCGGTCGTGGTGGTTCTATAGGTTCTATTGGTAGAATTAATGGGAATCAATCTTTTAGATTACCAACAACCGAAGATGGTTTACTTCCTATAGACGATATTTTTGCATGGAATTCTGGTCAAGACGTTCCTTCTTTAGGAACACCTAGAGAAACATATTCAGGTGATGGAATTTATCAAGGACAATATGTAAATAGTGGAAACGACGATCGTAGTGCAGAAAATGGAATGTCTCAGCGTTCTTCTGTAAATTCTCATAACTGGTTTGGGATTATTTCAAATTTTGAAACTGAATTAAGCGAAACTGTAACTTTAGATTTTGGAGCAGATTTAAGATCTTATAAAGGATTTCATTACAGAAGGTTAGTAGATCTTATGGGTGGGGATGTATATATTTCTAATGCAGACACTAACAATCCAAACCGTGTTTTGACTGAAACCTATGAACCAACTATTGGAAATACTTTAAATGTGTTTAAGAGTATAGATGATGAAGAGAAAATTGACTACAATAGCGAAGGTCTTGTACGATGGGCAGGAGTATTTGGTCAATTAGAATATAATAAGGATAATATCTCTGCTTTCGTGCAAGGAGCTGTATCTAATCAAGGATTTAAGAGAGTTGATTATTTTGAAGAAACTCCAGCTAATCAAGAAACTGATTGGGAAAATATTATAGGAGGAAACATTAAAGGGGGTCTTAACTATAACATTGATGATAATCATAATGTTTTTGGGAATATTGGATACTACTCTAAACAACCTTTATTTGATGCTGTATATCCTGGAAACAGTAATGATTTAAATGAAGATCTTAAAAATGAAGAGGTGTTCGGTGTTGAATTGGGGTATGGTTTCCGTTCTCAATATTTTAATGCTAACGTAAATCTTTACAGAACTTCTTGGGCAGATAGATTTGAAACCACTACAGAAACATTCAATAGAGATACACCAGAAGAAATTAGAGGAACTGCAAACTTGCAAGGAATTACTCAGGTACACCAAGGTATAGAATTTGATTTTTATGGAAGAGTAGGAAACAAATTTAGTTGGAATGCAATGCTTTCTGTAGGAGACTGGGAGTATAAAGGTGATGTAGATGCCATTTTCTTTGATGAGAGTCAGGATCCAATTCCAGGAGGAGAAGGTGTTCTTAACTTAGATGGAGTAAAAGTTGGTAATGCAGCTCAGTTTACTGCAAGTGCAGGTGTGGATTATACTATTATCGACAATCTTAAAGTGGACGCTACTTATAGATTTGCAGATAATTTATATGCCAGTTATGATGCTGATGCTGCATTAAATAATGCAGATTTTGATGTTTTTGAATTACCTTCTTTTGGTTTGTTAGATCTAGGAGTTTCTTATGGAGTAGATTTTGGAGATAATAAATTAGGTTTTAGAGTGAATATGAATAACGTTACAGATAACATTTATATCTCTGAATCGAACACGAATGATTTAGCCGGTCCTGATGACACTACTTATGATGGGGTGAATGTTAGCAATAATGTTTTCTTTGGATGGGGAAGAACCTGGAATGCTTCAGTTAGTTATAAATTCTAATATCATAGAATAGTATATTTAAAATCGCTTTGGGAAACCAGGGCGATTTTTTTATTAAAAAAACTATATTTACCCAAAATTCATTATAATGTACACAACAGTTCAATTTATTCACTCTTACTGGGCATATCTGGTAGTTCTCGTTTTAATTACAGCATCGGTAAATGCCATTGCAGGTTATTTTGGGAATAAAGAATACGGTGCCGCCAATTTTAGAATTGCGCTTTTCACCCTTATTGTTTCTCATATCCAATTGCTGATTGGCTTTGTGCTTTATTTTACAACACCTTATTTCAGGGCGTTTAGTGAAGTTGGTATGGGAGGAGTAATGAAGGATCCTACATTGAGATTATACAATGTTGAACATCCACTGGTGATGATCATCGCAATTGTATTTATTACAATGGGCTATTCAAAGCACAAAAAGAAGTTGACCTCTAAGCCGAAATTCAAGATATTGGCCATTTTTTATACCATAGCACTTATTTTGGTACTGTCAAGAATTCCATGGAAAATGTGGTTCTAGAATTCAGGTTTTAAGATTCAAGATTCAAGGTTCAAAATTCATTATTCAGAAAAAATGAAATTCAGGATCATATAGAAATTAGCTCCCTCTTTATCTTCCCTTTGGGGCAGCTGGAGAGGGCTTTTTTTATAATTCCCCGTCACATTCCTTATAAAAATGTTCCAGGTATTCTTCCATAAATTTATGCCTGTCTGCTGCCATTTGTCGTCCGGTTTGGGTATTCATCCTGTCTTTTAACAAGAGCAGTTTTTCATAAAAATGATTGATTGTTGGGGCCGAAGATGATTTATATACGGCTTTGCTCATATTCAGGTCCGGCTTGATCTCAGGGTCATAGAGCGCCCTTCCTTTAAACCCCCCATAATTGAACGTCCTGGCTATTCCAATGGCTCCAAGCGCGTCTAAACGGTCGGCATCCTGGATTACATCCAGTTCCGGTGAGCGGAATTTCTGTTCTTCGTTACCTCCCTTAAATGATATGTTTTCTATTATCCTTACAACGTGTTCTATAATTTGAGCAGTAACACCTTGCTCTTTTAAGAACATACGGGCTTTGTCAGGGCCTATTGTTTCATTGCCATTATGAAATTTTGAATCGGCTATGTCATGAAGCAATGCGCCCAAAGTGATAATAAAATTATCTACATTTTCGTTTTTTGCAATATGTTGTGCATTATTGAGGACTCTTTGAATATGAAACCAGTCGTGTCCGCCTTCGGCATTTTGAAGTGTCTGTTTTACAAAATTCTTGGTGTTTTCAATAATTTCAGCCTGGGTCATAAGAATGTTTTTTTAAATATCTCACAGGTCAATAATACTATTAAAAGTAAAATTGAGGTCCAGACCTAACAGGCTTTTTTGAAACTGTTAGGTCTTATTGGAAATATTGGAGGTTGATGTTGTTTTTTATAAAAACCAATCAGGTTTTTAAACACAGAATCTGCGAGGTTTAATATTTTATTCAATATCCGCGATAATAGTTTGTTCCACCTGCTCTATTAAATTTAATGGCATGTCTGAATTTGCCGGAATTGGTTTGTGAACCTTTAATTTTATATGAACTCCTATGCCCAAAGGGAATTTTCCATATTCAAATAGTTTCCAGGAATTGTTGATGGTTATTGGCACCACAGCTGCTTCCGGCATTTTTTTGATCAGGACCTGAAGTCCGGTAATTGCAAATCTTTTGGGTTTCCCGTCTCTGCTTCGTGTTCCTTCGGGAAATATTACCGCAGAGTGTTTTGTTCTATTCAAATATTCCGAAAATCGCGTGAGTGCGGTAATTGCTTGTCTGGGATCTTTTCTATCTATTAAAACAGAACCTCCGTGCCTCAAATTAAAAGAAATACTCGGGACTCCTTTTCCGAGTTCCTTTTTACTGACAAATTTTGGATGGTGTTTTCTTAAAAACCAGATAATTGGCGGAATATCGTACAAACCCTGATGGTTGGCCACAAAAATACAAGGCTGGTCCAATGGAATTTCATACGGGTTATCGAAACTGAAACGCGTGCCTAAAATGTTTAAACTCCGCATTAAAAACAGGTTAAAAATTTCCACCGATATTTTATGTGCCTTATATCCTCCCAGTTTCAGGGATATCCACTGAATAGGATGAAAGATCAGTAAATTCAGAAAGAAAAAAAAATAACATAAAATTGAAAGAGGGTAAGCTAGTACTTTCTTCATCATAAAATAGATCTTCTACAAAAATACATGTTTTAACGAATATTAGGCAGCAGTAGCTATTATTCAACCTGAATACATTTTCCGTTCTCACAGGCAAGTTGCGTGGGTGAGGTAATAAACATGCAATCGCTTATCACGCCAAACTTTTTATTATATGCATCTTCAGCTTTGTTGTATTCTTCAACCATTTTGGTAAGGACTTGAACATCAACGTGGTTTGAAAATAAGAGATAAGCTGTGGGCGACCGCAGGCTTTGCTTCCGTAAGCCAAAAAATTGCACTCCCCGGTTTCTGAACAACTATCAGCATTTATAACAGAATGGATCCCGGCCAGTTGTTTCTCCAAATTCTTCGCTGTAATTCCCTGCTCATCTTCCGCCTGTTCACAACCTGAAATACTTCCGATAAATAAAAAAAGCACAAGGATTGATTTCATAAAAGCTGAGTTGATGACAGAAGAAAGGTACTAAAAATGGTGAATTTCAGCTATAAAAAAAACCGATCTCAGGGAGACCGGTTTTTAATTTATTTTAAGTTCAATCCGGGATTAACAAAATTCGTTAAAAGCACCGGTTAAATTTGCTGCTATCATTTCTGCAGGCCGTCCTTCAATGTGATGACGTTCTAACATGTGAACCAATTCGCCATCTTTAAATAGGGCAATAGCAGGTGAAGAAGGAGGGAACGGGATCATATATCCACGTGCTTTATCTGTTGCTTCTTTATCTACTCCTGCAAAAACGGTTACTAAATTATCAGGTTTTTTATCATTTTGTATTGAAATTCGGGCTCCCGGACGCGCATTTGCTGCCGCACATCCACAAACTGAATTTACCACGACAAGGGTAGTTCCCTTTTTTTGCATCGCCGCATCAACTTCTGCTTCGGTATGTAATTCTTGAAAACCTACATTTGTAAGGTCTTCTCTCATCGGTTTTACTAAATCTGCTGGGTACATATATATGGAATTTTAATAAACATTTCTAAAGGACAAATATACAGAATTATCTTTACTTAGACTCATATCAAATAACTATGTATTAATAGGTTGAATTTATTAAAAGTGTCCCATAACTTTATTGGGGCACATTCCTTTTAACTTCTTCAAAATACTATCTTTGGCATTCAAAAGAAGATATTTCATGTTTAAATGGGTTTTGGCCGTTCTAGGCTTTATGTTTTTTAGGTATCCGGGTGCTGTCCTAGGGTTTATTGTGGGTACGTTAGTAGATAATTGGAAAAGGTCCTCGGGAGGATTTAATACTGTTTTTTCGGGTGAAGGTCAAGGGGTTTCCCCCGGAGATTTCGAATTAAACCTGCTGTCACTGGCTTCCCTGGTTATTAAGGCCGATGGAAAAGTTTCCCAATCTGAAATGGACTATGTGCAAGCCTATTTTGTGCAGGCCTACGGGAAGGAACGTGCCAATGCGACCTTCCGGACTTTTAACGAGGTAATTAAAAACCGGGAAATTTCACCGCAGCGCATTGGGCTATACCTGCAACAGCGAACCAGATATGAGGTAAGACTTCAGATCCTTCATTTTTTGTTCAGCATAGCAAAAGCCGATGGATATGTCTCGGAAGCAGAGTTGAACCAGCTTAATGAAATTTCTGAATGTTTGAAATTAAGCCGAAGGGATTTTGAGAGCATTAAGGCTATGTTCTTTAAAAGTGCCGATAATGCGTATAAGATCCTGGAAATTGAAAAATCTGCGACAGATGCAGAAGTGAAATCTGCTTTTCGCACTATGGCTAAAAAATACCATCCGGATAAACTCCAACATATGGATGAAGCCTACCAAAAGGGAGCCCAGGAAAAATTCACAAAGGTTCAGGAAGCTTACGAGACAATTCAAAAGGAAAGAGGTATATAAAATTAAATGTCCGCTAGGTTTTTAATAAATTCCAGTGCATTTAATCATTTAAAAAATATATTTTTAGTCTAATCTAAAAATATATTTGGAGGATCTAAAATATTTTTGCAATTTTGCATTATGAAATTTAGATGGGTGAAGTCTAACACGCTACGATTAGTTTTTTCGAAAAGTTTTCTTTTTGTGGGTTTATTTCAAGCTCACGGCCAGGAAAATTCGGTTTCGGAGGATTTAATTACGGATAGGCCTGATCAAACAGAATCTCCTTCCCTGGTTTCCAAAGGATCCATTCAGGTTGAAACAGGATTTTTCTATGAAAATTCAGAAAATCAAAACATAACTGAGAAATCCTATGGCTATAATACCAGTTTATTGAGATATGGGTTACTCGATAATTTGGAAGTACGACTGGGTGTTGATTTTTTAGAATCGAAAACAGAACTGAACAACCTCGAATTTGGGAATCGCGATGCTGGATTTAGCCCGTTGCTTGTTGGCGTAAAAGTGGGAATTGCTAAAGAAAAAGGGCTGCTACCTGAAATAGGTGTGTTGGGTCATTTGCATTTGCCTTTTTCTGTATCAAAAGAGGTTCGGCCTGAGACAACCGGGGTAGATTTTAGGTTTTCCTTTAATCATACTTTAACCGAAAACTCCGGTATTTCTTATAATCTTGGTGCTGCTTGGGGAGAAGATTCCCCGGAAGCCTCTTATTTGTACTCATTTGTTTACGGATATAATTTAAACGAAAAATTTGGCCTTTATCTTGAAGTTTACGGGGATTTACCCGAAGATGACAGATCGGACCATTTTTGGGATGCCGGGATTACTTATAAGCTGAAAAAAAATATGCAACTGGATGCCTTAATTGGTACAGGAATCGATAATGCACAAAAATTAATGCTTGGAGGCGGGATAAGTCTCAGGTTACCAAAATAATGTAGATTATGTTTACTTTTTCAGAAGAAAATTATTTAAAGGCCATCTATCACCTGGAGCGAAAATTTCCTGCCGGGGTGAGCACCAATGCGCTTGCCGAAGAAATGGAGACCAAAGCCTCTTCGGTTACCGATATGATCAAGAAACTTTCGGAAAAGAAACTGGTAAATTATATAAAATATCAGGGGTGTAAGCTTAGTCAGTTAGGTCTGGAAACAGCAGTTTCGGTAATAAGAAAGCACCGACTTTGGGAATTTTTCCTGGTAGAAAACTTGAATTTCTCGTGGGATGAGGTTCATGAAGTGGCCGAACAACTGGAACATATAAAATCTGAAAAACTTATTAGGGAACTCGATAGATTTTTAGGATTTCCTAAACATGACCCGCACGGTGATCCTATTCCTGATGCCGAAGGTAATTTTACAGTTTTGAATAAAGTCTTATTATCTGATCTCAATAAGGGAGAATCCGGAATTTTTGTCGGGGTTAAAGATTCTTCAGCAACATTCCTGCAGTTTCTTGATAAAAGGAATATTGCCTTGGGAGACGAACTTAAAATAATCGATAAGGAACCTTTTGATCAATCGGTATTAATAAAAATTAATGAACAAGAGTTGAGGGTTTCTAATTTGATCTCCGGCAATCTATATATTAAAACAACTTAATTATTATGAATGAAATAGTTACATATTTAGAAGGGATTGACCCAATTTTAGCGGCATTTTATGCGACCTTATTTACCTGGGGAGTAACCGCATTGGGAGCAAGTCTGGTTTTCTTTTTTAAGACTATTAAAAGATCTGTTTTTGATGGGATGCTCGGTTTTACGGGTGGAGTAATGGTAGCAGCGAGTTTCTGGAGTTTATTGGCACCCGCGATTGAGATGAGTCCCGGAGAAGGTTTTACCCAAGTGTTTCCATCGGTAATCGGGTTTGCGCTGGGAGCCCTGTTCTTATTTTCCCTGGATAAAATTTTACCGCATTTACATGTCAATTTCAAGTTGAAGGATAAGGAGGGGATAAAAACTCCCTGGCATAAATCTATTTTGTTGACCCTGGCCATTACGATGCACAATATTCCCGAAGGACTTGCGATTGGAGTTCTGTTTGGAGGAGTTGCGGTAGGATTTGAAGGAGCCAGTATTGGAGGCGCAGTGGCCTTGGCAATTGGAATTGGATTACAGAATTTTCCGGAGGGTTTTGCGGTAGCAGTGCCATTAAGAAGACAAGGATTGAGCCGATGGAAAAGTTTTAATTACGGACAACTTTCGGCAATTGTAGAACCTATGGCCGCAGTTTTGGGAGCCTGGGCCGTTATTACTTTTCAACCTATTTTACCTTATGCCCTGGCTTTTGCAGCCGGAGCAATGATTTTTGTAGTGGTGGAAGAAGTTATCCCGGAATCTCAACAGGAAAGGTTTACCGATATTGCCACTATGGGATTCATCGGCGGTTTTATCCTTATGATGACCCTGGATGTAGGTTTGGGTTAATCTATGTTACATATCAGGCCTTTGATCGTCTTTATTACAAAGGATTAGTATGAAGTATTTGTTTTTATTCGGATTTTTAATTTGTTCAATTTCTTTATCAGCCCAGGTTCAGGAAGAAAATACAATTTTCAACTCGGTTTTGCAAGGTGGGGAGCAACTCGAATTTGGGGATAAATCCATCCGGTTTAAAGAAGTTATTTCCGATTCCAGGTGTCCGAAAGATGTTACGTGTGTTTGGGCAGGTGAAGCAAAAGTTTTGATAGAAATATTTGAAAAGGGCAAACTCCTCAACGAAAAACTCGTGGTGATTAACCCATATGGCATAGATGAAATCCCTTTACAGTTTTCGGCTGGAGGAGGAATTTACTCCATCACTGCATTTAAGTTGTTTCCTTATCCCTCTACAGCTTCCAAAAAAGATAAAATGAATTATACTTTGGAAATGCAGGTAATTGAAAATTTATAAGACCGGGGAAAAACTATTGGCGGAAAAACTATTCAATGTAAATGTAAACTGGATTTATTTAATTTCCAATGACAGTTTTGAAGGTTTTACAATGTTGTTTCAAATTTTAGCCACGAATGCACGAATGTAAAAAATAAATCAAATTATAATCTGTAACTAATCAGTTCGTGAAATTTTTAGTGCCAGGAACGCCTAAAGTAATGGAGGCTTCTATTTCAAGGGTGGTAGAAAATGATAAATTTTTTTTAGAAACAAATTTTCGAATAAATTATGCTCTTTGACTAATATTATTCCACTATTATTCTTTCCTTTTAACTCAAAGTACTCCAGACATTGGGCACTTTAAATTTTGATCAGTTAGAATATTCGCATTGAATAATTTCTGTTTAATGACAACCACAATCTGTAGCGCCACAGGCTTTATCAGATTTTTTCTTCGGCTTTAAGAAGGCCGGTTTCCAAATAAATTTGGTGATTATAAATCCAACCGCGAACAAAAATGTTATTAAGACTAATATTTCCTGAAGTGTTATCATAGTGTTTAGTTCGACTTTTATTAAATTCCTTACTTTATTTTAAAACCTGAAAGGCAATTAATGCTACAAGATAAGCAAATGAACTCATAATCACCAATTGTAATAGAGGCCATTTCCAGGTATTTGTTTCCTTTTTCACAATAGCAAGCGTACTCATACACTGCATTGCGAAAGCATAAAACAAAAGTAGGCTAATTCCGCTGGCAAAAGTAAATAGTG
>Ga0314771_100275_pt1 | contig 11285 bp, 5 predicted proteins | sample MetaGCB42018_FD_204522 | JGI IMG/M metagenome (GOLD analysis project Ga0314771, IMG submission 204522) | Cryopeg brine microbial communities from Beaufort Sea near Barrow, Alaska, United States - CB4 2018 | ecosystem: Environmental > Aquatic > Marine > Coastal | place: USA: Alaska | collected...
ATAGTGTGCGGCTCACGTCCAACATATTCCATAAGGTCAATTTCCCCGGAAGCAGGCCATCCCACTTCGCCAATATCAGTTCCCAACATCCAGATTGCCGGCCACAAGCCATGTCCTTCTGCAAGTTAGCACGAACTTGATACTATGTTAAGCATGGAACCCACAAGTCCTTTTTTTATATTTTCCCAACAAAAAACGATTGACCAAAAAGTTGATGCTTTACTTATGCAAATGACCCTTGAAAAAAAAGGGGGCAACTGTTCGGTATAATTGAAGTTGGGATTTAACCAGTTGTTTTATAATTAATTACCAAATTTCAATTTTTCATTCTTATCCCAAATACCCCATCCAGCACCTACTTTTCCTTCATGTTTTACTTTCCAGGATTCATCAAATGACGAAAAATAAAACAATTCAATATTATTATTTTTAGCCCATTCTTGGGTATTAATAAAATATTTCATGCTATTCAATTTCGAAGGTTGCGCTGCCCCTACATTATCTCCTATACTAGGCCATCCTGTTTCAGTAATGATTATTTTTTTATCTTTAGCTACCTGCTGTGTTAATTCCATCATTCGATTCAGATAGGATATAGCATAATCATTGTCTGCTCCTTCCCAAAATGGATAAAAGTTTGCTAAAATAACATCACATGCATCTACTAAGGCAGGCCTGTCAAGAAACTGATAATAGGCATCTACATAGCCCACAGGAATTGAGTTTGGCAATGCTTCTCTTACTCTATTAATATATTGCAATAACTCTTGCTCAGAAATTTCCTCCCGGTGCAACACTTCATTTCCCACGGCAGCAATATCTACCAAACCTGCCTTAGCCAACTTGATAAGTGATTTTATTTCTCTTTCATTTCTTTCTTTATCATCGCTAATCCATGCACCTACCAAAGTTTTCAATCCCTTTTGTTTAGAAATTTCTGGTATGAGTTCATTCCCTTCTGTACAGGAAAATGATCTGATCCATTGGGTATGTGATGTAATGACGTCTAGTCTTCTGCGAATTTGATTTGCTGATAAAATATCGCCAGCCTCCTGTCCTTCAACATAGGGGCTAAAACATAATCCGTGTAATCCATTATTTAAAATTTTTGAAAAATGTACACTAAGTTCTGTTTCACTTTTTGAACTTAAATCAGTACCGGATACAGTATTTAATGACGTTCCGTTTTTGACTAAAGAAAATAATTTTCCGGAAAGATAGGCAGACGATTGTTTTTTAACCAGCCCTTTTCTTTTATCTAATGCTGCACTTATTTCTAGGGCACGTTCTTCTGTATGGTCATAATTACGCATTATCCACATCGCTGTAAGTGTACCAACTATTGGTAAACCAGAGTAGAATAGTCTTATTCCTGTAATGGACGCTTCTGTATTTTCCGTGTCTGGCACAAACCCTACTAATGACATAATAGCACCTGTTGCTAATCCTGCAAATGCAAAACCAAACTTTACCATCAACCAATAAATAGCGCCAAAAACACCTTCTCTTCGTTTCCCTGTATTTAGTTCATCAATATCTATAACATCTGAAGTCATAGACATCATTAACGTAAATAAACTTCCAATCCCAAAAGAGAAAAAAGGCAATGCAAATAAAAACATATATGGTTTCCCTGGAATAAATAAGAACCAAAGCATAATATATCCTAAAACAGAAATACCTTGTGAAACCAAAAAAGCTTTCTTTTTCCCCATGGTTTTGGACATGTTAGCCACAACAGGAATTACCAAAAAGGTAGTTGCCAAAGCACCTACGCTTCCTAACAATGTTGGCCAAAGTCCTGCTGCACCTGCATCTCCATTAAATAAATAATAGACTACAATAAAAAATGAAAAACCAGCAACTACATTAAAAGCATTGAAAATTAAAAAGGTTGCATAACATAATTTTCTGAAAACTGGAATTCTGAAAGCTTCTTTAAAATTTTCTACAATCTGTTTTAAACTTCCTCCCAACGTTTTTAAGGTTAAAGGCGTCAAACTTTTATCATCTTTAGTTGACTTACTTTTTATAAAAAGCGCCGGCACCATCGCTAAAAGAGCACAAGTAACACCAACCCATATACCTAAAGATCGGGTCGTATCAGTTGTAGTACCAAACCAGCTATCATCATACATTACTACCCAAAACCAAGGTGCAATTACCCAAGCCCATTGCCCTATTGACTGCGCAACTGCCATAATATTTGTACGTTCATGAAAATCGTCACTCATCTCATAGCCCATAGCTACATAGGGCACAGAAAAAATGGTAAGTCCTAAATAAAAAACTAGAGACCAGATTAAAAAATATACGAAATTATAATCGACACCATCATCTATATACATTTGCCATAAAAGCGAAAACCCAATACCCATAATCACAGCTCCTAGAAGAACATACTGTTTGCGTCTGCCCCAAATTGATCTTGTGTTATCAGAAATGAACCCCATAATTGGGTCTGTAAAAGAATCGAAAAGACGAGGAAGAAAAAATAAAATACCCCACATCAAAGTTGATAAACCATAGTCTTGAATTAAAACTACCATAAAAATACCCATGGCTGCAGGAAACATTTGGTTTGCTAACATTCCAAAACCAAATGCAATTTTCTGGGCCATTGGCACTTTATTTTTTACTGCTATTTTATGATTTGACATTTTGTTAATGGTTAAGTTGGTCTTTATCTAATATTTTATTGGAATGACAAAAGCTTGAATGTTTTCATATTTTAAAATTTAGAAAGCAAAATTAATCAGGTATATTCGTTTCACTTGCCGTTGGTGGCACCAATACGTCTTTCATAAGCGCTTCTTTATCACCACTATAAGTCTTTGTAATGGGTTGACCACCTCTTGTAAGACCTTCAAATGTTCCTTGATCTACCAGATCCCATAAGGCGTATTTAGCCTGACCATCTACTGTAAATAAACCAAAATGATTTTCTTCATTTAAAGGGTTTTTGGCAGCTTTCCAAGGTTCATCAAAAGCTTCAAAATAAAAACATGATATGCCTGCCTTATTAGACCAATCTCTCATATAATTATAATATAAAGCTCCTTTATATTCATCTGCTGCTTTAGAACCTTCTGGTCCAAAGAGATCATTAGATACACTGGACCACCCTGTTTCCCCTATGTGAATAGGTTTGTCAACACCCAAACTTTTCATGTAATTGTATACAGATTGATATTGAGAAATCGCTAATTCCTTAGCTCTTAACACACCCGAATCTATCTTTTCTTTATCTGTATTATTTTGATCTTCTTCAGGAACTTTCCAAAATGATGGGTTGTAATGTGAATCAAGAAACGGATAGGTATGCATAGATATATAATCTACAGCTTTTATAAGTTTTTCTAAATCTTTAACATGATATTCTGCATCACCGCCACCCCAAGAGGCAAAATTATCGGAGCTCGTAATCCATAAATCTTTATCCAGCTTTCCGGATTTCTTTAGATCCTGTAAGTGGTTTACCCATTTTAAAATGACGGCGGGCTGCACATAATAATCTGCCGCCCATTTTACCATTGCTTCATTTCCTACAGCGATTATTTTTACAATATCCGGATATTGATTTGCCAGAGAAACTGCTTTTGCAATTTGTGGAGCATTCGCCTCACTTTCCACATTGTGATTTGGAGCTTTATCAGTCCAGGCATTTTTACAATCGATCCAAGCACCAAGCATGACATACATTTCAAAATCAGGATCTTCTTTTTTTAATTCAGCAATTGCTTTTAATACGTTAGATGCATGTGGCACGTGAACCTTATATGTACGCACAATTTTAATTCCCATAGCGGATAATATTTTCATATCCTCCTTTAACTGATCAATAGAAGGTTCTATATCATGATCTACTTCTCTATAGCCACCATAAGAAATTGCCAAATATTTTGGATTACCTAAAATGTCTTTTGCACTTAAACTTGATTGTTCTTTCACTGTATTTGTATTGCTTTCTTTTTTAGTAGTGTTTTTACATGAAAACGCAAGAACTACTACAAATAAATAAATAAGTGTTTTTTTAAACTTTTTCATATTTCTGAATTTATCTATTTTTTTAACGATACAATAATTTGATTTATCTCTCCAGTTCTTCCAAAAACCTTTTTACTTGTCTCTACATCTAAGCTCAAATTTTCAAATTCAACTGATAATCCAGCATTATAAACTACCTCTAAATGTTCCTTTCCTGCTATTTTATAAATTATTGGAATTTGACAATAGGTAAAAGCTATACTTTTTTCCTGTAAAGTAATTTCTTGTGCCTGTTGCTGAACATCGACAAAATTGAATACATTTCGTTCTTTTAAAAATTCATCCGGCATTAACAAAACAGGATTAAAATAAAGTTTTCCTTCTTTAACAAACACTCCTAATTCACCGAATCTGCTTAAAATGTCTTCTTTAACCTGGCCTGTCATTCCTGGCTGTTGCGCTCCTTTTCCTCCTGGGGTATGAGAATACGGGTCAGTAGGAAATGCACCATATAATTCAGGTGATTTATGTACTCCAAGGCCTTCGTTCATTTCATAATAGTGCTCCATTAATTTCCCTTTAAGCACCTCATTTTCATTGTTATTAATGGCAGAAACACATACTTCCTGCACAGCAAATACCAATTTAGAAACCATGTGCCAATATATAGAACCCAAACCTTCATATCCATAAAAAGTGCCTGACCTTCCTGTAAAAGATTTATGGTTGAAGGTTTTTTCAAAAATATTTAAAAGTAATTTCGTGTCCTTTTCAATAAGAGCTTCATCTATATTTTGAGATAATTTTGACAGTGCTGTTTTTAAACTATTTGCATTGTTGAAATTACCATTGAAATGGTAATTTCCTAAACAATCTTTTTCAATTATTTGAGAATTTCCATTTTTTATTAAGTGTTTTAATAGTTCCGACTTTTCAAAATCAACGGAAGTAATATTATTCTTTTCGCTAAACCTTGGTAATTCTTTATTTGGATACAATATATAACTGTACTGATCAGGTCTAAACAATGCACTTTCTTTTAAACTATCCAATAGTTCTAAACTAGCAGCAGAAGAAAGATATCCTGAGCTTAAAACAGCTACCTGACCTTCCAACATTTCTGGCAAATATGAAATTGATATTTCCTGTTCGTTTTCTACAGTCATTAAATTGTATGCATGATACAATTTGTCAGCTCTTTTATTTGCTTCTATTGAATGATCAATAAATTGAAGTGATACTTTTGTAAAGTTTAACAAAGCTTCTTTAGATATCGTATTTTTAGTACTTGAAAATCCGTTTTCATAAATAGCGGTTCTATAGTTGCTTCCTGCATTCCCAAGGCCATCTAATACTGATTTTCTATCTTTATCTGAAATTTTACCAGCTAATAAGTGTGCGTTCTCATTTAATGTAGTTACTACTTCATTAAAAAACAAAGCCAATTCTTCTGAAATTTCTACAGTATCTATGGTTGTATTTGAAACAATTTTTTCAAAGAAGTTTAAAAAACGCCGTAAATAATAAAGTGTTACCATTGACACCCCATTTCCAACCAATGCATTATTAGCATCATTCCATTCCGGACGTTGCGTATTCATCCAAATACCAGCTTCAGGAATAAAGTTAGACACTTTTGCCAAAACAGTTGCCAATAATTTTTCAACTAAATTTACTTTGTATATAAATAAATTTTTATCTCTTAGTAAAGCTCCGTCGGCACCTAATTCAATTTTCTTTTGGTTTATTTTTTCATCCAACTCTTCATCAAAATCAATAGTATCTTTCGGATTGGATAAAATATCCGCATATGGTTTTATTTTATAGGGCACATTTGCATATACAAATAATTCCTCATTAAAATAAGTTGCCAATTTGGCTGGGTAATGTTTCTCTATAAATTCTAAAAATTTTAATAAATAGATAATTTGATGATCTCCCCAATAACCAATATAAGACCAGGGGTTGTCCGGTTCAATCACTTCCCAATCAAAACCATCTTTTGTTACCCGGTATGGATTGTAGCCATCAAAAGTGGTCGCATTTAAAAACTTATGAATCATACTTTCAATAAACTGTGGATAAGAGTATGCTAAAGCCTCCCAGTTTTGAAATATATCTCTCCAGTTACCTTCATAATCCAAAATTTTTGAACCATCTTCTTCATTTCTTGTATTAATTGAAAATTTGTTCCAAGGGCGACTGGGATCTCCGTGTCGTCTGCTAAATTTCAATGGCATATATTCAAAACAAAGTCTTTTGAAGCTTTTATCTGCCTCTTTTTCTGCCAATTCCTTTAAATAGCTAAGTGTAAATAATTCAGGAAGTTGCTCTAATATTTCTCCTTTTTCCTTTTGTACATTTTTATTAGCATTTGCAATGTATCTTATAAAATCGGTTTTTTCAATTTGATAATTATTGTCGAAAATACCACCTCGCATAATGTTAAACATCGTATTTGCAAAATGCCTTGTATTTCGTAATTTATCAGCTGTTAATTGCATTCCATCTGATGAGCTCGTAAGTTCAACTAAATTTTTAGTGCCTTTTTCAATATCATTTTCAACAATAGCTGCTAAATTCTTATTATTCTTTATTTGTTCTTTAATTGCATTTATTGAAACAATAGACTGATTAACATCTGCCATCAATAACCAGTTTTTTTCTGTTTCAGCTTCCAAATTCAAATCTGCACAAATAAAATATGCTCCTTTTTCAGCTTTAATATCTGTTTCTTGCTTAATTTCTTTTCCTTTTCTGAAATTATCCAATTGCAATGATGACAACAAATAGGTAGGGTTTTTTATTCCGAAAGACCAGACTATATTCGCTTTCAATGCTTCACTTGGTTCCGCTTTATCCACAATAATGGAACTTAAGGCAAAAATTCCCAATCCTGCATCAGCTTCCAGTTCACATTTTTTATAAGCATCTACCAAATTACTGCTTGCATTTTGCAAATCTGATCCAACTCCATACGGTATAATATTCTGAATACCGTCTAATATTTTGATCTTTAATACTTTATTTGTATTATTAACTAATGTCGATTTTTTTACGAAACCAAATTTATCACTAGAATTCCATTGATATTTAAAAGTTATTCCTAAATCATGATTAATTTCTTCAAAAATCAATTTGTTTCCATAGTTGTTTTTGTAAAGGTTTCTACTAATTTTATAAACACCTTCATATCTTTTTGAAAATGGTTCCCATAAATATATTTTAGCTTCAGTATGAACCTGAACAACTGTTTTACTTCCTGTAATTTCAGCTGATTCTGTAATTTTATCATCGGTATAATACGGAAATAAAGCGTTGTCACTGTTTTTTCTTCCTGCAGATAATCCACCATTACTAGCTATAAACATCCAGTGATTTGAATTACTCACAATACTCATGAAAAAAGGCCTCATTTCATCTACATTCGAAATTTTGTAATAACTTTCATTACCAATAGTTACTAATTTCCCATTTACTTCATTCGCTTCAAAAGAAGCTTTATTTTCTCCTATATACATGCCGTTTTGTTTACTCATTTTGTACTTAATCTTTATCCAAAACCTCTTACGAAATTATTCCTAAAAGATTTATTCATATTATAATCTTTAATTTACTTTAAACGGAATATTTGCTGTTGCGGTATGTTGCTGTCCGTCATTAATATATACAAATAATCTATACGTTCCTTTTTCTATTGGCGCTTTAAATTTTAGTATGCCTTCATTTACCTTAACAGTTGTAAATTCAACTGCATCAGGTCGATTCTCAAAATCACCTCCATCGTGTAAATCAGTACTTTCAAATAAAATTTCCCAACGATAATTTAACTTATCGTTTTCAAAATCACGAATTTTAATACTTGTTAAATATTCTTTATTTGATTCTAAAACCACATCTTCATAAGCTGTTTTATTATTTAACACAAACGATTCCACTTGTGGTGTTCTGTTTTCAGGCCAGGTTCCACTCCATAAATAGTGCATCACATCAACCGATTCAGTTTCATTACCATTTTCCAAAAAAACACCATACCAGGTTGGGGTGCGCTCCTGTTTTTGACCCCAAAGGAATACATACGAACCAATGCACTGCAAAGAATCAGCTTCAATTGCTGTTTTATATCTTTTTAAATAATTTGAAGCTTTTAAAGTGCTGTTTTCTTCAATTGGAGCGCCCCATTCTGTTTTTGGAACTTCCCAGTGTCCGGTTGCTCCCCATTCTGTAACCATATAGGGACCTTCCCAACCAAAATCTTTAATCATTTTAGGCAGTTCAATTATTTTACCATACATCTGTACAGAGAGCAAATCCAAATCGGAACAACGTTCTTTAATTAAATCGATTTCTTGTTGAGAAATTCCGGCTAATGTTGTAGTTGTTAAATGATTGGTGTCAACTGCATGAATCATTTTTGAAATATCATTTACTGCATCCCACACTTTAGGGTTGGTAGCACGTAAATTTAATTCATTGCCTATTGCCCAAATTAACAACGCTGGATGATCTTTTAATGCAAGTACTTCCTTTTTAATGCGCTCAAATTGTTCTTTTACGGCATTTGCATCATTGTAATCAAAGCCGTGGCGTTCTCTGGCAACTTCAATACCCATGGTTACCATTAAGCCATTTTTTTGAGCTTCATCTAAAACATCTTCACCAGACTGTTGTCCGTTTTCAGTTCTCCAGGTTCTAATGGAGTTACCATTGTGTTTGGCTACAGCAGCAATTTTTCCATATTCTAATCCGGCGCCTTTGATATAAAAAGGCTTGCCATCAACAAATAGTTGGTACTTTCCATCGGTATTTGTCAAAGTTACTTTTGCAGGTTTTTCCATCTGTGATTCATTTGTGTTTTTTTGTGGCGCTTGGGCATTAACGTACAAACAAAATAAAAACACTATTGGAGTATAAATTAGTTTCATTATGAGACTATAATTTTATTAATAATTCTTCAACTTCTTCCAAAGTTTTTCCTTTTGTTTCTATCACGTATTTATAAACAAACAGTACAGATAAAACGGCCATACCTGCATAAATTGCGAAAGTTACTGTTGGGCCTAAATTTGTGAGTTCCCACGGGAAAAATTGAGTGACAGTATAGCTGACCAATGAATTGAAAAATCCAACAATGGAAATGGCAATACCTTTTACGTTTCCAGGGAAAATTTCAGATAACATCGTCCACATAACAGGTCCTAAAGAAATAGCAAATGCAGCAACATATAACAGAATGGCAAACAATACCAAATTGGCGTTGATGCTAATGAAGTTTTTAACTTCAAGTTGTTTAAATTCAAGAAATTGTGCTTCACTTAAAAGTGGAGCGACACCGGAAAACAATTCACCTTGTGAATTAAAGGTTGATCCGTTTAATGGGGTTAAGGACGATTTAATGTCTGTATTTTCAATCTTTGCTATTGTGGTGTCGTTAAAACTGTAAGTGGCATTGTTAAAGGCTAAAGTTGCCAGTGTCAATGCAATTGCCATGGCTGAAGTTCCAATAATTAACAATGGTTTTCTGCCAAGTTTATCAATAAACCAAATAGCCACAAAAGTGAACACCAAATTGGTAAGTCCAACAACAATCGCCTGCAAAAACGAAGCGTCCGTGCTTCCGCCTGCTTGTTCAAAAATGGTTGGTGCGTAATAGAAAATAGCATTTATTCCTGTTATTTGTTGAAAAAAGGCCAATCCGAAAGCAATAATCACAATTACGCTCATTCTTCTGCTGAAAAAATCAGCATAAGTTCCTTTGGCTTCTTTTTTGTCAATTCCTCTTTGAATTTCTCCAATGGTGGTATCGGCAAATTCTTCCCCGCCTATTTTTATGAGAATCTTTTGGGCAATGGTGATTTCATTTAATTTTTGAATTAACCATCTTGGACTTCTTGGTACCAGGAAAAGCGCAAAAAAGTAAATGCCAGCAGGAATTGCTTCCACACCCAACATCCATCTCCAGCTTTCGCCTTCCAAATCTTTCAAAAAATAATTTGAAAAATAAGCTATGGAAATACCCAAAACAATATTCAATTGATTTAAAGAAACCAAGCTTCCTCTTAATTTAGGCGGCGCAATTTCAGCAATGTAAATAGGTGCAATTAATATGGCACCGCCAATTCCAACGCCCCCAATAATTCTGGCGATGACAAATGAGAGGTAATCGGTTGCCGTTGCTGACCAAATCGCAGAAATGGTAAACAGCATTGCGGTAATAATCAATATTTTTCTCCTTCCGAATTTATCGCTTAATGGGCCCGCTGAGATGTTTCCTGCCATAGCCCCAAAAATTACGCAACCCACAGCGAATCCAAGTTCCCAATCGGACATTTCAAAATAAGTTCTGATTCCGTTAACGGCTCCAGAAATTACTGCACTGTCGAATCCCAGAAGGAATCCGCCCATCGCCACGATAAGGCTTATGGAAATGGTATATGATTTTTTCATTTTATAAGTTATTTTTGGTATTGGGTTGGTTACTTATTTTTAGGTCAATTTATAGGACAATGGTTTGAATTGAACGGGCTGGAGCATGTAATTTAGCCTTTTTGGTATCAACGTCCAGCGCATAATCTATGGGATTATCACTTTGGTTTAAAACTACCACAACAATGCTTCCGTCTTCATTTATAAACCCAGTGGTCATCAAGTTATTGGAACTTGAAACGCTTGAAATTCTTTTTGCGCCAGGACGTATAAATTTTGAAAAATGACCAATGTAATAATAGGAATTTGTAAAGGTTAGCTCTCCTGTTTTTGTATCTCCATGAACAGGGGAGAAGCACAGATTTCCAACGTGATTTGGTCCTCCTGTTTCATCCAACAAAATATTCCAGTCTGTCCAGGCTACTGTACCATTATTAAAATCATTGATCATAGATTTTCCATAACGTTCTGCCAATTTTGGATCTTCAGACACAATTCGGTCTAAATCATATTTTTCGTTGGTACCTTCCGTAAAAATTAAGTTTTTATCAGGATAAGCCTCGTTTACAGCTTTTACGTTATTATACATTGGAATGCCATCTTTCCAGTCTTCATACCAATGAAAACCAACGCCCCAAACATATTTTGCCGCTTCAGGGTCATTCAAAATCACATTCGCACGTTTAAACATTAAATCGCGGTTATGGTCCCAAACAATAATATTTTTATCGCCCAAGCCTTCTTTATCCAATGTTGGTCCTAAGTAATTTTTTAAAAAATCTCTTTCTTCTTCAGCAGTATAAATACAAGATTCCCAGGTTTGCTTAGCCAATGGCTCATTTTGGATGGTTAGTCCCCAAATTGGAATTCCT
>Ga0314771_100276_pt1 | contig 11272 bp, 10 predicted proteins | sample MetaGCB42018_FD_204522 | JGI IMG/M metagenome (GOLD analysis project Ga0314771, IMG submission 204522) | Cryopeg brine microbial communities from Beaufort Sea near Barrow, Alaska, United States - CB4 2018 | ecosystem: Environmental > Aquatic > Marine > Coastal | place: USA: Alaska | collected...
TGTAAGTCAGGAACACGAAAAGTATATGGCTGAAAAATTTACTCTTGCAGGTTTAAAAGCCGATTATCTTACCAGCAAGAATTCGAACGATCGTGGAGAAATCCGGGATAGACTTTTTAAAAAAGAAATCAATTATCTTTTTGTGGTCGATATTTTTAATGAAGGAATTGATATTCCAGAAATTGATACCGTATTGTTTCTTCGTCCTACTGAAAGTTTAACTATTTTCCTTCAACAACTTGGCCGTGGACTTAGACTTTCTCCTGATAAAGACTGTTTAACTGTTCTGGATTTTGTTGGAAATGCAAGACCTGAATACGATTTTGAACATAAATTTCGAGCTTTAATTGGGAAAACCCATACTTCTATAATTACGGAAATTGAAGGCGAATTTCCACATCTTCCACTTGGATGTTCTATAGTATTGGAGAAAAAGGCTAAACAAGTAATACTTGATAACATTAGAGCTTCAATTGATTTCAGAAGACCTCAATTATTAGTGAAAATTCAGAATTATAAGCATCAATCTACCTTACCTTTAAACTTAAAAAATTTCCTTTCTTTTAATCATCTTGAATTACCTCAACTCTATAAAAAAGGAAGTTGGAAACGTTTATGTGCAGATGCCGGAGCAATTTCTGATTTTAAAGAACCCAATGAAAAAGAATTTACAAGAGGAATAAGTAAAAAACTTTTGGTTTGTAATTCGCTGAGTTATTTTAAATTCATTAAAAAACTAATTCATCATAATTTCAAATTAGATCAGTTTTCAGAAGAAGAAAAATTAATGGCTATTATGTTTCATTATGACATGTGGCAAGTTGCTGGATCAAAATTGGGGATTAACAATATCCAGGAAAGTCTACGAGCACTTTTGAATAATCCTGTTATGATTGAAGAGCTAAAAGAAGTTGTAGATTATTTAATTTCCCAAGTTGACGTTAGAGAAAAGGATATCAATGTGGGATATGCTTTTCCGCTTAAATTACATAGCCGTTATAACAGAGATCAAATTTTAGCTGCCTTGCGCTTACATAAATTTGATAAAGCATCTTCAAATCGGGAAGGTGTAGCATATAAAAAATCAATAAATACCGAAGCTTTATTTATCACTTTAAAAAAATCGGATAAAGAATACTCTCCCACCACGATGTATGATGATTATGCATTGAATGAATTCTTGTTTCATTGGCAATCACAAAATAGTACTGCACCAAATTCACCTAAAGGCATTTCGTATATAAACCATAAAAATATGGGTAAAAAAATTCTTCTTTTTGTGCGAGAACAAAATCAGGATGAATATGGTTTAACCATGTCTTATGTATTTATAGGAGAAGCAAAATTCATTAAATCTTATGGTGCAAAACCTATGAATATCGAATGGAAATTAGATGAACCAATGCCGGGTTATCTATTAAAAGAAAGTAGAAAATTAGCTGTTGGATAATATGACAGAAGAATTAATAATTAAATACTCCACCCAATTTAAAAAATTAAGGTGTGCTTATGTGAAAGGGATGGGAAAGGCCCCTCATAAAACAATCCTATTACTCTCGATTATTCAACTAATTGCAAAAGGGGTTATAATAAATAATCGCATTTTTATTACCTCAGATCTTCTGCTCGCATTTAAGCAAAATTGGAAATATTTAGTTGAAACTAATCACACTCAAAATTTTTCATTACCCTTTTTTCATTTAAGATCTGAACCCTTTTGGTATTTGGTAGCGAAGCCAGGAAAAGAAATAGTAACCACCAGTTCTAAGAGTATCAAAAGCTTTAGAAGTTTATGTGATTCAATTGCTTTTGCTGAAATCGATAAAAATTTATTTTTATTACTACAAGACCCAATTAACCAGATGTGGTTTGAAGAACTTATTTTAGAAAATTATTTCCCTAATTTCAAAACAGTTTATCAAAGACCAACTATAAATTATGAAGAAGAAAGAATTGAGAATGAAATATTAAATGAGCCCAAGGAGGCTTATTTTCATCATATGCAAAATTTAAAGGAAATCTTGCAAGAGGACGAATTTGAAGAAGAAATTTTTGTGCGGGGAAGTTTGTTTAAAAAAACCATTCCTAAAGTTTATGACTACACCTGTAGCATCACTGGAATGAAAGTAGAATCAACTCATAACGTCCAAATGATAGATGCCTGCCATATCTATCCTTTTAGCATTTCTAAAGATGACACCGTAACCAATGGAATAACGCTCTCACCTACTTTACATCGCGCCTTTGATAGAGGACTCATAACTATTAATTCAAATTTTGTTGTAAGAGTTTCTCCTACAATTACTAAAGAATCAAATTTCACAATTTCACAATTTGACGGTCGGAAAATAATTTTACCAGAAAATGAAAAATTCTATCCTTCACAAGAATCTTTAATTTGGCATAATAAAGAGGTTTTTTTGCTTTAACAATCCTAATTTATTAGCACAGCCAGTACTTCCATTCAGAAGATTTGAAAATTTCACTCTTATAAATTCTGTTATAAAAAATTGTGTTGTGATATTAGTCACTAAATAATACCCTATTCCGACGTCATCAAAGATTTATAGAGTTTCCTCGAATGTTTTTAAAGAATAAAATTCATCTGAATTCCCTGTCACAAACCTCTCGCCCTCCTCAAAAACCGGGGTGCGATTTCATCTTCTCCAATTATTTTACTGGATCTAAGGACCATTTGGGTTTTTCCGGTGAGCGGGTTTTTAAACATGGAGAATCCCCCGCGACAATTTTTATAGCGAAACAAAAAAGCTTTCACCCCGGCAATAAAGCCGTGGGCAGCAGTTTGATCGTAAATATAATGCGAACAGGTTTTTTTGAAGAGGCAAGGTCCGCGTTTATATATGGGCACCAAATTCCAATACATTCTTATAATTGCCAAAAGAAGCTGTTTCATACTTTGTCTCTGTGAGATATTTAAAAAAATAAACCCCGGGTTTGATACCTACTTGATCCCTACAAAAAAGCAATTGATCGCCGGAGCTTATTTTCTAATACCTAAAGGTAAAGCAGGACTGGAGACTTTTATTACGGTTTCCCGTAATAAGGGGAGAAAAGATTCAAAATTTCAAAAAACAAAATATCCATCCGAGTCACTCTCCACTCCCTCCCGATGCTTCGGGACTTCGGGGCACTCTCCACTCTTCACTCTTCACTCTTCACTCTTCAAATCTCAAATTAACGAATTGACCAAACCCATTTACTTTCGGGAAAATTTCTTCAACCATTTTCATGATTCAACTTTAAAAAATTCTTAACTTTAGTAAAATTAAATATCATGGAATTAATCATTTCAGGAATAAACAGAAAAAAACTTGATCAGGTAGAAATGCTAGCCATTAATCTGGGACTTTCGGTAACCAAAATTCAAAAAAAGAAGAAAGCAAAAAACAGTCCAAACCTTCTTAAATTAATGAGAGATAAAGCATCCACTGGCGGTATTACTTCCATAAAAGATCCTGTGGAATGGCAAAAAACCCTTAGGGAAGACAAACCTTTATATGGAAGGGAATAATTATGTAGCTTCTACTGGATTCGAATATTTTGATTTATTCCGCAAACCCTTCAGCAGAAATATTGCAAAATTGGTTAAGCAAAACAGTTTGTACATTTCAGATATTACCTTATTAGAGGTTTTAGGGTATCACAGACTTTCTAAATCTGACCTTGGATATTTTGAGGATTTTATTTCCTATTGCAACCAGATTTCAATTTCCCCGGGTATAATCAAAAAAGCCATCTCCCTCCGACAATCAAAAGCCATGAGTTTGGGTGATAGCCTAATTGCATCATCTGCATTGGCATTTAAAATTCCTTTAGTTACATTAAATATTAAGGATTTTAAGCATATCTCAAATTTGGAATTAATAGAACCGGTAGGCTATAAGTTTTAAATTTATTTTTAGCTTGATCATCTCAGCAAATGAAGACATGAGAATATAAAGAAGAGAAACAAAAGTCAAGAGACAAGAAAAAAGACAACCTCAAATTAGACCCCGAAGCCCCGAAGCATCTGGGTGGGGCAAATTTGGCTGACATCAATTTCATCCACTCCTAACCCTTCACTCCCGACCCTTCGGGGCACTAATTCAAAAATACACCCCATAAAAAACAATAAATCCAAATTTGAAATTATACACCTAAAAACTTGCCTATAGATCGGATTTTTATATTTTTGGAAATCAATTTTCAGAAAAAATTGTTATAAAGCCTACAGAATAGAAATATTGACAAAAAAATCAAACATGAAGAATCCCGAAAAATTTCAAATCAAAGAGCTGCTGCACCAAAAAACATACCTGATCAATGGAGAATTAGTCCCTTGGAAAGGCAAAACTGATAATGTATATTCTACAATTTCATCTACCGAAGCATATAAGCCCACCTTATTGGGAAGCGTCCCTCATATGGATGAAGCCACTGCCCTGGAAGCTATGCAAGCCGCCTGTGACGCCTATGGAAAAGGTCAGGGAGAATGGCCAACTGTAAAAGTTTCCCAAAGAATTGCCTGCATGGAGCAGTTTGTAACCCAAATGAAAACCAAACGGGAGGAAGTTGTAAATTTATTGATGTGGGAAATAGGAAAAACCCTCCCCGATTCCCAAAAGGAATTTGACAGGACGGTGGAGTACATCAACGATACCATTGAAGATTACAAACAACTGGACAGGAATAGCGCCAAATTTTTAAAACGCGATAATGTGCATGCCCACATTCGCAGAGGGCCTTTGGGCGTAGTGCTTTGCCTGGGACCTTATAATTACCCATTAAATGAGACCTTCGCTTTATTGATCCCGGCATTAATTATGGGGAATACCCTTATTTTTAAACCGGCAAAACACGGGGTTTTGCTTCTTTCGCCCCTATTGGAAGCCTTTAGGGACAGTTTCCCAAAAGGAGTGGTGAACATTCTTTACGGCCGGGGCCGGGAAGTAGCCGCGCCTATTATGAAATCGGGAAGAATTGACGTTTTGGCGTTAATTGGGAACAGCACTTCAGCAATAGCATTGCAGGATCAGCATCCATATAAAAACAGGCTGCGGTTGGTATTAGGCCTGGAAGCTAAAAACCCGGCGATTATCCTGCCAGATGCCGATTTGGACCTCACTATTGACGAATGCATCTCGGGGACTTTATCTTTTAACGGTCAGCGTTGTACTGCCCTCAAAATTATTTATGTTCATGAGGATATCAGGGAAGAGTTTAACAAGAGATTTGCTGCCCGGGTGGATGCTTTAAAATTCGGAAACCCATGGGAAGCTGGCGTAATGCTAACTCCCCTTCCGGATCCCGAAAAACCGGCATATATCCAGGAACTTATAGACGATGCCCTGGAGAATGGCGCTTCAGTTTTAAATAAAAAAGGAGGAGAAACTTCTGAAAATTATATTTTTCCCGCGGTATTATATCCCGTAACCCAGGAAATGAGGGTTTATAAAGAGGAGCAGTTTGGACCTGTAATTCCCATAAAACCATTTTCGGATATTCAGGAATTGCTGGATGAAATTGCAAATTCCAATTACGGACAACAAATAAGCCTGTTTGGCAAAGACGTATCGGAACTCGCCCCGCTGATTGACACTTTGGTCAACCTTGTATGTCGTGTAAACCTGAATTCCGCCTGTCAGCGTGGCCCGGATGTATTCCCTTTTACAGGTCGTAAAGATTCTGCAGTAGGAACACTGAGTGTTCATGACGCATTGAGATCGTTCTCCATCAGGACTTTTTTAGCCTCCAAGGACAACGCCATCAACAATGAGATCCTCAAGCAATTGCTGGAAAGCAAAGGTTCAAACTTTGTGAGCACGGATTATATTCTTTAATAGATGTGAGATTTGAGATGTGAGACAAAAGAATATAGAGAAGAGAGAAAAGACTTGTTCCTCAGGGCTTCGGGATTCTCTTTCTATTCTTTGCTCTATTTTAATAGATTTTAGATCTCAGATTTTAGATACAAGAGTCAAGAATCAAGACAAAAGAATCCCGAAGCTTCGGGAGAGAAGAGAGAAAAGACTTGTTTCTCAAGGCTTCGGGATTCTCTCACTATTCTATGCTCTATTTTAATAGATTTTAGATCTCAGATTTTAGATACAAGAGTCAAAAATCAAGACTAAGTGAAGATTGAAGTAATTCAAGTCTTGGCTCTTGATTCTTGGCTCTATTTTCTATTTTCTATTTTCTCTTTTAATAGATTTGAGATCTCAGATTTGAGACTTGAGATACAAGAGTCAAGAATCAAGAATCAAGATAAAGGCTTTGGTCTTGTTTCTTGATTCTTGGCTCTTTTCTCTATTTTCTATTCTCTTTACTCTATTATCTCAAATCTAATATCTCAATACTCACTACTAAATTCTCATTACTAAATCGTACTTTCGGGCCTTAACATTTCTGAATTTATGTCTCAATTTTGGTTATACACTAGATTAGGCCTGGAACACGTATTGGACTGGCAGGCTTATGATCATATTTTATTTTTAATTGTTTTGGTAGCGGCATATTCTTTTGCCGGCTGGAAACGCGTTTTATGGCTGGTTACCATCTTTACCATCGGGCATACCCTGGCTTTGTTTTTATCGGTTTATGGACTTATCAGACTCAGCAGCAATTGGGTAGAATTGTTTATCCCCATTACTATCCTGATCACGGCGCTTTATAATATTATCACTGCCAAGAAAAAGGAAAAACAAAGGAGTGCGATTCTTTTATATTTTGCCACTGCCTTCTTCGGAATAATCCACGGATTGGGATTTTCCACCTATTTCAAAATGATCGCATCAAATACCGAAAACAAGTTTCTCCCATTGATGGAATTCGCCTTAGGGATTGAAGGAGCACTTATTATTGTCGCAATATCTGTACTTATACTGGCATTTATTTTCCAGAATATTCTCAATTTTACAAGAAGGGACTGGATCCTGGTAATTTCCTCTATAGTAATAGGGGTGATTTTGCCAATTTTAAGGGAGAACATCCATTTCCTTTTGTAAAAATTTAACGCCTATAAATTGTTTTAATCTACGCCTTGCAATACTTTAGAGAGCCTGAATTTTTTAATATGAAAAAAGCTTGAGAAGGAAACCGGGATCAGTTTTAAATTATGCATATAAAGAAGCAACTTAAATACGACAAGGCTTACCTGAGGATCGCCCGGGAATGGAGCAAACTTTCTCACTGCAAACGCAAACAGGTTGGCGCACTTATTGTGAAAGATAGAATGATAATTTCCGACGGATATAACGGTACGCCCACCAGTTTTGAAAATTGTTGCGAAAATGAAGAAAACGTTACCAAATGGTACGTGCTTCACGCCGAAGCAAATGCGATTTTAAAAGTAGCAGCTTCTTCACAATCCTGCAGGGAAGCAACCTTGTATATTACCTTATCCCCTTGTAAGGAATGCAGCAAACTAATACATCAGGCCGGGATTACAAGGCTGGTGTACAATGTAGATTATAAAGATAACGAGGGGCTTGAATTTCTGAAAAAAGCCGGGGTAGAACTCTGTCAGATAACTGAATTGGACAATTGAATAAAAAGTCAAAAATATATCTTCCACTCCTATTGGGATTGGCTTGTGCCGCAGGGGTCCTGTTAGGCGCAAAACTCAACTTTACACCTACTCAAAACCTGTTTTCTTCAAATGCTAAAAAGGAAAAGCTCAACAGGCTCATAGATTATATAGATTATGAATATGTGGATAAGGTAAATACCGACAGCATTGTGGATGTTACGGTAAACAGGATCCTCGAAAATCTGGATCCGCATTCGGTTTATATACCTAAACAGGAATATGCCAGCGTATCCGAAAATATGCAAGGGGATTTTGTAGGCATTGGAGTTAGTTTTTATAATCTTAATGATACAATTGTTGTGATCCAGCCCCTTGAAGGAGGACCCAGTAAAAAAATTGGGATCAAGGCAGGAGACCGAATTCTTTATGCGAACAACAAACAGCTTTTTGGCAAAAAAATGACCAACGATTCTATTGTAACCCAACTTAAGGGAATAGAAGATTCCATGGTCACGCTCACCATTTTTAGAAAAGGACTGAAGGATCTCCTTAAATTTGACGTAAAGAGATCACGGATACCGCTTAAAAGTGTAGATGCGGCTTATATGCTTACCGAAGAACTGGGGTATATCAAGGTAAACCGTTTTTCAGAAACTACATATAAGGAATTTAAGGAAAGCCTGGCTAAACTAAAATCTAAAGGAGCGACAAAAATAGCACTGGATTTGAGGAACAATCCCGGGGGATATCTTTCTGAAGCAATCAATATAGTAGATGAGTTTTTAAAAGACGGGAAGCTGATCCTGTTCACAAAAAACAGGAAGGGGACTATTGAAGAAACCTATTCCAACCGCAAAGGTACTTTTGAAAACAATGAGATCTTTATTCTAATCAATGAAAATTCCGCATCGGCAAGTGAAATCGTGGCGGGGGCTTTACAGGACAACGACAGGGGAACCATTATTGGAAGGCGCTCCTATGGGAAAGGCCTCGTGCAGCGCGAGATGGAATTGGGAGATGGCAGCGCCGTGAGGCTTACCATTGCAAGGTACTACACCCCTACAGGACGTTCCATTCAAAAATCCTACAAACTGGGCAATGAATCTTATTTTAACGATTATGCCAGACGTTTTAAAAACGGGGAACTGGCACATGCAGATAGCATCCACGTTACCGATAGCTTAAAATATGTGACTCCGGGTGGAAAAATTGTCTATGGTGGCGGAGGAATTATTCCTGATATTTTTGTCCCCAAGGACACTAATCTTGAAAGGGAAAACCTAACCTATATCCTGCGCAGCGGATTTTTAAACCGATTTGTCTTTGAAGTGCTGGAAAAAAACCGGGCTTATTATAATTCCCTTAGCCAAACTGATTTCCAAAATGAGGAAATCGTCACAAAAAAGATGATCTCAGATTTCTTCGAATTTTCAATTAATGAAAATCTGAAGTTCAAAATTGATATTTATGAACCTTTGCTGAGAAGCTATTTGAGGGCAATTTTGGCAGAACAATTATTCGGTTCAGATGAATTTCAACGGATAATTAATACCGATGACCGAATTATTAAAAAAGTAATTGAATTATCTAATGCAAACTAGTATATTAGTCATTATGGATGCCTACAATGATTACACATCTATTTTCCTACTCTTATCTCCACTATTTTTTTATATAATAGCGGTGATATTCAGACTATTGGATAATAGCGCATTGTTGTTTTTACAGAAAGAGATTTTTGTAGAATCGTCCAATGTTCCCGTGAAAGCCATTCGGGAACAATTAGATTCTTCAACAGATCCCAGGTTCAAAAAAAAGTTAGAAAGAACCCTGGTTTACAGAAAGATCCACCGGGTATTTATCATTCTTATGATAGCGGCACTGCCGGTTACCGTAATTACTTACTTCAGCCTATTTTAGTTTTTAGTGCACTTTAGTATACCTCCCTTTATTCTATTCGGTTAAAAAATCAGTAGCAACTGATGCTCTATTATCACGGGCTAATGCAAACCGACTAATGCGAAAATGTATTTTTTTAGCCCTTTATTTTTCAATAACTGGTGCAATTAAACTTATTTGAATGAGCGCAGTTTTTGCTTGTTTTTACAGTGAAGGCGGGAAGTTCCGGAATTCCACCCAATACCTTCGCTATAGAGACCTGAACCACTTGTACTTAGAATTTAATCAAATGATTGGTGCATCTTTTTAAAGCACCTTTCGTTTAATTCATGCAGGCTACCCAAAACATACTTGAAGAGCGCATTTTGAAGATTGAAATTTATTTATGAAAGATTATTCCTACATTCCTGTTTTCGATGTAGGAATTGAGCATTGCAGAACCTAAAATCAAAGCGCAGGACATACCGGCAGCGCCTCCATCTACAAGCAATACCTAAATTTTAATTACAATTTGGCTTTTCGCTCAATTGCCTTTGAAGTGAGAAGAATCCCCAGTAAAACAATTACGCAAACTGCCGCGAGGATTCCTATTAAAGCAACCGCACTATCACCAGCCAGTAAAGTGTCAAAATTTAGGATCGTAAGATTATAAGCAACCACCACAATGGCAAATGCCATTAAAATATAGATGAATATTTTCATATTTAGATATTTCTTGTTATTTATTGATCCCACAATAGCACTCTGAGCTATCGGAAGTAATTCCCATTACGCAAGTAAATTTTTAAAACCGGTAACAAGCTTTTATCCTTTATAACGCACTCAGGCTAATAAGTATTATCCAAAGTATTCATTATCATTTAAATAAGCTCTGAATATTAGAGGCGAACAATTTTACCGCGATTGCCAATAAGATAACACCGAATATTTTTCTTATCACATTTATTCCCTGTTTCCCAAGAAACTTCTCGATTTTCCCCGAAGATTTCAAAACTATAAAAACAAATATAATGTTGATAACAATAGCCACGATAATATTAATGGCCTCATATTCTGCCCTTAGTGACAATAATGTCGTCATGGTCCCTGCTCCTGCTATTAAAGGAAATGCCAATGGCACCACGGCTGCTGTAGCCGGTTCCTCATCTTTATAAAGCGTAATTCCAAGGATCATCTCAAGTGCGAGAAAAAACAAGATTAATGAACCTGCAACTGCAAAGGAGTTTACATCTATCCCAATTAGGTTTAAAATTTCCTTTCCTAAAAACAAAAACATGATCATCAGTAAACCGGCAACAATGGATGCTTTTTCACTTTGTATCTTGCCAACTTTTGCCTTTAGATCAATAACTATTGGAATGCTTCCAATAATATCAATTACAGCAAATAATATCATACTCGCTGTGGCAATTTCCCTAAAATCTATGTTTAACATATCCATGCGCATTAAAATAACGGCAAAAGTAAAATTTTTAAACCGAAACCCTGATGTTTAAATCCTTAAGTTTTTGTAAAACTTCCTTTCTTAATAAGAGGATAAAAATAGCTTAAAATTAAGTTAATTAAATATCTTTGCAGCATGTTTCAAATAGGCAAAACAATAGTTTCTGAAGATATCATCCAAAAGGATTTTGTGTGCAACATTTCAGCCTGTAAAGGCGCATGTTGTGTAGATGGCGATGCGGGTGCTCCACTGGATTTCGCTGAAACTGAGATCATGAAAGAGATTTATCCAAGGGTTAAGCCTTTTTTAATTCCTGAGGGAATTGAAGCTATTGAACGCCAGGGCACATCCATTACCGGCGAAGACGGGGATCTGGAAACCCCGCTTGTAAATGATGGGAA
>Ga0314771_100277_pt1 | contig 11265 bp, 13 predicted proteins | sample MetaGCB42018_FD_204522 | JGI IMG/M metagenome (GOLD analysis project Ga0314771, IMG submission 204522) | Cryopeg brine microbial communities from Beaufort Sea near Barrow, Alaska, United States - CB4 2018 | ecosystem: Environmental > Aquatic > Marine > Coastal | place: USA: Alaska | collected...
TTCAGGTCAGTATGTTGATGCACAAGGAAACGGATTAATAAAAGGAAGTAGCTCCAAAATATACCATGTTCCAGGTAGTACTTATTACGATCGTACCACTAATCCCGCAGCATGGTTTAAAACTGTCGAAGAAGCAAAGGCTGCAGGGTATAGAGCACCAGAGAGATGAAAAGTTTAGGCTTAACAGCCTTTTCTTTTTAATCCAAAAAGAACATACATTCGTATATTGAAGGTACAAACTACGATTATTGGAGGAAATGACATGATAATTAAAGACTTATCTACACTAGAATCGGATTTCTGTCGTCAAGCTACGGTTAATACCGGTTCAGTTCGTGTACGATCAATGGACATAGATATGGAGTATAGTTTGTTCGTCTACTACTTCAAAGAATACATCCACCTCTCTTTATCCAGATATGATGACAAAGACATTAACGAGGACGTTTGGGAGCAATTACAAGATATGGGTATGATTTACCCTGATGTCGGTTTAACCGACGTTGAAGATATGTGGATCAATAAAGAAAAACAACAATTACATGCAAAGTTAAATTACGAGGATTCAAAGACTAGGCATAACCATGAAGATTAGGAGGATTTATTATGAAAGGATCCGTTAGAAAAAAAGGAGAATCTTGGTACTACTCTTTCGAGGGTGCAAAGAGTAAAGGCAAAAGAACACGCTATGAAAGGTACGGAGGAAAAACTAAATCTGCTGCACTCGATTCTTTACGAAAAGCGTTGAATGAATTTGAAAATGCAGGCACACATATTGATTTTAGTGATATGTCAGTTCAAGATTATTTTAACTATTGGTTTGATCAGTACGTTATGAGAAACCTTAAATATAATACTCAAATGAATTATCGCAATATTATTGACATGCATATACTCCCTCATATCGGTATATACAAAATAAAACACGTTAATCCTGCTACGATTCAAAAACTAATCGACGCTGAATTTGAAAAAGGTATTGCAAAACGAACATTAGAGATTGTTAAAACGGTTTTAAATGGCGCCTTTAAGAAAGCTGTCTATCCGTATAAACTAATCAGAGAAAGTCCGGTTAAATATATTGAAATGCCTAAATACGATCAACGTAAGAAAAAGAACAAAGAAGATCTAAAAGTGATTACTTTAGAAAATTTTGAAAAGTTGTTAGTTTTATATCCTGAAGGACATTGTTTCCATGTACCTATGATGATTGCTTTCCAGACTGGAATGAGACGAGGCGAAGTATGTGGCTTAACGTGGGATAATCTAGATTTTGAAGAAGGATCATTGACGGTAGACAAAGCAATGTTAATGAAAGAAGGAACTTATTATATTGGCACTCCAAAAACTCAAAGTTCTTATAGAACAATTGGTATTGGCGATTCATTGATACAATTATTAAAAAGATATCGCAAACAACAATTAAAAAATAAATTATTTTACGGACAGCATTATGAAGACAGCAATTTCATATGTACAAAAGAAAGTGGCAAGATTGTTACGCCAAACGTCGTAAGATGGTATTGCAATTATGGAAGAAAAGAAACAGGTGTAGATTTCACGTTCCATTCATTTCGGCATACTCACGCTACTCTACTACTTGAAAATGGTGCAAAAGGTAAAGCTATCCAAGAACGATTGGGCCACTCTAGAATATCTACTACAATAGATACCTATTCTCACCTAACCTCAAAAACGAAAAAAGAAACCGTCAATATATTCGAGGATTTAATGAAAAATAAATAAAAAAATTCCTACCAAATCACCCCAAAATTAATTTTGGTAGGAAAATGGTAGGAAAATAGTTGTTTTTCTTTTAAAACGCATTGATTAAACAGTCTTTTAACATTGTTATATCAACCTTTTACTCGTCATCCATCTTAAGAACGCTCATGAAGGCTTCTTGTGTTGGCAAAATTCTATATCAAACTTCACTAATCTATATTAACGTCTTTCTTCTATATAATGCATTCGTTTATTTGTAGTTTAAATCTATACTATTCTGCATTGTTTTTTATTATCCTTTACCGTTCTTTTTGTGTTGTCGGAAAAATGTTGGAAAATTATATATATTTTTATCATCTTCTAAGCTTCAGCGAGTAGGACGACAAATAAATCATACCATAAATAAATCATTTAAATTAATCTGCGTATATTATAAGCATCACATTTAAAAGGAGAATATTAAATGAAATTATTTGTAGAATTTTTACCATCAGATGTAAGCATATCTTGTTTTAAACATGAAGGATTAAAGATAGAAGCTTTTAGATCCGTTATAAAATTGCCATATGTAACTGTTAGTTATGAAAAAGATTCAACTACCTACCCTTGCAACACTATTAATGATGCGCGATATCTTGCTGATTACTTAATCAATGAATACTTTAATAAAATGAAATCTGTTGAAGAATTTTTTGATGGAATATAAGTATATTTTTTACTCTCACTTTTGCGGGAGTTTTTTGTGGTATGTTCACTTTAAAAAATTGATAGTCAGCCTATGCTTTATGGCAATTATGGGATTACAAAGGTAGGAAACCTCCACATAGGAAAGTAATGAATTAAAACAAAAAAAGACTCTTAAAAAGGAGTCTTACAAATTAATATTTCAATGTAATGTTATTTTTTAAAATATAACGTAAGCATAGCTAAATTTAATAAAAAAAAGTAGACCACTTTAAGGCGACTACCACACAGGCAGTTTACAGAGTTTGCATTGCCTTAACAATACATGTTTGCGCTACTTAAAGAATTACTATCTTACTTCCCTTAAAGAATATCACATCTTTTTTTTAAAAGCAATATTTTTATCTTTGACAAATATCCAACGAACAACTTCTCCACGGAAAGTAATGAGAACATCCTTTGTTACAAATTTCAATTAAGCTTCGATTGCGCTTATCTAATCCCCCACCTTTAGCATGATTTCTGCAAATTCTCAAAACAGTATTAGCATAAATATCTACTACTTGAATTAAATCTTTAGTTTTTGAATCTTTATACTTCGTATCTATATCTATAAACTTATTATCTTCTATAGAAAATTTTATAGTCAAATACTCCTGTAAACTATTAAGAGACTCAACTGCTGTATTCCTATCATCAATTCTCATTGTCAAGGACTCTTGGTTGACGGCTTCTGTTATTTTCGAAATTTCATTTACAGTTAAATACACGAAGTAATTAAATGATAAAGCTGGTCTATTTATTAAATCAGGAATAAGATTAAAATTATCTATAACTTTAAAGTGAAAAGTAGCGTCTGTTTTTGAAGATAATCTTTGAAAAATTTCTTTTTTCATACCGTAAGACATCTTTGAACCTTTAATCTCATCTTTTATGTCAAAGTTTGAGTTATTCTTTTTGATGAAGTCTTTCTTTGCATTTCTAAACTCTCGTATAACTTTATACGGGTCATTTGTTTCTAAGAAAGCGATAACAAAGTATCTGTGTTTATAATATGTACTCCTTGTAATACTTCCCGATTCATCAACAAATAAATTCAAATTCTCTCTCTCCTAACTACCTCTTTTTAATCTTATTTCATAATTAATAATAAACCTTGTTATATTAAAATTCAACAAAATAATAACCCTATCTCAATTAAGAGATAGGGTTTGTTGTTATATTAACATCTTCATGTCATTGCAACCAAACTACAATAAATAACTATTTTTTGCAACAATTATATTTTTCCACATAAAAAAAGCCGCCTCAATTAAAAAGCGGCTTGAGTTTATAAAATTACTGCGTTATATTATACTTTATTAACCATGCAAGTATATGTGGAGGTAAAAGAACACTGGAAAACTTACGTTCTCAATACATAGAAGAAATAATTAAGATTACTAATGCAATGGCTGAATTAATCAATAAGCCACTTGCTGAGTACACCATTTACGATGATGTTGAATACTATAAATTAATGGCTGTAAAGGATAAATATGAAGAACAGCTAGATAAATTATTCTGAAAAAATAACCCTGCCTCAATTAAGAGGTAGGGCATTTTTGTGTCTAGTATTTTAATTTTTTTCCTACGTTAATTTTATTTACATCTTTGATGCCATTTTTATCTTGAAGGTATTTAGTAGATACTCCTAATTTCTTAGCAATCAGACTTAACATATCACCAGATTTCACCGTATATGTTCCACCTTTAGAAGCTACCGTTACAGATAATTTAATGACCTGCCCAACATTGATTTTGTTAGAATCTTTGATACTGTTCAAATCTTGCAATGTCTTAGTAGTCGTTCCATTTTTAGCAGCAATAGTACTTAAATTATCACCGTTTTTGACAGTATAAGTCTTTTTAGGTGCTTTAGTAGTTGTTGCTTTTGCTGCTACTTTGACAACCGGAGCTTTTAAAACTAATTTTTGACCAGTACTGATTACATTTCTATTTTTAATACCATTCCATTTAACTAGATTATCTACGCTCACACCACTTCTACTAGAGATTGCAGATAATGTATCACCAGACTTAACAACGTAGCTGCTACCTGTAATCTTATCGCTAGACGGAGTTGACGCAACTTGTTTAATTGGAGCTGATACAGTAACACCTAATACTTGCTTATCAAACTTAACTAAGTTGTTAGCTTCAATAATTGAAACGATTTTAGATTGATATTGTGGATCAGTAGCGTATCCAGCTTCATGAATAGCTTTGATTTGTTTTTTGTAATCCGTTACTCCCAACGCTTTTTTGTAACGACTATTCACATTTAAGAACGCACCGTAATCTTTAATAGATGTTTCCCAATTTGGATAAGCTCTAAAATTAGCGGTAATGTTATACGTGATACCTCCATAAACTTCCCACGTTGCCATATTAGCAGCGTTACCACCGTATGAACCTTTGATACCGAACAAGTTACTGTATTTAGTCGTTAGTCCACTTGTTCCCCAGGCAGATTCTAAAGCAGCTTGTGCAATGGCCACAGATGGTAATACTTTGTATATGGACCACAATTGAGTAGCCCCTCCTTTTACTTTGTTAATAAAATTTTCTGTTTGTATACTCATGGTTAAATTCCTCCTTTAGTTTGGCTATAAGAATTAAAAGCTCCTACACTCGCCCATCCTGTTAAAAATCCTGTTAGCAATGATTCAGCGAGCGGTAAGTTAAATACCAATGCTATAGCTCCGAATAATACCACGCCTACCACAAGAGCAAATACGATAACCCAAATGCCAGATAGTTTACTATTTTGCTTTACCACTTCTGTGATTCCAGAAACAACTACGCTTCCTCCGATTGCTGACAAAATTAACGTTGTTAAAATACTTTCCATTAATATCTCCTACTTTCCGATTTCTAAAATGCTTATTCGTTTATCGTGGTCATTCAACTCTTTGTCATGTTGTCCAACCTTTACGTTTAGTTGTTCCCTATCTTTAGCGCTATCAGCTAAGTTGTGGTTAAGTAGCTCGATTGATCGTGTTAATGGCTCAACTGATTTTTTGAGTGATTCTGTATTATCTCTTTGTATCTTTTCCGCCATTCTTTTATCTGGTTCAGATACTAACTTTTTATATATCCAGATTAATGCTCCTCCTATAATGGTAAAGCTTGTAATTATCGAGGTCATTTGTGTTGCTAGTCCACTCCACTCCATACCGTTCCACCTTTCTTTAAATAAATTAATTCAATATAAAAAGACCTACTCGATTGAGTAGATCCTCATTTTTATGAATTTTCAGTTATCCGACAGTTTATTTAAAATTAAACTTTATTTTTCCATTATTTATCCATAACAGAAACAAACTTATCGTTTTCAATAATTAAATGATCCTTAACATTTAACTGAATTCCATTTTCAAATCTTTCGTATCCTTCTGATAATGACACATATTTTACTTTTAATTTCTCCGTAGCAATGTCAGGGCGCATGCATAAATTTATAGCTGATTTATTAGCAATTGACGAATAGCACCATGCATCCTGCACAGCCCTAGGTGGCAAATCAAAGTAGTCTTTAGCTATTATTTCAGAAAGTTTATATAGATGCTCATTCCCTTCCCCAACTTCTCGAGTAAATTCATCCTTTAAAAAATTATTTATGATTCTCAATTTCAATCTATCATTATCATCGTATTCTGAAAAATCATTATTTATACCAATGAGTGTTGCTTTTATATCATCTATTATTTCATAACAAATTAAAGCAAATGATTCGTTTTCTTTAATCTTCGTTTCTTCTAAAGCTGTGTCTACTTCAAAGCATGTGTATAGTAAAGACTCGTATGACTTATTAAGCCTTTGTCTCCTAACGAACTTGTCAGGCGGGTTCCATGCGTCTTGCACAGCCTTCATTTCCAAATTTGGTATATCGCAATTTTTTAGTTTTCTAATTCTGTAAATTACTTTTCCTGTTTCAAATTTAGACGTACGTTGTTGCAAAACAGACTTATCATCAAATAATAGAACTTCCATTATTTCTTTTCTTATTTGTTTTTCATTCATTTTTTTAATATTCAACCTTTTAAAATTTTCAATCTTATCAAGTAGCTTGTGAACATCTACCTTAAATAAATAATCATTCATCGTAATACCGTATGGTAGGTCTTTCTCTTTCATATGTATCCCTCCTAATACATATGATTATAATATAAAAACTCTAACTATTTACATAAATAGTTAGTTAACTCTCAGTATGGTTCTATTCACTCCTTTATCAAATTAAAAAGAGCAACCATTTCTGGCTACTCTTTATACATGCTTTTTATTTATTCCTTATTTTCTATTTTTAACAAAAATAATCTTTGCTCGATTTGTTCTTGTTTTTGTTCAATACGTTCTTGTCTCTTTTTTACTAATTTTATTTGTTGTTGCTTAATTTCTTTTGTATCTTTTTTCATTGCTCTTGATGATTCTAGCAACGATCTAAAATATACCGCTCTTTGAGTCCTTGTATTTAATTTTGAGATAAAAAATGTTATTAAATATAATATAAATAATGATAATAAAAACATTACCACAGTAGTAGTTGATTCCACACTGCTCGTTATTATATTTTCAATTCCTACTTCTACTTCTTTTATTGCACCTACTGGTATTATAACTGCCTCTATCCCCTTCAATGCTTCTTCCTCTAACGTATGCCTTCCAAACACTTCAAGAGTTGCTTTGTAATACGGGAGCATAAAAAATATAATAGTTAAAATATATGGAATTGATTTTATATCGCTTCCTTCTTCTATTTTTTTCATTCTTGCTATTCCATATTCTATGACAATATCATCTAATTTTTCTAAGAGCCTAAAAGTTTCCTTAGGACTTGTAGCTGTGTACTTCTTTTCTTTTTTTATAGTTTTCATTATTCGTTGGAAAATTTTTTCAGTTCGATTATCCTTCGGAAATACATTATTTACGAATTTCAATACTTCTTCATTCGTCATTTCATATATGGCTTTTTCGAAAAGTTCCGTGCTTAGTTCTATTTTAGTATCTTCTGCAGGTACGTTTTTTTTTATCTTACTTTTTGATTTTTCCAATTATATCTCTCCAATACTTTATTTACATATAATATCGGAGTGAAACTAAAAAAATTAACTTTAAGGTTTTGCTGACGCATTAAACAATCAATTCCAAATCAGAACTAATTTTTACGGTAAAACTTTTTTTAATATTGGTATCTTTCTAATTAATACTGAAATCAATAAACTTATTGAAAAAGTAAGGATAACTAATATTGGTACCCCAACGACAGGATTAAATAGATGTTCATCAATCTTAACGCTTCTCAAATAATTCATCACAAAAGTATGGATCACATATATTCCTAAGCTATTTGTACTGATTTCTTTTAATAGATTTGAAGACTTTCCAGTCACGCTAGTTTTTATTACCAAAAACAATAGGACAGTTATTAAAATTATATTTGGTGAAAGATTTCCATAAAAGTATAAATTATTCTCACTATTTTCTACGGACAATCCATATGTTCCTACTGTTGTAATTACATTTAGAACGGCTAAAACTAATAGCGATTTCTTTATATTTATTTTAAAGTTTCTATTACTAAAGTAATATCCCATTATAAAGTATCCAACATACCCATATACCAGTGATAAGTCCAAAGCAACTTCTAAATTGTAGAAGTGTTTAAGAAAATCAATTCCAACTGTGCTTGAAAACCATAAAACTAGATATGCTTTTAATTCCTTTTCAGAAGCATTCTTTACGAAGGTTTTAATAAATGGAGTTACTAGGTATAACCCAATGATTGTGTATAAAAACCATAATCTACCAAATACACTTCCAGAAATCATAGACTTTATAAAGTTACTGAGAGTAAATGATTCCGGATAGGGTAAATTCCGCTGAATAAAATAAACCGCACTCCAAAATACAAATGCAATCACTAATGGTAATGTTTTTTTCAGATAAAAATCTTTTAAACTTATTGAATTTCGATTTAAAAGAAGAGCCCCACTAACCATAAAAAACAATGGTACACCTGTTCTAAAAGCTGAATCGTATATATTACCAATCCACCAGTCATATGACCCTGTGGAAGAATAGTCAACTAATGGAGCAGCCGAATGAATCACTACTACTCCGATAATTGCTATTGTTTTCAATAGATCTAAATATTTGATTCTCAAATTTATTCTCCTATCATCGCTTAGATGATACAAGTATACATCATTCACAGCATTTCATGATGTACTTTTTATGTTGTAGTTGTGTCTTCAACAGTCGTTCCATCTTCAATCTCATAAACAGTTGCTGTGAATTCTGCTACATCTTTTCTAACTTGTGTTTTATTAGCATCATACAAAGCAGGGTTTTGTACATATTGGTTAATGCTACCAATACCAGTATCCCTTGGAATCGTCGCAGTTAAGGACATTACATTTTCACCATTAATTTCTGAGAATCCATTTAGTGTGATTTGTTTAGTTGTTTTTAACATATTATTTTCCCTCCTCTTTTTTACTTTCATTTGCTTCATATGCATCCATTAATTCATCATAAGCTAAAGCGTCTTCACCTATTAAATCGGTTTCTAAATTATCTAACGCTGAAAATAACGCTTCAAATTTTGTTGCATACTCATTGAAACTGATTTCAAGAGTTTCGTTATTCACCTCATCTATTTCTTTAACAAAATTCAAACGATCTTCATCAGTTAAATCTTCTAAAAAAGGGCTGCTTTTTCCATCTTCCAAAACTATGAAATTGCCTTCCTCGTCTAATTGAATATACTTCTTTTGAATCTCTTGTTTTTCAGCGATGAACTCTTTTTCTTTTTCTTGCAACCGCAATTGTAATTTGTTTCTGCCCCTACTAGCTTTACTAGCAAACGGAGTTTTTTCCAACAAGTTATATATTCCAAAAATAGAGTTGTTTTTTAATATTAATTTTTTCATTTAAATGCTCTCCTTAGTTTACATATTTTACTTCTTCAATAAACGCTAACCTTTTCCATACGGTCGAAGTGTCGAACTGTCTACACCATAGACCTGTTGCACTGCCTATTGTTCCAAACCAGATTGTTCTTGCGTTTGTTGGCGCTTCAGAAGAAGTGCCTGCAAAACGCATACCTTTTGAAAATACAGCCTGTTCTTCGACCGTTAAATATTTAAGAGTTGTAGCACCTGTCGTTGTCAAATTATGAGTGAAGGCATTCTGGGTTATAACTTCATTGTTTGTAATTCTTGTTTGAGAACCAATTGTCGAAGTTCCACCAACAACAATCCCAGCTCTGTCAATTTGAACGGTTAAACTACCTGTAACATTGGCAGCCCATATGCCTGATTTTAAGATAGTTACCAATGTGTTTAAAGAAGAGGAGGTGTCATCTTGTCTAAATTCGCTTGCGTATATTACTGAACCTCTTATCGTTATAGACTTAAGCGTGCCGGAAACTATACTGTCTGCGTTTATGTTGATAGCATTAAACTTTGCAAAATCTGCTATCCCACCATTTAATTTATCAACTGTCAACGAAGCAATAGCAGCACTGGGAATGAACGCACTACCAGAAAAAACAACCGAAGTAGCATCTAGATATAACTTACCTGATTGAACAAGAATGTTGTTAGACTGAACATTAATCTGTGATAGCAATTCATCTTTTTTAACTCTTAAATTAATATCAGTTCCTAAATTTGTAATTTGTCCGGTGTGTCCGTTTACTAAATCGGTTGTTTGTGTCCATTGATTAGCCAATTGAGTTACTTGAGTTTGTTCCGCTTTTGCTACAACAGTTGTCTGAATACCGTCAACAGTAGCGTTTAAAGTTGAAAATTTTTCAAGTGTTGCCATATCTTCAAAAGCTGGCGACCAATCACTTCCGTTTTTTCCTGTTTCAAGTTTCCAGTTTCGATAATCCATTTCATTTGATTCATAATAATTCAAACCAGAAGGATAATAATTTTCAACATATTCAAAAGTATGAAATATTCTAGTCCAGACATTCGGCTGCTCTATAAATGTAGTACCCATATTTGTGTCAAACTCCACCTCTCCTACGACCGGTACTCTTACATCTACCCCTATTGTGTATGAATTTCCAACAATCGCATTTGTGTTAAGCCAGTCATAAATTAAAGTTTCATAAGTTGAAATGAAGTTATCTCCTGTAATATGCCAATGTGGTATACTTTCATCGTTCATTAAAACAGAATTGCCCCAACCGCTAGCATTACCAAAAAGTTTTAACTGTTGACTATTTTTGATTAAATTTCTGCCGCTAATTTCAATATCGTTAAAAGCGTCCAAAGCTATTTTAGCGTTGGTTACCGCATCATTTGCCGATTGGGTAACGGTAACTATCTCATCTGTGTGCTCCTTTACTTTTTCACTAACTTTATCCAATTCCCGCGTACTCAGCATTAACTTCCAAATGCTACCATCCCATTGATACATGTTTTCGTAAATGCCATCAGGTTCATACCATAAATCTCTAATGTTTCCGGGAGCTGGTTCTTCTGGTCCTCTGTAGATAACATTTAACCCATCGGCTGTTAATTGAATCGTGTTTACTCGTTTTACGATTGTCTCCAATTTGCCATCAACTGTTGAATTAATGCTATTGGATAAACTAGATTTTGCTTCACCAACTTCAATAGAATCGTATTGCTCTAGTAAGTCATCCCAAACTGTTTTTATGATTTTTGCCGACGTGTTGACATCTAATTGTTCAAAATAAACAAAAATATTATCGCAAAGATTTACTTCTTCTAATATCGCTAAATCTTTGTAATCTAGTGTTTTAGCTAAATCAATATACTTAATTTGCATATT
>Ga0314771_100279_pt1 | contig 11251 bp, 9 predicted proteins | sample MetaGCB42018_FD_204522 | JGI IMG/M metagenome (GOLD analysis project Ga0314771, IMG submission 204522) | Cryopeg brine microbial communities from Beaufort Sea near Barrow, Alaska, United States - CB4 2018 | ecosystem: Environmental > Aquatic > Marine > Coastal | place: USA: Alaska | collected...
TTTTTCACAACGGAAACTTGATCAACCTGGGCAGATACAACCGTTGCAAATAAGCAAAGTGCTAATCCTAGAAAATTGTTTTTAAGTGTATTCATGTATTTCATTTTATGAATTAATATATTGAAAAAAAAACGGTAGCATTCAGCATGGAAAGGATATTTCCTATAAGGACAATTAAAAAACATGTGAATCTCTTTATGGATTAATTGTTAAAATTGTCTAAGCAATGTATTAAGAAAAGGTACTAAGAAAATGTTAATAAAATGGGATTTCTACCCGTACAAAATATATACAGGTGGAATAAATATTGTAGAGACACTTCAGAAGCCCTGTTTAATAAGCAAAAAAAGAAAAATTATTAGCAGTCAAGGAGTTAAATATTAACCAAAAAAATTTGGTTTTATACCTTTTGTAAAGGTAATGTAGAGTTTATGTAAAGGGTTGTAAAGGTTAAAATATTAAGAATATACAGAGGTTAAATTCGCTTCACGGGCTAAATTTATTTTTTTTACGCAAACGATATCTCTTAATCTCTACACTTTTGACAGAAATATTCAGCAATGGACCAATTTCTTTTGAAGAAAGGTTGAGTCTTAGATAAGCACAGAGTTTTAAGTCGTTTGGGGTAAGTGTAGGATGAACTGATTTAATCTTTTTAAAGAAATCCTTATCGGCATTATTAAAAGCTTCCCTAATCCGAGAATCCCTAAAAAGTTGGAGGTGGAACTGCTCACCCCGGGAGGGACTTTGGATCTCAATTTCTTTCACGTTCCATTCTCAAACCGGATCCTTTATAACTTTGTAAAACATTTAATTTTAAAAACCTTAATCTTACCATAATAATCTTCCACCCCAAACACCTGATCTTTATTGACCATTTAAAACCTAAAAGTGAACCAAAAATGGTCAACCTATTTCAGTATAAGACACATTTTATGTGTTTATCCTGAGAATGTCTTCTGGAAACCTTTACATTAGGTGCTATATAAACAGTTGGTGCCAATGCAACCAGAATGATACTAACGGACCAATACTAAAAAGTATGAAAACTAAACGAATCTCAATTTATAGTGTTTTTATTTTCTTTATTTTTCAATTTCAGATCACTTATTCCCAACAGTCAATTGATTCTTTACAATATGGATTGCCTGTATTACCGAATGTAATTGGTTTTGGTCTTAATTCTAAAGGCGGAAATGGAGGCGATATTATCAAAGTAACCAATTTAAACAAAGAAGGAAAGGGTTCATTGTCAGAAGCAATTCAATTTGACGGACCAAGAATTATTGTATTTGAAGTTGCGGGAGTTATCGACCTTGAGGGAAACTCACTTCAAATTTTAAATCCATTTATAACGATAGCCGGCCAGACGGCTCCTTTCCCTGGCATTACCTTAATTAAGGGGGGTATAAATATACCAAGTCATGATGTTATTTTACAACATATTAAAATAAGGCCTGGTGAAGCTGATCACAAGAAAAAAAGCGGATGGGAAGCAGATGGGATTTCTACATCAATGGGAGCTTACAATGTAATAATAGACCATTGTTCGCTCACCTGGGCAACTGATGAAAATTTATCAGCAAGTGGCCCAAGATTTCAGGGCAATAATATCGATGAGTGGAGAAAAAATACTTCACACAGAGTAGTATTCAGTAATTGTATTATTGCCGAAGGATTGAGTAATTCGACACATTCAAAAGGCGAGCATTCAAAAGGATCTCTTATTCATGATAATGCAACTGAAATATTAATAATAGGAAATTTATTTGCTAATAATTTGCGTAGAAATCCATTTTGCAAAGGAGGTACACAAGTCGCAATTCTAAATAATTACATTTACAACCCTGGAATGGCAGCCATACATTATGATCTAATAGAAAGTGAGTGGGAAGGATATGACTATGTCACCGGAAAAATAGTAGCGGCAGGAAATTCCATAGAGTTTGGCAACGATTCAAGAAGTGACGTTTCCGGCGGGTTATTTCGCGGTCCGGTTGAAGTTTTTTGGAAAGATAATTTAATTACTGCAAATACAGATGTAAAAGAACTATCAGGGAATTATACACCATTAGAAAGGGCTCCTTTTTGGCCAGAAGGGCTGGTACTTGAACCAGCCACTGACGTTAAGAGGTTGGTTTTAAAAAATGCGGGTGCTTTTCCATGGAATAGAGATGATATTGATAAACGTATAATTGCTGAAGTACAATCAGGCAGAGGAAAAATTATCGACAGTGAAAAAGACGTTGGTGGCTACCCTGAAATTAAACCTGTTTACAGAAAATTCATTGCCGATGAATGGGACTTAAATAAACTAACAAAAAAATCTGACAACTAAAATAATTCTAAATTAATTGTCAATTTTTAAAATATAAAATCAATGAACTACCTCGATGCAAGCATCCGAGGTATCAAATTTCAAAAAAAAACAAATTCCAAATTCCAAAAAAAAATAAAATACGATGCAAGCATCGGGGAATTTAACCCTTAGAGATAAAATCCCCAATTACCGATTTTCCAAAACCAGCAATACCTCTTGAAATCATTTCAAAGTCCCAACCATTCTTAAAGTTTAGTAAGCCATATTCAAGAAGTTCTAAAACCAATAATTGAAATCAAGAGAAATGCCTAAAGTACCTGAAAATCAGGAACCCGAGTCCGGAAAAAATCTGATGTTTTTGTTTAAACCCCACTAAAAGCACTAAACCCACCATCTATCGGAATTATAATTCCGGTGACAAAACTTGAAGAATCTCCCGCTAGCCAAAGGGCGACTCCCTGCAGTTCTTCTGCTTTCCCGAATCGTTTCATCGGGGTTTGAGAGACAATTGTATTTCCTCTCTGAGTTAAGGAACCATCTTCATTGAGCAGTAAATTTCGGTTTTGTTCTCCAATAAAGAAGCCCGGTGCAATTGCATTTACCCGAATTCCCTCTCCGTATTTCAAGGCCATTTCTACAGATAACCATTTGGTGAAATTATCTACAGCAGCTTTTGATGCTGAATAACCCACGACCCTGGTAATGGAACTTTGGGCTGCCATGGATGAAATATTGATGATGCTTCCCTTTTTTTGCCCAGCCATCACTTTTCCGAAAATTAAGGTTGGCAGCACTGTTCCTTTAAAATTCAGTTGATTTACCTTATCGAAATCATCAAGGGAAAGATCAAAAAATGTTTGTTCGGGACTAATCGTTGCGCCTTTTAAGTTTCCTCCCGCTGCATTTACCAAAATATCTATGCGTCCCCATTTGTTTAAAATGGTGTTTTTTGCAGCTTCTAAGGCCTCCTTATCCAGAACATCGGCCACCAGGGCTATTGCATCACCTCCACTTTTTTTAATTTCTTCAACCCTTTGTTCTACGGTTTTCGCAGTTCTTCCCAGGATTCCAATTTTCACATTTTGAGCAGCTAAACCTTTTGCTATTGCGCCTCCCAAAACCCCGTTTCCTCCGGTGACTATGGCGACCTTATTTTCTAATTTAAACATTAATTCTATAGTTTTAAAATTGAAACAATCATGTGTTTTTTAACGAGTTTACAATGCCAAACTCTAGTCCGCGTAATTCAGCCAAGACTCGTATTCCAACGGCCGAATATCCAGGATAAAAGGTCTTGACGAGTTTGTACATTTCCACACTTCCTTCCAGGTGATTGGCTTCATAAAAACTCATTTTCCCTACTCTTTGAACAGATCTCAAATGCACAAAATGAATCCGGTTATACCATTTATTGACAATTGCCAGCAAATCATTTTTTTCACTCGCTCCCAAACTGCCGCTGCAAAAAGTTAGTCCGTTCGCTTTTTCCGGAACCTGACTAAACATATAATCCAAATCTTCAGCTGTACTTACAACTCTGGGCAATCCCAATACAGGCCATGGCGGATCATCCGGATGAACGGCCATATTAACTCCAAGTTGTTGAGCTGTTGGGATAACAGCCTTCAAAAAATAGATCAGGTTTTCCCTTAAATTGTCTTCTAAAATCGCAGAATATGCAGCTAAACCTTGCCGTAATTTTTCCAGGGTAAAACCTTCTTTATCGCCGGGAAGTGCCATCAACAAACTTTTTCCGAGAATTTCCTTTTCGAAATCCGGCATACCTGAATATTTCTCTTTGGCTTCCTTTATTATATTTTCAGGATAACCTGCTTCGGCCTCCTCCCTTTTCAAAATAAAAAGATCAAAAATGGCTAAATCCACTATATTGTGGAGCAATGCCAAACTTCCATCTTCCAATTTAAAATTTACATTTGTACGTAACCAATCCAACACCGGCATAAAGTTGTAGCATACGGTATTAACAGCACAGAAGGTCAGGTTTTTTAGACTCTCTTTATATTTTTCTATATAAATATCCCTATCTGGTTTTCCCTGCTTTATATTCTCGTGAACCGGTAGACTCTCTACTACGTTCTAATTCAGGGTAAAACTATTATCGGTATTACTTTCTGCCAGGCTTGCCTTACGGATTTTAATTTCCTCAAAAGGCCAAACCTCTCCAACAGGAATGTGATGCAAGGTCGTTACAATGCCATGAGCCCCGGCTTGTTTGATATGTTCTAAAGATACAGGATCATTGGGACCGTACCATCGCCAACTTTATTCAAAAACAATTATTTTTAATAATTTAATTAATATATTTATGATTGTATTTGAAAATGAGTCATTTAAAACATTTTTGGCTCCCAGATTTTTTAGCCACGAATGCACGAATAATTTTTTAAAAATGTCACTCTCAAATTTTAGAATATTTAAATGTTGTCGATTTTATTATTATTCTAAAACTTCAGGTTCAATGTACTTTTTTAGCTCCAGTCCTTTTTGAGCGATATCCTTCAAAGCCATGATTGCAATTGCGGTGGCGCCTTTTTTAGATAAATGAGTATCGTCGTGGCGCCCATTTGGTTCATACGGATTTTCACCGGGTTCCATATGAAGATGAAGGTTTTTGGATTTTTCCGGTCCGTACTCAATTTCCAACTTCTCTGTAAGGCTTTGTAAATCCACAAAAGGAACTTCAAGGTCCTTCGCTACCATTCTCACTATCAAAGGATAAACGCCGTGGGTATCTACTAAAACTCCATGCTCATTGAAATTTCTACGCACGATGGAACTAAACAAGACCGGAATTGCTCCCATTGCACGGGTTTCTTTTACGAAGAATTCCAGGTTATAACGATATTGTGTATATGGATTGGTATATCGTGTGGAATCTTTAATTTTTTGGTCATTATGTCCAAACTGAATAAAGACATAATCCCCCTTTTTCAATTGGTCATACACTGCTTTCCATCGGCCTTCGTCAATAAAACTTTTGGTACTCCTCCCGTTAACCGCGTGGTTTTTCACTTCAATCTCAGCTTTCACAAATTCCGGCAACATTTGTGCCCAACCTTTTTCAGGATTCTCATCGGGATCTGGTTTGTTCGCCATAGTTGAATCTCCAATGGTAAACAGGCTGGTTTTATTTTGGGCTGAAACTGTCAAAAAAAGGAATACTGTCAGTAAGGAAAAAATATATCTCATGTAGTTAGGTTTCAGTAGTTAATATTTTTTTGCGTAAAGGTTTCCGATGATCACTTCCGCTTAAAAAATTTATATCGACATTTTTTTGATTCAAACAATTTATATTATTACAATCGATTGCAATAATATAAATATATTCCATGAAAACAGAATTTAAAAGAGGACTATTGATAAAAAATAACTAATTTTGAAGTTGTTTTGAATATTACCCAATGATTCTCTCAGTTTTTTCCTATATTTAAAATTGACGAATTAGAAACAACCAATTAAATTCACCCAAAATAACATAAGATTTGGGAAAATACAATCGATTACAGTATATTTATTTTAAAATTAAAGAATGAAGCAAAAACAGAAAGTCACTATTTATGATATTTCGAAGAAACTAAATGTGAGCGCTGCTACAGTTTCCAGGGCTTTGAACGATAATCCCAAGATCAGTTTAAAGACCAGGGAATTGGTAATGAAAACTGCGAAGGAGATGAATTATAAACAAAACCAACTCGCACAAGCCTTGAAGAGTGGCAATAGCCATAATGTAGGAATTATTGTCCCTTTTATTAACCGCAACTTTTTCTCATCCGTAATTCGCGGTATTGAGGAAGAGCTCACTCCACACGGATATCATGTGGTCATTTGTCAATCCCATGAAAATGTGGATAATGAAATAGAACAAATAAATACATTGCTGAATATGCAGATAGACGGTATTTTTATGTCTGTTTCAAAAACCACCAAAAATACCGATCATATAAAAAAAGTATTGGATGAAGGTACCCCACTTATATTTTTTGACAGGAAAAAAGAAATAGCTGGAGTAAGCTCGGTTACAATTGATGATTTTAAGGGGGGATATATGGCAGTAGAACATCTTATTTCACAAGGATGTAATAAAATCGCACACTTTCCAGGTGACCTTCATCTTGAAATTTACCAGAATAGGTATAACGGCTATCTAGCTGCATTGAAGGCCCATAACATTAAATTTAACCCTGATTATATCATCGAAACCAATAGCAAAATTGAATCCGGTGCATCTGCAATATCACAGTTGTGGGAATTAAATGAAAAACCTGACGCCATATTTTCTGCCGGTGACTATCCCGCATTAGGAGCAATTCAGGAATTAAAACGTAGGAAAATAAAAATTCCAGAGGACGTATGTGTAGTTGGATTTAGTAACGAGCCTTTCACCAAATATATGGAACTTCCAATAACTTCAGTGGACCAGACCCCTGTAAATATGGGGAAAATTGCTGCCCAGGTATTTCTGGAACCAATAAAAGGGAGCCAGACAATTACCATTGAAAAAAAGGTAGTGTTGACTCCCGAACTTTATATCCGAAATTCTTCTAACAGGAATTTAAGTTTATAATGAAACTCCTCGTTTCCATGGGATAAAATCATTTTGATTTAATTGGTCGGCTTTGGATTTCACTTTCCCGCTGGCCACCTGAATTATAAATTCCAAAATTTCTTCTCCCATTTCCTCAATAGTCTTTTCTCCCCTTATAACCGGACCACTATCTATGTCTATAATATCAGGCATGGTTTCGGCCAGAATTGTGTTGGAAGATACTTTTATTACAGGTGCTACCGGATTTCCGGTTGGAGTTCCCAAACCGGTGGTAAATACTACCATATTAGCTCCTGAACCTACCATCGCAGTGGTGCTTTCAACATCATTCCCCGGGGTGCATAACAAATTTAACCCAGGTTTAGTTACATATTCCCCATAATCCAGAACATCTTCTATTGGAGAAGTTCCTCCCTTTTTAGCCGCTCCGGCAGATTTCATTGCATCGGTAATCAACCCATCTTTAATGTTTCCTGGTGAAGGGTTCATATCAAAACCAGAACCGGAAGCAATTGCTGCTTTCTCATAAGCCTTGGTAAGTTCCATAAACCTGTTCGCCGTTTTGTCGTCTACACAACGGTTTACAAGTTCTTGTTCAATCCCGCATAATTCAGGAAATTCCGAAAGTATGGGCGAGCCTTTTAATGCCGCAAGCAAATCAGAGGCATAACCAAGGGAAGGGTTCGCTGAAATCCCGGAAAAACCATCGGAACCACCGCATTCCAATCCCAATTTTAATTTTGAGAGCGGCGCTGGAGTTCGTTTAGCTTCATTTGCTTTTTTGATTCCTTTGAAAGATTCTTTAATAATGGCAGCCATCATTTCATCTACCGTTCCCATTTTTTGTTGTTCAAAAATAAGAACTGGCTTTTGAATATCCGGATTAATCGTTTTTAAAGCATTTTCAAATATATCTATCTGAAGATTTTGGCAACCTAAACTCAGCACTGTAGCACCTGCAACGTTAGGATTATTAACATATCCTGCCAATAAACGGGCCAGTGATTCCGAGTCCTGACGGATTCCACCACAGCCACCCTGATGCATGATGAATTTCACTTTGATATTATCAAAGACATCCTTTTCCTCAGTTTCAGTAACTAATTCTTCCTCCTGGCTCTCATTATTAATTAAGTTTCGCAATAAGTTGCGCTGAGGATTGGGCTTTTGGAAGGTGAGTTCTTTTTCAAAAACTTCCTTTAGAAGCTCTATATTTCTGTTTTCACAAAAGACCAATGGAAAAAAGAGCCAGGTATTTGCTGTTCCAACTTGCCCGTCTGGTCTATGATATCCCATAAAGGTACGGTCCTTCCACTTAGAAATATCCGGGGCTTTCCAAGCTGTGGTTTCCGTCTTTTCAAAAGTTGGATTACTTTGATGTTTAATATTATCAACAGTTAACACACCTCCCCGTTTAATGGAAGTGGTAGCTTTTCCTACCAACACTCCATACATATATATTTTATCATCGGGAGCCAAATCTACCATTGTGATTTTATGTTTTGCCTTTGTATCAGATAAAACAACAACTTCCTCACCTTCAAAATTTATCGATTCTCCTTTTCCTAAATTCACCAAGGCAATCGCCACATTGTCATCTGGGTGTACTTTTATCAATTTACTTCTCATAATCAATATTTATTGTTTTTTAGTTAAAAAACCCTCTACCCTAACCACAAAATCTTTAAAGCCTTTTTCTATTCCTTTGCCTTCAATAAATTCAAGCGCCAAAGCAATATGTTCCCTCAATTGAGGTATTTGGGTTAAATCTACATCCCAAAAACTGGTGTTTTGAAGTATCTTTTGGGCTATTTCCTTATAACTGTGCAATTCCCATATCTCTTTTATGTTTGTAAGAACAGCTTTGTCATCCTGAACTGTTAGACTTTCCCCATTCCAATCTCCTTTGTAAAACCGAATTAAACAGGCAAATGCATAGGTGAGATGTAAAGGAAGTTTGTCGTATTTCTTTTGATAGGTCAAAAGGCTGGGTAGAACCCTTACTTTAAATTTCGAAATAGAATTCAGTGCAATACTCGATAACTGATGTTTGATAAACGGATTTCTAAAACGGTCAAAAACCTCTTCTGAATAATATTTTAATTCTTCTTCTGATAAATCAAGGGTAGCATTTATTTCTTCGAAAACCGCTTTTTCTACAAAAGCTCCGGTAAAGGAATTATCTATGGTTTCTTTTACGGTTTTATTTCCATAAAGCAGGGAAAAAGGAACCATTGTAGTATGTGCGCCGTTCAGGATACGAACTTTTCTGGTTCGGTAAGGTTCAATATCGTCAACAATCAATACATCGTCATCAATTTTATCAAATGGGATTTTATTTTTTAACCTCTCATCACCTTCAATAACCCAAAGAAAAAACACTTCAGCAGTAACTATAAGTCTGTCTTCCAATTCCAGCTGATTTTGGTAATCTTTTATTTCATCCCTTGGATATCCAGGAACTATACGGTCTACTAAAGTATTGTGAAAACTATTAGAATTTTCCATCCACTTTACAAATTCCTCTTCTAAATCCCAAAGTTCGGCATACCGCAAAATGATTCTTTTAAGGATATCTCCATTTTGGTCGATAAGCTCACAGGGAATAATGCAAAGCCCTTTGTCCTTCTCCCCATTAAAATGCTTAAATCGCTCATATAATAAAGCTGTAACCTTGGCAGGAAAACTACTATGAGGATACCCCATAAGTGTATCATTTTCATTGAATGCTATTCCGGCTTCTGTAGTGTTTGAAATTAAAAATCCCAATTCTTCTTCTTTGGCCAACTCTAAATAGGCATTATAATCTATATAAGGATTAATTCCTTTTTGAACGCTTGATATAAGTCGCTTCTCCTGAATTTCCTTTCCTTTTTTTATACCCTTCATAAACAAGGTATACAATCCGTCCTGTTCGTTCAACATTTCTACCATCCCTCCCTCAATGGGTTGAACAACTGCTATGCCTGCGTTAAAATCGGCATCAGTGTTGAGTTTATCAATAATATAATCAATAAAAGCCCTTAAGAAATTCCCTTCACCAAACTGAATTACTTTTATGGGTAATTCCTGAGTTAACTCCGCATTTTTTCTATTTAATCTTTTCATGATGCTTTTAATTTTCTTTTATCCTTACGAAAAATTCTAAATTGATTATTCAAATAAACCTGGTAGCCATAAGCTTATTTGTGGCACAAAAGTTACGAGCAGCAGTACTATGGCCATAGCCACATATAATGGCAGAAGCGGTTTTATAACTTTTTGAATGCTTGTTTTGGCGACACTAACACCAATGAAAAGGACTGAGCCGACCGGAGGTGTGCATAGGCCAACACATAAATTCATTATCATCATAATACCAAAATGAACCGGGTCCACCCCTAATGAAACTACCACAGGTAAAAAGATAGGGGTGAAAATGAGTACTGCAGGAGTCATATCCATAAAGGTTCCTACAAAAAGCAACAATAAATTAATTATGAGAAGAATTACAAAAATATTATCACTCAATCCCAACAGCGCACTACTTACTGCCTGAGGTATATTCTCATAGGACATCACCCAGGACATACTCATGGAAGTTGCTATTAGCAACATTACTATTGCAGTAGTCCCAACCGAACCAAGAAAAACTTTATATAAATTACTTATTTTTAATTCCCTGTTGATAAAAGACAATACTAAAGTATATAGTACCGCAATTCCTGAGGCCTCTGTCGCAGTAAAAATACCAGACACAATTCCGCCAATCACAACTACGAGTAATAATAAACTTGGAAGTGCATCCAGAAAGGTTGTAAATATATTTTTTAGGCTACTTCGTTCTCCCGCAGGGTATTTTTTCTTTTTAATCCAGATAGCAGCCACTAGCATAAGGGAAAGTCCCATCAGAATTCCTGGAATGTATCCAGCCAGGAACAAAGAAGCAATTGAAACACCTCCACTTGCCAATGAATAAACTATAAGCACATTGGAAGGGGGAATAATCAAACCTGTTGTAGATGCAGTGATATTTACTGCTGCTCCAAACTCTTTTGAATAGCCCTCTTTTTCCATGGGTGGACCTAATATTCCACCGATAGCTGAAGTTGCCGCCACAGCAGAACCTGATATTGCTCCAAATAACATGGAAGCAAGCACATTAACATATATCAATCCGCCGGGAAGTGCACCCATAAGTGATTTGGCAAAGGCAATAAGCCGATTCGCTATCCCCCCCTGATTCATTATTTGTCCCGCCAAAATAAAAAGGGGTATAGCAAGCAGGGAGAAGCTGTCGAGTCCTGTCGCCATTCGCTGTGCCACCGTGGTAAAGGCCGCTAAAGAATCTATCGATGCCAAAATTGTCAACACGCTTGATATTC
>Ga0314771_100281_pt1 | contig 11173 bp, 5 predicted proteins | sample MetaGCB42018_FD_204522 | JGI IMG/M metagenome (GOLD analysis project Ga0314771, IMG submission 204522) | Cryopeg brine microbial communities from Beaufort Sea near Barrow, Alaska, United States - CB4 2018 | ecosystem: Environmental > Aquatic > Marine > Coastal | place: USA: Alaska | collected...
ATTTTCACCTTCAACAAAGAGAATATCGCGTTTTGCGCCTAAAATGCTCTTTTTAATATTTGGTGATATTGGGTCCGATTCAGAAATTAAATCCGCATCCCAACTGTCAATATTCTTTCCATTCCAAAGACAATTTCTGACTAACAAAGTACTTGAATTGAAATTATCAATTGGTAAAAAAATATCGTGCGTTGATATTACAAAGGCACAATCATTTCTTTTGAGAAATAAAGATGATAGTAATGGTGAAATTATCGCACGATGCAAGTGTCTTTCAGGTTCATCAATTATTATTAATGTATTAGGTTCACAGGTAAGCACATCTGCTGCAATCAGCAACGCATTTCTCTCACCATCTGAAAGTTCCGCTATACTATACAGAGGACTACAATCCTTTGAAGCAAACAATTGCTCATCTTTACCGAGCGAAATTTCAATAGGTATGTTTGATATTGCAAGTAGCTCATTAATCCCCTGAATTGGTGCTTGAGCATTTGATAGTTTTTTAGCTGATTCAATATTATCTTCATCTACAGCTTTTGCAATATCTCTGGCACGAATATTTTCTGAATTGATAAGGTCAAATATTGAAATGCTTGACCTTTTAGAAGAATAAGGGTCTGACCACCTTGATGTTATGTTTTGGTCTTGCTGATTTATATTTGTTTCTGTTTGTTTTTTATTTGCAGCAGTCATATCCATAGAATTGGTTGTAAACCAAGTTTGTCTATGAGCCAAAATACGTCTTGCATGAGTTCTATTATGGGCATATATATTATGCATCAATGTAGATTTTCCAACACCATTTGCTCCAAGAACGAAAACAGGTTTTCCTTCACTTATTGGGACATTTAATTGTCCATTATTAGAAGTCTTAATATTAAATTTGTATTTACTTTCTGTCATTCTGTTTAATGTCTAATGGTTTCTTATAACGCAAGTGGGCGGAGACTTCAACCCGATTCCCGGTTCTTTCACGAATGAAGCAGGGGCAGGGTTGTGAGACCTCCCGCAGCACAAACAGACTTCAGCCGGGCTGAAGAATCATTGTCTTATTTCTTTTAGTTTACTTTTTTAAAGTATTTATTAACTGTTTGTACGCTGTTCAAGTGTTGCTTTTCAAATTCGGTCTTAATATCCTTTTCTGTTATTTTAAAAAGACCAATATTTTGAATTAATAACTTAACAGCTTTGATTGCCATCCTCAGATGTTCTAAAGATTGTTCAGATACAACACGTATCTGTTCGGTAACCACAGCGTCATCATGTTTTTTACCATTAATTTGAAAGGATACCCCTATTACCTCTCCATTAAATATATACTTATCGTTAAACCATTCTATTGAATGATATAGCTGTTCAACATCACTTTTTGAAACTTTATTTTTCGCCAGTTTTTCTGATTTTGCTTCAAAAACAAAACCGAAATCATCAGAAAACCAGAGAACATCACACCCCTCCTTTAATTTCTTTTCAGGTCTTGATGATTTATAACCTAATAGCTCTCCTAGATCTTTCAAGCTTTCTTCAAACTCATCTGATTTCTGTTGTTCGTAGGACAATTTTCGAAGAATATCATCTATATGTGACAGAATATCATTATCTGTGGAGAAAGACTGGATAAAATCCAGGGCTCTTCGATATTGCGAATTAGAAAATTGTTCTTTGAATTTGGTTTTACCCAGAAAAGGTTGGAACATCTTAATGCTTAGTGTTCGTGCTTTTTGCAAAAAATCGTTAGAAGTATTTTTATTCAACCTGTAGGCAAAATTAGCCTGCATCTGATAATATGCAGCTCTTTCAGTATCATTTACGCCGAGAGATATAATCTGGTTGATATTGTCAATAGCTTGTTCATAGTCTTCTCGAATAAAATTATGTACAGCTTCCCTTTCCAACAAATTAATCTCTAGTATTTTTTCACGAGATTCAGGATTTGGTTCGTCATTGGAGTTCATGAAATTAGAATAGAAAGTTTTCCATTCTTCATCTTGATTTAAACAGTAGTCAGCTATTTCTGTTATGGTAGAAACAGCATTAATGTCATTAACTGTTTGCCCGTCTAAAAGCGATAATCCCATTTCAAGTTGTTTCCTGGTATGCTCATTAAAAAACTGTAAGTTTTTTTTCTTTCTTAAGAAATTTAGGTTAAAACGTCCCATTAGATAAACAACACTATAATCACTACTTGACCTCACGCTTCTACCCATCCCCTGTTCAAGAACTTGTGCGGTTCGGTTTGCACTAGTTTCATGATGAATATTTTGATAATACTCATCTTTAATAAATTGAAACATAGGATGATCATGTACAACTAGCACATTGCAGGAGTCTCCACTGAGGTCAATGCCATCGTATCGATTAACAAAGACATATAATTTACCGCTTGAAGACTTTATATCTTCTATCGTTTCTTCAAGATTTTCATTGTCTGCTACTTTTGCCCCAAACTCCTTCCAACCTTCAGCTTTTTTCCTACTCGGGACTAAAACAACTACATTTTCGTTGTTAGATAGGTGGTGTTCTATTATTTCCAAGTGCTGTTCATTGCTTAAATTATTGAAATATCTTTTAGGAGTTAAGATAAGTCTTTGCCCATAATCCATTCGATTTTTTGGGGTTATAGGATTGCCTACTGAGTCTTTCGAAAAGTTTAAATCTCTGATAAGAGAAAAATCATTTACAAATGTGGCTGACAAAGCATAATGATGATTCGCTGTATCGTAAGACACTATATTTTTTGTATATGAGACCAGTGGACTAATTTCTATTCCATAACCATTAATATACATTTCATACTGAGAGAGATTATTTATCATAAGATCCCACTTAAAAAGAAGTGTTTCCTTATCAGAAAAATATTCCGTAAAAAGTGAGACCAATTCATTCTCTTTATCAAGCCAACACCAAAATGGCACCTTCATGTAGTAAGAAGGGTCACCATAAGTCATAGCCTCATAGGAACCTATTGACTGATCCTTTAGATTTTCTTTAAATAAAGATTTTAGCTTCTCGTATAGGTCGTGGGATCGATCTATCTTTAAGGTAAAACTATCGTTAATCCGTTCCACGCATTTATGTGCATCATCTATTAGAATTGCTTCAATTTTAATTTTATCCCTGCCAAAAATATTTTTTCCGTTAAACATTCTTTGGACAGTTGTCACTAAGACTGCTTCATTGTTAAGGAATTCTTCAGGAAAATCACGTCCCTCAATTGTACAGGTTGGAATATTGTAATTTTTTGCTTGGTCAACAACTTGATGAAATAATTGGTTATCAGGACATAAGTAAACAACAGGTTGTTCACTTTCAATCATCTTAGAGTAAAGCATTAACAAACCGGTCAAGGTTTTCCCTGCTCCAGTGTTCATTTTTATAACTAGTTCTTTCTCATTTCGACGAGCGTGCCATTCTTTTAGTACTTCTTCCTGTATACCTCTCAGATATATATATTCCTTCTTTTTAGATAAGGAGCTGTATAACTTAATTGGTTCAAATTCCAGCTTCTTTTTTGTAATAGACTCGTTTTTTTTAGCAAAGAAATTCATTTTATAATCCTTTTTTAAATTAAATATTTCCCTCCACAATCCCAATCTCCTCCTCAGTCAATCCATAAAGCCGGTAAACAAGCTGGTAAAATTCTGTTTCTCATTAAGGCCATCTATATCGCTATTTTTTACGTTGTTGGGCGTTCGTTATTTTTATTCCGTCAAAGAAATAGTCCAAAATATATTTATCAAACTCGTCTAAATTTTTTATCCTTTCAATGGTCATTTCTTTTCCAATCACATTAAGCTGTTCAACTACACTATGAATTGTCAATTCGTTATCATAGAAATCAATAACTTTCGATTCGTGTAGTTTTTTTGAAATCATTCTAGGCAAACCATATTCCTCTAACTGAAAAACAACTTTTGGAAGAAATGCGTGAGAACACCACTTTATGAATTTAGAAATATCGTACTGTTTATTCTTTAGAATTCTTTTTTGTAAGGTGTTTAAATCATTTAAAAGAGCAGAAAATTTGTAGGTTACGTTTCTTTCTAATAGGAAAAATTTATCAATACCTACGTCATAATCTTCAAGCTCTTTCAATAATTGGGGAATGGATTTGCTCCAATTATATGCCATAATCTTAATAAATTCGACAAAAGTTTTATGATTTGTATCCCAATTCCCTGGCTGTAATTTTATTACCTTATACAAAAGCCTATCCCAATTTTCAGGTTTGAATTCATTTAAATAATATAATCCATTCCAATCATCAGGATTTGTAGTTAAGTCAATAGCGATTGTTTTAATTAATTCAGAATTACTTGATTGAAATGCAGATTCGGCTTTCAATTCGTCATATATTTGAACACCTATAAGTTCACCCATTTCGTCACTATATATTTTCAATTTTGCAACTTGTTCTTTAGTCAGCAAACCTTCATATTTAGTATCGTCTAAATCTCCCAATATTTCATCTGGAAATGGAATGTCCAATTGAGTTTGACCCTCTTCTGGTGGTTGTTCCAAAATGTATATTTTGCCAATAAAATGTTTGAACATTCTACCACCTCTACCAATAATATTTTTATAAGTGAAATCGTCTAGTTTTGCACTTCCTTTTCTATTTCGCCATATAATAACGTTCTCTGCTGAAGTATTAACGCCTTCTATAATTGAGGATGTTGAAATTAAATTACGAATTCCCGTTTCTTCTTCAAACAGTTTTACTTGAATTTGACTTAATGAACGATGTAATCTACCATTGTGAACACCTATTTCCCGACTTATTAACTTTGGCAAACTCCAATTGACGTCATAGTTTTTAGAAAGCCAATCTGAAAACATTTTAAGAAGTTCATTTTTTACAGGTTCGTAAGTATCAAGAAAAAGGTTCGTTAAACTGTCTATGTTGGAATATGTGCCGGCATAAATCAAAGCTTTTCCTCTGTTTTTGGATAGGATTTCTAATAGCTTTTCGCTCTTTTCTTCGTTGTTATTTATTTGTTTATATAAATCGTGTTTCTCTAAAAAAACGGTATTAAAATCAAGTCGAATAAACTCCATATCTTCTGTAAATGGGTTGCTATCTATTGACGTGATATTTGGGGCGAGGTAATATTTTTGATTTGATTTTGCACCAAGTCTTATCATTGCTCTGATTAAACTTGGTGACCTTTCTTTATCAAACTTGCTACTGGCTTTATAAAATTCATCAACTATCATTATCTCAAATGATTCCACAATGTTGATGTAATTCATTGCTCTTTCTTGTGGAAATATAAATATGTTCTTATCTGACAATTGAACGTCTGAGGTTGTTATGATTTTGTATTCGTGAGCAAATTTTTTATAAAGTCTTCTCCTGGTTTCATCAGTTAAAGCTAATGTGGGAACAATAATTAATACGTTGTTTGGTTTTTTGATTTTGATGTAGGCATCAATTACAAAGCTTTTTCCAAAACTCGTTGGTGCACTTACTGCAATATTTCTACCTTCTAAAAGGCTTTTGAGTAAAAAGGATTGCTCTCTATGAAGTGTTAATGGCTTTTCTTCACCAACATCAACTTTAAAAGCATTATAAATGAACCTTTCTTCCCAATTTGAAGTTTCTGGCTCTAAATAAGGAAACAGTCCTGTTTCCCTAATTAAATGATTAACCAATGGGTTATAAGCTAATTCATTAGTATTGTGATAGTCTAATAACTTAATTAATTCTTGTCTAGCTTCGTTTTCTTGACTACCGATTAGAAGCTCGTTAATTATATGGCATTGGTCAAAAACTTGTTCTTGCATATCTAATCTCTATAAGCTTTTGCTATTTGTATAAATTTATCTACAATTTTATCTTTGTCAGCGATAGGAAACAGGATAATGTGAAAATTAATTTTCTCGTAAAAATGTACATCTGCACATTTTTGAATTTGTTTTTTAAAATATTGTGTAGCTCTATCTTTGTGATAATCAATAATGCCTTTTTTATATTCTGCTGTCAAATCTGTTCCTAATTTTGTTTGTTCGCATTCATATAAAAGCAAAATAGGAATATTTAAAATTGGTTTTATTTTATCGATTGATACATCTTGTGAAAGACTTGCTTTTATTTTAATTTTTAATTCATCAGAAATTTCGTCAAAATCATTAATATCACTTAAATTGGTAATTATACTATTCTCTTTTTTGATTTTTGTCAAACTTACAGAGTCTTTTACAGAGGCGACAATTTTGTCTAATCGAGCGTTTTCAATACTGTTATAAAATTTTGATTCTCCAAACCAAAGTGAAAATGAATCTTCTGATTCTATGACAATGTGAACACTATCAGAACCTTTAGCTTCATCCCTTGTGTTTTGTTTATAAAATATTTTTGGTACAATAGGTAGTGCAGAGTAATGTTTTTTCATTATTCCATAAAGTACAATTTCAGCAATTTCACTACCTCTACCGATTGCATCTACAGATTCAACTAACCGTAGTTTTTTTGCAGATTCAGTAAGAATTGAACCTGCACCATCATTCAACAAAGCTTTTCTTTCACTATAACTTAAAGCTGTTTCCGTTATATTATCCCAAACAAAATTTTGAAATTTTTCATATCTCCATTCTCCGTTCTCATAGTCATTGATTATTCCAAGAACTGATTTGTTGACAGTCGGACTTAAAGTATTATCCAACTTAATGTTATCAAATATGTCATTTACTATAATTTCAAATTTCATTCTCGGTTTTCTTTAATGATGCCCAACTCTTTCTAAAATCTATTCTGTATTTCTATATCATGTTTTTCGGAGAACACAAATAATTTCCTACCCCACCCTCCCCTCAACAATCCCAATCTCCTCCTCGGTCAAACCATAAAGCTGGTAAACAAGCTGGGTAGGGACGCAAACTTGTCGGTTTTGTTGTTTGTTACTTGGTCTCTAAAATATCATTTTTTAATGGAATACCCGCTATTTGTGTTTAACCGAGGTTAGCCACTGGCACTTACTCTACAATTAATTGTTTACCTGCATATGTACCATAAGCTTTACCAGAGACTTCTCCTGTTTTATAATAATCAGACAGCATTTTTAAAGCAAGGTCAATATCTTTTTCATCTTCAATTTGAATTTTTCCGCCTTTTATTTTTAGTAAATCACCATATTTAGAACAAATCTCTTGCATCTTTATTATAACTGTTTTAGATAACTCTCTATAATTTCCTATTCTTTGAATTCGAACCAATTTTTTATGTATTGCGGGTTTATTTTCAATTTGCTCGGAAATTAGATTTAAACCATCAATCATTTTTGTAGACTCTAATTCTGATACAACAGATTTTGACTGCTCTTTATATTCCTCAACTAGACCTATTATTTGCTCAAACTTAGATTTTCTAAATATGTAAAATATGTTGTTATAATAGAAACAATCAACTTGTTTATCAAGAAAAATAGTTTCTCCTTCTATGAGTTCAAGTTTTTCACTTTTTGAATTGAATACAGTTCGAATAGACCTCTTGAGTGCATTATGTTTATTGCCATTCTCTTGATTCACTGCAACTTTTCCGTTCATTACCTTTTTAAAAGTATAAACCCAATTATTCTCCTTATCATAAAGTCCAATGGCATATGACCATAATTCTTCATCTTTAAGAATTTCGTCTAAGGATTTTATCTTTGGTGGATTATTTGAAATTTGATTAGCTATTACATCTTTAAATGACATAACCTTATTTTCCAATGAATAAGTTAATAAAGTATGGGTGTCATCCAAAACGACGTCATAATCTAAGACCTCTTCTTTACGTTTCAAAAAATAGTCAAATTGCTGCATTACAGTCGAATGAAGATGACTTCTAACTTCTTTATCAATGTCAATTTGATAAACTTTAAAATTGAACTTATCCAACATTTTTGAAGATTTTTTAACACCTTCTTTTTTCTTTCTAGTAACAAAATATAAAAGTGTGTTATTCTCATTAAAACCTTGTAATTTCTCTAAAACTTCTTGTAAAATCATATTTATATAACATTTTTAGCAAAGAACAATTTATGTCCAATTTCATATATTTTAATTACTGAATCTTCCTGTAAATTATTATTTCTCATAACAATCATACCATTTTTCTGCTTTTTATTTATTTCATATTCCATTTCATAAATAGAAAAGTTCATACTCAAAATGGGATTAACGAGTAATAAAGATGAGTTTACATAAATTCTGTAAATTATAAATAATAAAAATAGAATTGATACACTTTCGAACCATCCTGTGAAGTCTTCGAATAAAAATGGAATTATATAAGTAGCCATATAACCAATAGCTTCACTATTTTTATTATTGACATTTTTTACTTTAACGGGAACTCCATTTTCTGCTATTTCTTCAATATTCCTAATCGTAAGATAGAAACCTATAAATCCGAAAATTGAAATTACAAGCAATATTATTGATATTCCAAATCTTGAAGATAAATTTATTATTCCTTCCATTGTAATTCCAGAAAAATAAAGATAATCAGCATTTGTAATCACTTGTTTAAATATGATGAGTAAAAAAAGCGGAAGATAGGAAGTAATAAATAACGCAAAGTTTGCTCTTGAATGTAATCTTGTAACTTCTCTATTTGTCATTTTTTTCTTGTGCTTATGGCTAACTCGATATACTATTCCTTTTTCAATTCTTAACCTCAATTTATCCGGGGATAACAGGATGTTTAAAATTCTTTCTTTTACTGTAATTTCTTTTCCTACCCCGCACTCCCCTCAACAATCCCAATCTCCTCCTCATTCAAATCATAAAGCTTGTAGACAAGCTGATCGATTTGAGATTCTACAGAAGTGTCTCCTTCTAATCTATTTTGGACTAGATCTATTATCTGTTTTTCAATTTGGCAAGGAGCATCTTTCATAGGAAGTTGCTCTAGGTATTGTTTCGTAAACCTAAGATATCCTCCTCGAATTGTTGAAGATAGATTAGAGTAAAAAAAGAGGAATAACTTTGAATTAAGCAATCCTAAGTGATAGTTTCCTAAACAAGAAATAATATATGCAGTATTTACGCAATAAGCCCCATTAGATTCAATAACTGCCTGCGTTCTCAATGCAATGTCAGGTAGCATTATTTTCTCCTTTTCAAACTCCTTATAATAATCCACAGCATCTTGTAGTTCATACCACTTGTAAGTTCCTGGTTTTCTTCCTAGCCAGTTTTTTCCACTATAATTTTTAGGCCTTGGAAGTAATTTTTCTTTAAAAAATTCAAGATGATTTAGTATGCCGGGATAATTTTTTATATTAATTCCTCTGCGTGTGAAAATCAGAAATTTCTCAGCTTTTGGATTTTGATATCTTTTGATATCTTTTCCTCCTAGAAAAGGCTTAATTAATTCCTCTGACTTAGGATCCTCTGTAATTATTTTTTCCCTTGTTTCCTCATCTATTACAAAAGCTTCATTTAGGCCTGTTTTGATCCCGTATAATATTTTAGCATCTCTATAATTTCCTAACGGAATACCTTGATCACGAATTTTTTGAACTAGTCGTAGTACTTTGATATCATTGATGTTCCAACCACTAGGTTGCAGAAGTCTGTTGTCCACTAAAAACTGTTTTTCTATCAGGTAATTTTTCAAATTAACTTCGAATGAAAGACTTTCAACATTAGCACTTTTAAAAAAATAAGTATTTTGAGAATTTTCGATTTGTAAAATACAGGGGTAGGTAGTTGCCTCTTCAAAAACAGGTAGATCACCAAAATCTACAATACAATTTATATTTTTCTGTAGTAAATAATTGCGCAATTTTTCACCATACCCGGCCCGCATCCACTTGTTAGGTAGAATATAAATAAATTGTCCTTTTTTCTTCAAAAGGAATAGTCCTCGTTCTACAAAATAAACATAAATGTCAGCTGTTCCAGCATAAGTTTCGTAATTGCCCTCTAAATATGGTTTAGTTACTGAAAGCTCCTCTTGTCTAATATAAGGCGGATTCCCAATCACAACATCAAAACCAACATACTCCCCATTATCATCCAGTACTTCCGGGAACTCAAACCGCCATTCAAAGGCATTTTCATAGATCTTGTTGTCCTTAATCTCCCGGATTTCGGTTTCCAGTTTTTTGCTTTCCTTGGAGAATTTTTCCAGCTTTTTGTTCCAGGCGGCTTTTTCCCGCTTGGACATTTCAAACATCTGGGTTTGGTTGGTCAAAAGAAATAGTTCGCCTTTTACTTTTTGCAGTCGTTTAACCTTAGGATCATTGGATGAGATTTCGCTCCTAAAGTCATTCTTGATATCGTGAATGATCTTTTCCATTTCCCGCTTTTGCTCCTTGTTCTGGGCATTGCGGTAGGTGTCCACCGCTATGCGGTAACTGTCAATATTCCATTTGCTCTCCTTTAGCGCCTTGCTTAAGTCGGCATCAAGATCAAACCGGCTGATGAGGGAATTTCCGCATTTGATGTTGATATCGATATTCGGCAGGGTTTCCAGTTCGGTTTCGTTCTTGTAGTAAGCGTTTTTCAGCAACTCGATCCACAACCTCAACCGGCAGATCTTAACCGAATTCGGGTTGATATCTACCCCAAAAAGGCAGTTTTCAATGATCTGTTGCTTCTCGTGGAAAAGCGCTTCCTGTATGCGCTGGCTTTCTTTTGTGGAGGGATTGTACTCAAAGAGTTCCCCGTCCTCATCGGTCACGATAAGCTCGTCGTTCACCACTTCCACCTGGTATTCCTTGAGTCGCCTTCCCGTGCGGTCCTGCAGGATATTAAGGTCATTCTTGATGGCGATCATCTCATTGAGCGCTGAAACCAGGAAATGTCCGGAGCCAACTGCTGGATCACAAATCTTCAGACTGTTGATAAGATCATTCGCTCCCTGCCGGGAAAACATTCTGTTATCGTCAATCTGGTCATAAATGTCATCCAAGGTTTTAAACCGGGGTTGTCCTCCCCCTTCGGGGGAGTTAGAGGGGGCCGCTTCATTGAACTTTTGTACTACCGCTTTCCTGATGGTCTCGCGGCACATATACATGGTGATGAACCCGGGCGTAAAGAAAGAGCCGTCTTTATAGCCGTTGATCTTTTCAAAAATAAGCCCCAGCACCGAGGCGTTGATAAGGGTCTTGTTATCCTCCTGTATGGCTTCTGCTCCTTCACTGCTAAAATCGTAGGCATTGAGGAATTCAAATAA
>Ga0314771_100283_pt1 | contig 11124 bp, 9 predicted proteins | sample MetaGCB42018_FD_204522 | JGI IMG/M metagenome (GOLD analysis project Ga0314771, IMG submission 204522) | Cryopeg brine microbial communities from Beaufort Sea near Barrow, Alaska, United States - CB4 2018 | ecosystem: Environmental > Aquatic > Marine > Coastal | place: USA: Alaska | collected...
TGATTTGGGGCACAGTCAAACCACTTAGTCAGCACGTTGGGGCAGGCAAGGGCATAGGCCAAATCGCGCACATAAGGCCGCTGGTAAATCTCCCAAGGGGCATTAGCTGTAAGATGGGTAGATGTGAGCTGAGCGATAGGCTCGTACATAGCATAAACCATCGTAACGTTGTAGCATTTACCCTAACGGCTTGCTCTATAAAAGTCTATAGGACACGAGTATCGGCTAGGGTAGTGCTCAGTTTTTTGACTTTAAAACATGATATTAATGTGATGAACATGAATGCTGATATCAGGCGGCGATAGTAAGTACGGTAATAGAATACTGAATACCGATTTGACTATTAATAGGAGCCACTTTGATAAATTGCTAGGTGCGTTATGTGGTGGCTGCTGCTCTGAATTGAGAACGTTGTAATTTTGCTGTGTCATGTTTATAGCTCCATGTAGTGTATTGAGCTTTAGCGATATGCTTCGGCTTACATGGTCTATGTTAGTGGTAAAGGGGTAGGAACTCGTAAGGGGCTAGAGCTAAAATAAATCAGCCACCTGGCAGCCCCTATATATTGGAAGGTTTTATATGTCCTTTTTGGCTGTTGTACTCGCAAGCAAAGCTTTAGGATTAGTTACAGTTTTAATTCGTTCTATAGCTTTATTACTCACAGTAAAATCAGGATAAGTTTTTAAGTAATTAACAGCCTGTGTAGTATGTGCCAAGTGTGATTTATTTGCATCTTCATATAGATAAGTCCATGTATCGTGGCATAGTTTCATTTCTATAGAAAAGAAATTATTATTAGGATCTAAATAACCTTGAATTTTTACTTGCTCACACGTTTGCTTTTTCTCTAATTCTGTTTTTAATTTTTAATTTTCAACTAGAAGCTTATCAACTAAGAGTTGTTGCTTTCCTAATCTCGCCCTCAAATCATCACGGTCAGCGACAATCATTTCAAAAGTATGGTAATCAACCTCAAAATAGGCATCATCAAAAGCTAAATCAGGGCTTTGGGTGTTTATTCGCTCCTCTTCAGTTATAGGCAAGCCATAACATACTAACATTTCAATATAAGATTTTTTCGCAAAACCTAGGTTGTAGATAGGGCTGCTTTCATCAATAGAGCCACGATTAACACATTCTATCAAGTGCTTCTCTATATAGTCGGTTATGAAATAATAGCTCTCATCTTCATCATCTTGGTAACGCTTAATACTTATTAAGTAAGGCTCACCATATTCTAGTTTTAAGTGAGTTTGGTCGTTACATATAGTCAGTACCAAATAAAATGGATACACATATGATTTCGTATAGCGGGTAAAAATTTTTCTAGCTTGCTGTGCGACTGCGTCACTCCAGAGGCTTCGAAAATTTCTCCCAGCCATACTGTATTCGTTTCAAAGTGGCTCAACTATAGGTTGTTAATAATAAACTCTAAGGCTTCTTGTTTAGGTTCACCTAAATATAAAACACTGTCGTAAAAAGAAATAAATTGTCTGCTTATTTTTTCTTTATGTCGTTCTTTTGCTGTAGCTAATAAGCCCATATTCACATCTCTACACCCTTAAATTAAAATAGCTGCAAGTCAGCACCAGCCTAAAGGTGTGTGAACGGCTGGCTTTTGGGTAATGAACTCTAGCCTTACGAAATATTTTACTTTTAATAATAGTCTTAAAGACTGACTAAAGTTTAACTTACTTTCTGTCTATTGCACATAAATTAGCTAACCAAATTTTAATCCAAAAAAAAGGCCAACCATAAATGATTGACCTTATTTTTTACTACTATGTTTGGTCGGAACGGCAGGAGATAAAGTAAATCGCGTAAGCCTTGTAATATATAGGTTTTATAGTTTTACATATTGACGATACCAACAATAATACCAACAATCGTTTTTGATAATGCCTTTTTTTGGCTGTTTGCTGCCTCACTCACTATTATTTTGTAACTACTTTCACTGTTTGCCGTTTCAACATTAAATATAGTAGGGCGGTGTGCGCTTGAAATTTGTTTGTACGGGGTTGTCTTGCTGACGACTGCACGCGCTCGATCAATACCGTTTTGATAGGTGCGAATATCGCAGGTTTTGTGTGCGTCTGCTAATTACAAACAATAGGGATTATTTATTGGTGTGTATCATCACTAGGTTTTTATGCATTAGAAAAGGCGTGATCTGTCGCGAAATCATCTAGCATCGGTAAACTCAAAATGTAAAATCCCTTTTAAATCGCTAACAAAAGTTTTCCATCTTGTTCAAATAGAAAACCTTCATCTATTAATAACTCTATATCTCTATAAAAGGTTCTTTCTGTACGATTACTATATAGAGCTTTTATTTGTGGATTACGCAACAATGCAGCAGGAGTATAAACCTCACTAAAGCCTATCATGACCATAATGGTATTAAATTGTCTTTCAGAAATCAATTTATTAAACTTAGCATTATTTAAGCCACCTTGATAAAGTAAAAAACCAATTAGTTGATTACATTGATCATGTAAGTCATTAATAGTTTTTAGCATGCCATTCATCACGAAGTCAGTAAACATCTGATTCGGAGTAGGTTTTTTAGATTCAGCCTGTTTGCGACAATAGTTAAACAAAGCAAAATATTCATGAATATTTTTTTGATAGTAATGCCATATAGCCGATGATGAAAGCTGATACCCTGATTGCTCGTATATTAACATTTCAATCAATCGACCAGTTCTACCGTTACCATCCCAAAAGGGGTGAATAAGCTCAAAATAGTAATGAGCCAAACTTGCACGAATAATCACATGTTGATTAATAATAGTGGGGCTATTTAACCATTCAATCCAAGCTGATAATAGGTACTCGATATCTTTAAGACATTTTGGGGGACGATAGCTTCCTCCAGACGCTTCATTACCTACATACGTTTTTTGCCATTTTTCATTATCTCTAAATTGTCCGACTGGGTTATGACCCTCATCTAAGCCTTGCGATACCAAGATATGTAGATGCGTAATATCTGTTAATATGAATGGCTTGCCTTGTGTAGGCTCAAACTGCGGATTACGGTGTTTATTAACCCATAGCAAAGCATCTTTTAGATTAAACAGCCGTTTTTCAGCTGTTTTCTGAATTTCCTTGGGGGCTGTATGTAAGATATTGCTTGTTTCTTCTTCGCTGAATTCTCCGCCTTCAATGGTATTTGTACTGTAAACACTACTTACTAAAACCTTCTCTTGGATTCGGTCTAGAATTTGTGCCGCTTTTGGCGTTTTATTGAAACGCAATTGAGCATCATCAATACGATTCAAAAGGGCTTCATCAGGTAGGCAACCCAATGCAAATGTGAATGACCCAGACCGATAAGTCATGACCCTAAGCGTGCTATCATCAACCCACTCTTTAGACTGTTCTGTCATAATAACCAACTATAATTTGTCAAAGAAAATGTCAAAAGGAATTTCAGTTGGAATCATTATAGAATAAAGAATACAGGAAAATATACACTAAAAATGTCAAAGAAAATGTCAGAATATTTGACTAATTGAAGTTAGAGAAGTTAGAGAAGTTAGAGAAGTTAGAGAAGTTAGAGAAGTTAGAGAAGTTAGTTTTTATAATTAAGTATAATTTGTCAAAGGAAATGTCAAAAGGAGTTTTAGCTGGAGTTACCATGGAATAAAGGATTCAAGAAAATACAGAACAAAAATGTCAAAGGAAATGTCAGAATTTTTGACTAGTTGAAGTTAAAGAAGTCAGTTTTTAAAAGTATTCTTTTGCAATACTTCTTTATAAAATCTAAAAACCACGTCTCAAGTGCTCTCAACCTATGCTTTTATGGACTCCAAATATTATCTTAACTCTACTCTAAGATGTCCGAAAACTAGCCAGCATTGGCATAAGCTGCACCCGTGCGCGTACTGTGCCCATAACTCTAACGTGTGTAATAACCTGCCTCGTACTTGTTAAGAAACTATCCCTTTTTATGGACTCTAAAAATTCCCTTGTAATTGCGCGTACTGTTCCATTGACTCCCTTTAACGTGTCTAACAACTCATTTTTAACCCTGCTTATGATGTCCATAAATTGTTTCTTTTATGGACTCCGAAAACTAAATAACGGCAAGATAACGGCAAGGTTCAAGCCAGCATTGCGCGGTGTGTGATCTAATTTTGAATGTAAGGTTTTGACAGGTTCATTACTTCGTATTTTCATTTTGAATGTTGGGTTTTGTCAGGTTTTGCGATGTCCAAAAACCTAGGGGAAACCTTAGGTTTTCTTTACACTATAAAAAGGGCTTGGCAGTGATCGCCTAATGTGTCCGAAAACTCACGTTTTATCAGGTTATAGAACCATAATTGGTTTTATCTGTCATTTGATACGGCTATGGCATAGGGTTTCATCTGTACGCCTTGTAATGTCTGCCCATGCGTTAATTATCTAATGCTACTAGATGTTGACCTTGTATCATGTGGTATTAAAAGATAGGCTCAAATCTGGGCGTATCTATTTAGGTTTACAGCCCCTTGCTAATTTGGCGCTAAAATCACCTCTTAGATTATACCTAGCAAGCGTTTGCGCTTCATTCGTGTTTTAGTGATCCGTAAACACTGGTAAACCTAAATCATGCTTAATACGCACAAAGCTGCGCTCATCTATCTTGTTTTACGGCTCTAACCTATTTTGGTGACATAATTCCGCTATAGGCTAATGATAGCAATGCTTTGCACTATAGTAAGCCTTATTATTTTTTTTAAATCGGTAAAACTTGGTAAAACTAAATTCATTTTGTAGCTATACATTTCTACACTTTTAGCTGTGTGGTGATATTCCCCATACAGTTTTAAACCTTAACATACCTTAACAGGCTGCCAGCCTTGAAACTGATCCCACAATAAGCATCAGGCACAAAAAAAGGCAGACGATAAACTCCCACCTTAGATTATTTTTATCTGTACCTACTTTTTTGCTTGGGACACTTGGGACAACGGGACAACGCGCGTATTTACTGGCTTTCAGCTGTCCCAGCCCTTTTTTAGCCTTTGGAACACTTGGGACAGATTAACAAATTGAGCTGTTTTGTCCCAGCTGTCCCAGTGGTGTTTTAATGCTTGGGACAGGGTCTAGCCCTTACAGTGTATGGGTTGTCCCACCTGTACCAGTGCTTTTTGTAGTTTCACAACTTAATATCTTACTTTTGACTGCATAAACACGCTGGCGGTTCTTTATGAATGGTAAAGGCACTTTGCAAGTCTTACGGTCATTCTCAGTCACATTCAACAATCCAGCTTCATCTAATACTTGTAAGACTTTGCTTTTGTTAAATGGTGAACAGACTTCTTCAAAGGCACTGGTAGAGAAATAATATTCCCCTGTGTCGTAATTGTGATAGCCAACGCGGTTATTGATTTTAGGTTCAAAGTCTTGGTATGTGTGAATGTGGCAAGGCTGAAAACGACTTGATCCGTGCTGTTCAATAAATGCCTTAATATGATCTATGATCTGGCGCTGCTCATGCTCACCATCACGCCCATAGTTATCAAGCCAATTATCTAAGCATGTCATAACGGCTGTGGTTGCTTGTCCTACTTGCCAACCTGTTATATCTGCCACTGTTGCTATCTCACCAGCTGCTGCCACCATAGCGAACCGTTTAGCCACTCTATGCGCTTGTGCTGTCAGGTCGCTATACTTACTCATAAAGTCACTGACAAGCTGCCCAGCGGTGGTTGTGGTCGCTGCCTTGTCACTGGTGATATGTTCTAGCCATGCTATGCCAGCTGATCCATAGTAAGCGTGTGACAGCTCGTTGATCGTATCGGCTTGGGCTTCACTGGTGTCTGCCAGTACCAAACTATCAAACGTCTTTAACCCTTTGCCAGCATCAGCATCTATATGCGCCACTCGAACCTCAATACCTGCATTGGTTTTCTGCCCTGCTTGCGCCATAAAGTTTTGTAGCGACTCCTCACCATTGGACAAAAAGATAATACGCCATGTTTTGGCTATACGATTGTGTCCCGTGGTGGTGCTACGCCCTTTACCTTGACCATTAGCCAGCATATAAACGGTCTTACCTACTATTTTTGGATCACATTCGCTGATTTCATCAAGTGGTAAAAAGCTATCGTTGTGCTCGCTTGCTGTGCCCTCCAGTGCGTTGTCAGTGCTGCGCCATGTCTTAACGTACCTGTCAGGGTTGCCCCATACACTAGCAGCCAATTTAAGCGATAATGACTTACCCATGCTTGATGAACCTAAGAGATGAAAACCGCCCCCGTCATACTCCAATAGCTCCAGTAATTGACCAGCAAACGCGCAAGCAATAGAGAAAACAAAACGGCTTTGATCGGCTAGTGGTTTGCATAAGTTATCACGCCACTGGGCTAGCTCTCCTTGCTGGGCTAGGGTGCTGTTAATGCTGTTTGCAGACTGATAGACGATAAGCTGCTTACCATCGCTACCTATGGCTCTGTCAGGTAATATATATTGCTTATCGTGCCAGCCTAACTTATCCACGCATAACGCCCGTTTGTGAATAGGGTAGTTTTGAATATAAGCGTCTAAGTAGCTGCGCTGTCTGGGGTTGGTGGTAATGTTCAAGCCTTGACTGGCTAGCTCTCTACGATATTCCTTCGCATCACCTTGTAGTAGTGATAAAGGCATTGACCACGTATGTAACACACCATCATCATCGCGCCACTGTAATAACCGCCCCCATGTACCGCTGCCTGTGTCCCTTGTCTTAGCGATAACCTCCATCGGTGAACAAACAAACGCCTTAGATTTGAAAGTAATATTTGCTGGGTCGTCATCGCTATACTTCACGAAAAACAGCCCATCGTGGTATAGCTCAAAGCGTCCATCGCTATAGACCATCGGCTCATTCAGCTGGGGATCATCGCGCCATTCAATATAATAGGCAGTGTTTTGTAAGGGGATTAGCTGGGTGTCATCAGCGGACAGTATCGCTTCATAGCTGTCATGCTGAAGCATAGTGACGATATGAGCCACCGTAACCAATGCTTGTGCCTTCACACCTGCCAATAGGTTGATTAAACCCTTATCATCAAGCGTCATCGGTACAGTAACCTGTGATCCGATGCTCCAGTGCTGCACTATCTTTTTAAGGCATTGGTTTGTTTTGTGAGGGCTGACAATGATTGTCTTGCCCATCAGGTAGCTGTAAACATCAATGCCGTTATCCATATCATTAAAGGCTATCACCTCATTGGCTTTATTTGCCTCACCAATGACGATAGCGCCATACCCTGTAGGGTCAATGACAATAGGCTTTGCTTTGCTGTTTGGCGTGTAGAATACCGCGCCTACTATATCGCCTTGTTTATCGGTCAAACGTAAGGCTATCGTGCCAGCAGTTTCTACTATTTGCGCGTCATCTGTAGTAAGATTGTCTGTAATACTTAACAAGCTGTCAGGCGGTAATAGCGCGATTAGCTTTGTCAAAGTAGGATCATCTGCCAGCCCTTGCCGTGTGGCTGCATCAAAACTATTTATTACCACTGTAAAGCCTGTGCTAGATGCACGGGCTTTTTCATGGGTGGTGGTTTGTGGTGTGGTGGTCATCTAGTCCCCCTTGCTTGTGACTGTTTCAGCTGGCATGTGGCTCTATAAAAAGGCTAGGTTGCATCTGTTTCAGGGTGCTATCAATATCTTGCTTTATTTGTGGCTTGATCTGCTTACCATTAATGCTTAGGAAGCGCCCTGCGCTGCTCAGGTTTTGATTTACTGCGTTGTACTCCCTGCACAATTCATTGAGTTGCTGGCTAAGTGCATTTTGCTGGCTCGTCATCGAGTCAAAAGCGCGTATCACTAATAATTGAAAACGTGGATTGATCCACATTGCGTAGCTATACACTAGCTCACGGCATACAAACGTGCCTTGCTGTGAGTCGCCCCCTTTAACGACTTTGTAAGCACTTGATTTTGCTTCGATGCTCACATCTGAGCATCGCTCTATTTCGGCGATTAAGTCTTTGGTGTTTTCTAATCGCATAAAGTTTGTAGGCTTATGCTTCTTGTTGTTGCCACTGACGCTATGTAGGTCGTTGAGTGATTACAAGCCATATATCATATGTATGGTGTTGTGTAAGATAGTAAGCATGATTACACCTCGCTTGTAGTTGAGGTGTGAGAGTTAAGCCATTCGTGAACGTCCGCATAGCTCCATGCCGTCATGGTTGGGCTTAACTTCTTGCCAGCTGGGAAACGTCCATCTTTTGACCATTCAAACAAAGTGGTTTTGCTAAAGGGTAGGAACGGCAAAATATCCTTTGCTCTGCCCATGCCAGTAGTAGGCAGTTGCATAGCTGGACTATTTGCGTTGGTTGGTTCGGTATCGTGCGAGGTGTTATCAGTAAAGGGAATTACTGGCGTGTCTTGGGTTGGGTACGTCATTGTGTGTAGCTCCATGTAGTGTATAGAGCCGTAACAGTGCGCTACGGCTTACATGGGCTATGTTAGGAGGTAGAGTTATTCGATAGTTCCAGTTAGAAAAAGAAGCGTTCTAACTAGAAGATAGTTAGAATCAAATACTATTTTCGTGTGCGAGTTTTAACCAATCTGCAATAACATCTTTGCTAATCGTATTACCTTGTTTTTCAATAGCATTCATTATTTTGCCATTACTATCATTAGAAAATGGCTGTGTTAAGTCCATTTTTAAAAGTTCACTAGTAAGGGCTGCTATTATTTTACTAGCATTGTTGGCAGTTCTAGGGTGCATAGGTTCGTCATTACTTGATATAGCTTTTCGCTCCAAGTTCTCAATTTTGCTTAGTAAATCTTTTATTTCATCGTCTTTCTTAACTAATCGCTTAAGAGTATAGTCATACACATTAGGATCAATTTTTTGCATTCTAGAATTTCTTACCTGTTCTGCTACTAATCTTTCCTTAAACTCTTTACGTTCTCTAATATACTTAAGGATTGTACTAGGATGACTGTTTAATGCTTCGCCGCATTCTTTGAAAGCGTTTTGATCTAAACCTATATTTGTTATACATTCTAATGCTAATACATCTTCAACTTTCCAATATTTATCATTGAAAATATCTTCTACATGGTCATCTAAAACTTGTTCTAGAAAAAGTTCTGTTGGGTATTCTTCTTCATTGCTAATCTCATCATACTTTTGCTTATGAAACCCATATTTACTAATCAGTTCGTCTAAGTTAGGGATTTCATGTGAGAAAAAACCTTCATCTTTCTTATATGATATTTCAGGGTTAGTAGCTTTTGAAAAGTAAGAGTCGTAAATTTCAGAGTGAGCAGCTTTTGAAAAGTAAGAGTCGTAAATATAGTAATCTAGCTTTAAAAATTCATCATCTCTTATGAGATACTCAGCAACCATTTTTTCGCTATCATCTCCATATAAAGTAAGAATGATTATAAGCTCATAAAATAAAACATAGTTTTCATTCTCGTCATCATCGAAAAACTCTCTATTACTTTGTTCTTCTATTTTTCGCATAGCCTCATAAATAATGCCCACAATTCACACCCATACACCCTTAAATCTGAATAGGTGCAAGGCAGTGACAGCATAAGGGTGTGAATAGCTGTCGTTCGGGTAATTAGTCCTAGCCTTGCATAGTTGGTTCTAAGCCTTAGCCTAGCTTTTGCGTTTGTTGTTTGAAGTCTGCGCGGATCACGTTGTCTATTTTTCCAGCGTAAGCATTATCAATGAAGTTTGCCCAGTCATTCATCATATCTTTTCTGTATGGTAGGTGCTGCGCTCCGTTGTATGCCTTGCTGATCTTGTTCTCTTTTTCATGTGCCAGCTGTAGCTCTATCGCTTCGTGCATGTATTCTTGTTCGTGTAGGGTAGTGCTGGCAAGTCCACGGAAACCGTGCCCAGTCATACGCCCTTTATAACCCATGCGCCATAGGGCAGTGATAAAAGCGTTTGTACTGTATGGCTTACAGGTTGATGGATTAAAGAAAACATACTGATCCGAAAAGCCCAGCGCCTTGATCTGTTCTAATAATGCCATTGTTTGCGGTGAAAGTGGTACTAGGTGTGGTCTATCCATTTTCATTTTGTCGGCTGGTATGCGCCATAGCTTGTCTTTGTAGTCTATCTCTGACCACTCCATGAAGCGCAATTCTTGAGTACGCACAAACGTATAGCATAGAAACCATAAGCCTAGCTTCACCAATAGATCACCATCATAGGCGTTAATGTCTTGAAGTAGTTTAGGTAGTTGCTGGCTAGTCACACGGCTATGGTGTTTCACCTTATGCGGTTTTAGTGCTTCGGTTAGGTCGGTGGCTGGGTTGAGATTGGTTAAGCCCTCACGTATCGCTTGTTTGAATATCTGCCCCGTTTGACGTATTGCGCGTCTTGCCATATCAGCTGCGCCCCTCGCTTCGATAGCTTTACCAATAGCCAAAACATCAGGCGCGGTTATGTCCTCTATGTTCATGTGACCAATGACAGGCTTAATATCGCGCTGGTACTGTGAATAGTCACGGCTATAGGTGGTAGGGGCTATATGTGCTTTGCGATCATCATGCCAACGCTGGGCTATGGTGTCGAATGCCCTTGAACCGTCATTGTCGGCTTGTGTCTTTTTCTTATCGTCTTTAGGGTTGATACCATCAGCTATCAAGCGTTTGATCTCAATATTGCGCTGCCTTGCATTTTGAAGGCTCATTACTGGATAAGTGCCAATAGTGAGAGTTTGCTGTTTGCCTTGCCAGCGGTAGGCGCTGATCCATGACTTAACGCCCGTATAACGCACCCATAATTGCAGCCCGTTACCGTCACTGTGTTTATCAGGTCGCTTTGTATCAATCGAGGTGGGGCTAGGTGATAGCTTGTTGATACTGGTATGGGTTAGGGGCATGGGTCTATCCTTTGTTGGTATTGTCCATGTTGGTACTGCTCAATACCAACAATAATACCAACATTCTATATGGAACGCCATACACCTATAAGATAGTGAAAACCCAAAAAACGCCCAAAATAAAGGGCAGACGGTCAATGACGGTCTGCCCTAAATCTATGTTTGGTCGGAACGGCAGGATTTGAACCTGCGACCACTACACCCCCAGTGTAGTGCGCTACCAGACTGCGCTACGCCCCGAATGACTGACTATTTTACGCAAAATCGTACATATTGCAAGGGT
>Ga0314771_100285_pt1 | contig 11106 bp, 10 predicted proteins | sample MetaGCB42018_FD_204522 | JGI IMG/M metagenome (GOLD analysis project Ga0314771, IMG submission 204522) | Cryopeg brine microbial communities from Beaufort Sea near Barrow, Alaska, United States - CB4 2018 | ecosystem: Environmental > Aquatic > Marine > Coastal | place: USA: Alaska | collected...
CAGCGAGTGCTCTTGCCGCGTTGACTTTCGCGTTTTCGAGTGGACAGGCTTTAGGACCAATCGCCGCAGGTTATATTGCAGAGATTACTGGAGATTTTAGTACCAGTTATATGGCTTCTGGCATTGGAACCATAATAGCGATAGGGCTCGCTCTGTTACTGCGTCCGCAACGCTCAAACAATCCAATGCGCCTCAATGAGAATAGTGAGTAGTTAACAACAAGTATAATTAGACCCCAAGAGTATATATGTCTGCAAGCAAAGAAGATATTGCTGCTGACTGCGCCTTGATGAAAGTAGGGCGTACGCTCATCGTAGGCGAGGTTTCTTTGTACTCAGAAGGCTCTAATGACTTGGTTGCACATGTCGTTGGCACATTTCCGTACCGCCTAGGCATGACTAAACGACTTGATAAAAAGCTTTGTTGTTCCATAGAGAAGCATACTATTTATTTTTTCTTGGGTTCTCTATGGAAGGTAGGATCGTAAGGATAGGTTTTTTAAGAATATCTACCAACTGTCAAAAAAATAGAGACTATAATAGTTTTTATTTCAATGAAGTAAAGCAGCTTTGATTATAATGGGAAAAGGGCTGTTTGGTTTAGATATGCCAATTGGCATAACGATATTTATCACTACGCTAGTGCTATATCTGATATTTGGTGGCGTACCAAGTGGGGTTTATATTAAGCTCGTTCATAGACGTTAAAATAGTCCTGTTCTCGCTCTTATGTAAAGATTGATGCCAAAAATGATCCATACATAGATATTTGTGTTGGTCAGAGCGAGAGCTGGTACATTTTTCATTTGGTTTAAATAGGATGATTCAAGAAAAAAAACGCTATAAGCGTTATATATAACGAGTTTTGGGGCAAAGGTAAAACAGAACAAAAAAATAGAGGTCTAATTAGCACTTATAAGATTGGCGATGAAGGCGGAAGTCAAAATCACGTTGTAAGTTATTGAAATTAAAGGATTATTTGTCATTAAATGATAGTATAGACCAGGAATTAGACCAACATCTTTCAATTTTTGGATGTAAGACAAATAATGGGATTTATCTCATAATAAATTGTAATTAAATATTTCTAAACTACTATTTGGTTTTAAACATATATTATCACTAAAAAAGCCTCTTCTGCTTCAGTTTATTCTATTCTTCATCGATCAGATGATACTCGACTTCAAAAACCCAAGTCGATGCAATTTTTTTATCAGCTGAAGAGTTAGAGCCAAATGCGTTATTTGATCTTTTAATTTTTGTAGCAAGTTATGCAGCATTTTCTAAGCTATCCTTAAAATGCAAAATCACTTTATGTGATTGAAAACCATGCTATGTCTGTGAGTTGTAAGTAGTTACACAGGGTTTGGGAAAGGCTCAGATTTCAGCATAGGTTGTTAGTATAAATATCTCTTACCTATTAAAACAAAAAAAGAGACCAGTTAATGGTCTCTTTTTATTTGCATTAAATTTTATTTTGAGTCATTTCACCGTTAACCAGTCTCAGAATATTGAATGGATTCTCATCCTTCAGTGCTTCTGGTAATAAGCTTTGGGGATAGTTTTGATAACACACAGGGCGCAGATAGCGGTCAATTGCCAGCGTTCCGACTGAGGTGCCGCGTGCATCTGAAGTTGCAGGATAAGGTCCGCCATGAACCATTGCCTCACAGACCTCTACACCTGTTGGATAACCGTTTAATAGTAGGCGTCCAGCTTTCTCTTCTAATACAGGTACAATGTCTGCGAATTCAGCAAAATCGGCTTCATCTGCAATTAAAGCTGCTGTCAGTTGGCCGTTCATGCTACTTAGTGCTTGAATCAGCTGTGCCTTATCTTTGGCTTCAATAACTATCGTAGCAGGACCAAAAATCTCTTCTTGTAGCAACTGATTGCCTGCCAGCAGTAATTCTACATCTGCTTTAAACAAATGCGGTTGAGCTTGATCCCCTTGCTGAGTCTGCCCTGCTAAATGCTGGAACCCTTCATGTGCCATCAAATCTTCCAGACCTGATGAGTAGCTTTTTAACGTACCGGCATTCAACATGGTTTGTGCAGGTTTGGCATCGATAATAGTTGTCAACTTTTCAATGAATTGACTGTATTCAGGTGATTCAATCCCAATGATTAAACCAGGGTTGGTACAAAACTGTCCACAGCCCATCACGACAGAATCTGCTAAGTCTTGAGCAATTTCATCACCACGATTTTTTAGGGCAGCTGGCAGCATGAGCATAGGATTGATACTACTCATTTCTGCAAATACTGGAATGGGATTGGGGCGTGCTGCTGCTATAGCACTTAAGGCTTGACCACCTTTTAGTGAACCCGTAAAACCAACTGCTTGAATCAAGGGATGTTTAACTAATGATTCACCGACACCATTGCCATAAACCATACTAAACACGCCTTTAGGCATATTGGTTTTCTTTACAGCACTATCGATAGCTTGTGCTACTTGATCAGCCGTTACCATATGACCACTGTGGGCTTTGACAACCACAGGACAGCCTGCAGCTAAAGCAGAAGCCGTATCACCGCCCGCTGTTGAAAATGCTAAGGGAAAGTTACTTGCCCCAAACACAGCAATCGGACCTACGCCTATCTTAACTTGACGTAAATCTACACGTGGCATGGGTTGACGTTCAGGCAGTGCAGTATCGATACGTGCACCTAAATAGTCACCGCGGCGTAGCACTTTAGCAAATAAACGCATTTGACCACTAGTACGACCACGCTCACCTTGTAAGCGTGCAAGCGGTAGCGCTGTTTCTTGTGAAATATCGTCAAGAAAGTCTTGTCCTAGCGCATCTAGTTCATCGGCAATAGTTTCAAGAAATAGAGCACGCTGTTCAGGGGTAGTATTACGATAGCTTTTAAATGCTTCACTGGCCGCTTCGCACGCTTGATTGACCTCTTCTTCAGTAGCTTGATGAAACTCATAAGCCAAGGCTTCTCCTGTGCTGGCATTAAAACTTTGTAAGACTTTGCTGCCCAGCGCACTGCGTTGACCTGCAATAAAATTATGTCCAATAATCATAGTATTCTCCTTAGAGTGTTTTAACTGAACCAATTGATAGTTCAGATTGAGTATGTGCAATTTTATTCTTTAAAGAATGACCAAATTCTTTCATCTCAATTTCAAACTCATCACCGACTTGGGTTTGCATACCGTCTGCAAAAGACAGAGTAGCCGTACCAAAATAATGAATATGTACATCACCTGGTTTTAAGAATTGCTGATATTTGAAATGGTGATATTCAAGATTTGTTAGGCTATGACACATATTGTCTTCACCTGACAAAAATTCTTTTTCCCAAATCACGTCACCATCACGTCGCAGGCGACTGGTGCCGATCAAATGTTTTGGAAGCTCACCCGTACGTAGCTCTGGTCCATAACTACAGAAGCGTAATTTAGAATGTGCAAGATATAAATAGTTTCGACGTTCCATGATGTGATCAGAAAACTCATTGCCCATGGCAAAGCCAATTCGATAGGGTTTTGAGTCTGGACCGATCACATATAGACCTGCAATTTCAGGCTCCTCTCCACCATCTTCTGCAAAATCAGGTAATGGTAGGTCTGCACCAGGACGAACCACAATAGAGCCGTCTCCTTTATAGAACCATTCAGGTTGTGCCCCCACATCACCTTCAGCAGGTTTACCTTTTTCAATACCTAATTGGAATATACGCATGGTATCGGTCACTGAGGCAGCATCGGTTGAGTCCTGTTGGTGCATTTTGTCGCGAGTAGAGGCAGAGCCTAGATGGGTCAAACCTGTACCTGATACAAAACAATGTGCTGTATCTGGATGATCTAAAGGTGCAAGTACTTTTAGTTCTGCTAGTAAAGAGGAGTAGTCATAGCCTTCGTTGACATACCCCAGCTGCTCTATTTGTTGTTCTAGTTTTAACTTATTCTGGATGGCCATCAGTGCCAATTCTCGAACAGTTTCAACTTGATTGACTGGTTTAACGGTATTCTCTACGACGACGCCAACAGCGCGCTGATTATTTTTATCTTCAAACTGGATTACGTTCATTACAAATTCCTTTTATACTTGTTTGCTAAAATCTAATTGCTTGGATTTACTTTTTTCTAGTTTTGAATAGGTGAAATAAGTCAGAACTAAACCAAATAGCATAACGACAGAGAGAAAATACAAACCTGCTGCCATATGACCTGTGTACTCTTTCAACAACCCAATACCATAAGGTCCCAAATAACCGCCCAAATTTCCTACCGAGTTAATTAAGGCAATACCGGCTGCCGCACTAGTACCTGTTAGGAATCGGCCTGGTAACGTCCAAAAGACAGCCGTTGTTGAAAACAAGCAGAAAGCGACAGTAGATAGTGCAACTAATTGCAAGATAGGAGAGGTGAGCCAAGCACTTAAGAACATCGCAAAAGCACCTACCGCATAAAGAAAACCAAGATGTCCATAACGATCATTTAAACGATCAGTACTGCGTGGAATAATTAGTAATCCGACAACCCCAAAAAGGTAAGGAATACTCGATATGAAGCCAACTCGTAGATCGCTGCCACCACCAAACTGCTTGATAATAGTGGGTAGCCATAAATTTAAGCCATAAATACTCAACGTCACAGGCAGGTAATACAGCGCAAGGAGCAATACACGTTTGTCTTTTAGTGCGTGTAAAGGATTGGCATGTCGCGTTTGCTCATATTCAGATTCATCTTTGATCAACTCACTTTGTAACCAACTTTTCTGCTCAGCTGTTAACCATTTGGCTGTTTTAATATCATCTGGCAAATATAAATAAGTGGGTAAAGCCAGAATAACAGCAGGTAAACCGACGGCTATGAACAACCATTGCCAGCCATGCATGTTTGCCATGCCATCCATACCTAATAAGGCACCAGACAAGGGCCCTGCAATAACCATTGCAATAGGCTGCGATAGCACAAACATCCCCATAATTTTTCCGCGGTGACGCACTGGAAACCATTGCGTAATCAAATACAAAACACCAGGGAAAAAACCTGCTTCAGCAATGCCAAGTAAGAATCTAAGCGCATAAAAGCTTTTAGGGCCTTGTATTAGCGCCATCGCCATGGTGATTAAGCCCCATGTCAATAAAATTCGGGTGAACCACTTACGTGCACCGAACTTAGCTAATAGTAAGTTACTTGGTACTTCAAACATGAAGTAACCAATAAAAAATAAACCTGCACCAAAGCCATAAGCAGCATCACCAATACCGACATCTGCGCCCATATGGAGATGAGCAAAACCAATGGCACCACGATCAATATAGGCCACAACATAAAGTACAATCAATGCAGGGATTAATTTGTAGGTTACTTTCCGTATAACGTTCTTTTCGAAATCCATATCCGACTCCACGTTCCATGTGGTAATTCTCAAGCGTCATGCCAAGAGAGAAACTTTCCATAGTTAAAGGGTTTATCTTAGACAACTAAAATTATTTAAGATAGCTATAACTAAAATATAGTATTACTATTTGAATATCAACCCCTTTAAAAAAGATTTTTTCTAGTGTATATTGATTAATATAATTTTAATAGTAATACTATATAGGGATATAGATATGTCAAAAAAGAAGCCTCTACGTTCAACAGCCTGGTTTGGAACGGCAGATAAAAATGGATTTATGTATCGCAGCTGGATGAAGAATCAAGGCATTCCAGATCATGAGTTTGATGGCAGACCCATTATCGGTATTTGTAATACTTGGTCAGAATTGACACCTTGTAATGCACATTTTCGCAAAATCGCTGAGCATGTAAAAAAAGGCATTTTAGAAGCGGGTGGGTATCCTGTTGAATTTCCTGTTTTCTCAAATGGTGAATCCAACCTACGCCCTACTGCTATGTTAACCCGCAATTTAGCGAGTATGGATGTAGAAGAAGCGATTCGCGGTAACCCTATGGATGGTGTCGTGCTGTTAACAGGCTGTGATAAAACCACACCCGCCTTATTAATGGGCGCAGCCAGTTGTGATGTTCCTGCAATTGTCGTCACAGGTGGGCCGATGCTAAATGGCAAACATAAGGGTAAAGATATTGGTGCAGGCACCATCGTCTGGCAAATGCACGAAGAGCTAAAAGCTGGCAAAATTGATCTCAATGAATTTTTATCTGCAGAATCGGGAATGTCTCGTTCAGCAGGTACTTGTAATACGATGGGTACCGCCTCTACCATGGCCTGTATGGCCGAAGCATTAGGGACGTCTTTACCACATAATGCCGCTATTCCAGCAGTGGATTCACGGCGTTATGTTTTAGCACATTTATCAGGTATGCGTATCGTCGATATGGTCAAAGAAGACCTTACTTTATCTAAAATTCTAACCAAAGAAGCGTTTGAGAATGCGATTAAAGTCAATGCAGCCATTGGTGGATCTACTAATGCGGTGATTCACTTAAAAGCCATTGCTGGGCGTATTGGTGTTGATTTAGAGCTAGAGGACTGGAATCGTATTGGTCGCGGCATGCCTACCATTGTTGATTTGCAGCCATCAGGACGATTTTTGATGGAGGAGTTTTATTATAGCGGCGGCCTTCCTGCAGTATTACGCCGTATGGGTGAGCACAATCTGCTACCGCATCCGCAAGCACTTACTGCAAACGGACAAAGTATTTGGGAGAATTGTCAAAGCTCGCCTATCTATAATGATGAAGTCATCCGTCAAGTGGACAATCCACTGAGTAAAGATGGCGGTATGTGTATCTTACATGGCAATCTAGCACCGAAAGGAGCCGTGCTCAAACCGTCTGCCGCGTCAGAAAAATTGATGAAACATCGAGGTCGTGCTGTGGTGTTTGAAGATCTTGATGACTATAAGGCACGTATTGCAGATCCAGATTTAGATGTCGACGAAACCTGTGTGTTAGTACTAAAAAATGCAGGACCTAAAGGATACCCAGGTATGGCCGAAGTTGGCAATATGGGATTGCCGCCCAAACTGTTAGAAAAAGGGATCACAGATATGCTGCGAATTTCTGATGCTCGCATGAGTGGTACGGCATATGGAAGCGTGGTATTGCATGTGGCACCAGAAGCTCGGGCAGGGGGACCGTTGGCTGCTGTAAAAAATGGTGACTTTATTGAGCTTGATGCATATGCAGGCAAATTGCATTTAGATGTTAGCGATGAAGAACTACAGCAGCGCTTAACGAATCTACCAGCACCACCTACACCCAATTTTATTGGTGGCTATCGTGAACTCTATGTCAAGCATGTGCTGCAAGCTGATGAGGGCTGTGATTTCGATTTTCTTGTCGGCTGTCGCGGCTCTGAGGTTCCTCGTCACTCGCATTAATTTACTCAAAATAGAAGACCTTGTTTATTTATAAGGTCTTCTATAACATACTAGTGTCAAACATGAGTAACTATAAAATATGAGTACCGCCAACTACAAGAACCCTGTTCCAAGTAAAAGCCAGCACGCATTGATTGTTCAACAATTGGGTCTAAAAATCGTTTCTGGTCAGTTTCCTGAAAACGAAAAACTGCCTTCCTCAGATGAGTTGTGCGAGGAGTTTCAGGTCAGTCGCCCTGTCTCTCGTGAGGCAATACGGGTATTAAACTCTAAGGGTCTGACGTACTCACGTCCAAAAGTTGGTACGGTCGTGCGTCCAAAGGATGAATGGCACTTACTCGATCCAGATGTTCTATTTTGGTTGATTCAATCTACACCAGAAAATGATTTTTTTAAAACCCTATCGACCGTTCGACGTGTCTTAGAGCCTGAAATGGCCTATATCGCTGCTAGTACCGCAACTGATGACGATATCGCACAGATCAAAAAAGCGTACGATGGCATGGAGAAGGCTGCGAGTGCAGAAGAGTTTATGCAACCTGACATAGACTTCCATCTTGCCATTGCAAAGGCCACACATAACGACCTACTGGCTTATATGTCAAAAATGCTGGTATTACCTCTACAACAATCTATTCAGCTGACCAGCCTAAGACCTAACTTACAAACGCATTCATTACCAAGACACAAAGCCATCTTAACTGCGATTGAAAATAAAGATCCTTTATCAGCAAGACTTGCTTCTTTAGTGCAATTGGATGATACCAACGTGGCCTACACCTTAATCAAAAAATAACAGAGGCTATCACTAAAAAAGTAATTTTGTTTGTTAAGGGTTTTTTATTAGCTAAATAGTCAGTAGGTTTCCTCATTCATTGAAAATTGTGACCCCTACCGTCAACACTGTACAACTAAACTTGGGAGATTTTAGTTATGCAGCCTGACGATAATAATCAAACCACACCTGTCTAGGCGATTTATAGCCCAAGCTCTTTTGAATCCTAGTCTGGTTATAATACAGCTCAATATAGCCAATGATATCGCTGATGGCTGCAAACCTTGTTTTATAGTCTTGGTGATACACTAATTCGTTCTTCCTTGCGGAGCAGTGCTCCTCAAACGAAAAGCTTTCTATTGGCGCATTATCAAATGAGCGAGGAATAGTAAGTGTCTGGGAGACACTTACCCGAGTGCAAGATGGAGGGCTATGCCCGTAGTGGTTACCTTTAGCACTCATTGACCATTTAAACTGATGTTGCTTAATAATATTATGGTACGCATGGCTACAGTACTGGCTGCCTCTGTCTGAATTTACAACCAATTGTGAGCTTGGTCGTTTATTCTTGATTGCCATATTCAGTGCACGGCAAACTAAATCAGCCGTCATGCGCTTATTGATAGCGTAGCCGACCAGCTCTTTGGTGTATAAGTCTTTAACCCCTGCTAAGTACAGCCAGCCCTCATTTGTCCAGATCTAGGTGATGTCACTAACCCAAGACTCATTGGGATGCTTAGCATCAAACTGCTGATCCAGCACGTTTGGATAAACCAGCTTGTTATGATTGGAGTTGGTAGTCATTTTAAAGCGCTTGTGGCGCCGGCATTTGATGCCATGTGCTTCTTTAATGCTTCTAATCATCTATTGGCTGACATAGTGCCCTTGCTCTCTTAGATGTGCTTGCAGACGATCTACACCATAGCGCTCACGAGTCTCAGTGTGAGCCGCTTTGACAAGTAGTTCACACTGGTTGCGGTGTATCTGCTGATCACTGATGTTACGATTCATCCAGTCGTAGTAGCTTGATGGTTTAATAGCTAATACACGGCACATGCTTATTACGGTAAAGATATGCCGATTAGTTTTATAAAAGCCTTACTAGCTGTGCTTTGCAAAGTACGCTGTGGCCTTTTTTAATACCTCTCGTTCCTCTTCGGCCATTTTAAGTTGCCGCTTGAGCTGCTTTATTTCCTGAAGAGCCGCCATAAGCTCAGGATCATATTGTTCTGTGCCGACAAGCTTGCCTTAATTAGCTTTATTACGCCAGTTGGATAACGTTTGCATGGCTATGCCTAGCTGTTTTGCGGTCGCTGAGATATTGCCATTATTGTCCGCTATCTTCTTGACGGCTTCGGCCTTAAATTCTGTGCTATAGGTTCTTATTTTCTTGGCCATGATAAACTCCGGTTATTGTGCTTAGTTTACCAAGTTTACCTCTACGGTTTCTTCAGCATAGCTCAGTTGACCAAGCTATGGCATTTTGCCGATTATAACCAAAACTTTAAGACAACTATGTTGGTCTAAGGCATATAAATCTAGATCGAATGGTGGTCTAATTAAGGTGTATATGAATAATAGACCAACACAACACATGGGATGCATAGGGTTGAACAGGAAAAATTTGGACAGCAGTAGATAATAAGTATAGACTGAAAAGTCTTACTATTAAAGGGTTTAAGGGCTGTTTAGGAGAGGGTAGAACAAGATAGAAAAACTGATGCTTTGATTAAGCAGAATAAGATTGGCGATGAAGGAGGGATTCGAACCCTCGATACGCTATGAACGTATACACACTTTCCAGGCGTGCGGTTTCAGCCACTCACCCACTTCACCGTTTTTGACGTTCAGCAAGCAGACAGTTTTATACGATATCATCAGAAGATGCTAATCGGCTGCCTGATTATTTTAGACGGCCTAGTATAGCGGATAAGATTTAAAATGTCACTGGTAAAAACCCTTTGTCTTACCTAAACATTTCAAGGGCATGATAGCTTATCTTCCTTTATTTGCAGACGCCTGCTAGGATAGCGTATTGTTATGAGCAGGCATAAATGATTAGATGATGATTAAACGTAGAGTGATGGGTTGTGATAGTCTAAAAAGCAGTATGGTAACGACAGTCATAGCTATCGTGATGTTGGGTGCATTACCCGCGCAAGCTGATGAATTAAGCCAGTGTAGCGCCTCGTTTTATGGCGGTGTGTATCCTGAATTTACTAATAATAAACTGAGTGACAAGACACATCCACTATGTTTAGATGGCTTTGCAGTCATGTATTCGGGTGTGTCGCGGACACCACTATGGTCAGCAGAGTATTTGACGCGCCAGCGCTTGCAACAAGCCAAAGAAATCGACCGCGAAGACAGCTTTCACGAAGAAAGCCGACTACCGAAGTCGGCTCGAGCCAAACTATCGGATTATTCAGGCTCTGGTTATGACCGTGGGCATCTAGCGCCCAATGCGGATATGGCAAACCGCAGTCAACAATACGATAGCTTTAGCCTTGCCAATATAGCGCCGCAGTCACCGCGTAATAACCGCTATATTTGGCGTAATATTGAGTCCGCTACTCGCTATTTGACCCAGCAATATGGCGAAGTCTATACTGTCACTGGGGTGGCGTTTACCAATAAAAAGACCATACAGCTTGCCGACCATGTATTGGTGCCCAGCCATTTTTTTAAGGCAGTCTATATTCCCGCTATTAATCAAGCCGGCGTGTATTACGCCCCCAACGATGAGTCAGAGCGCATAGACGTCATCAGTGTGGATGAATTGGCGGAGCAGACGGGCATTGATGTGTTACCAGTGCTTGATCGTCAGACCAAAACGCAAGCAATGGCACTACCGCTAAAAGCAGGCGATGATATAGACCAACCAGAAACGCCCAATGAAGAGCCAACCTGGGTGCTGTTTTTATGGGCCATAATTGATTGGCTAATGGTGCAGTTGCAAGCTTAATAGCCATTAAATAGGCACGCATTTATCTATGTATCGCTTTTATTTAGCAT
>Ga0314771_100287_pt1 | contig 11021 bp, 5 predicted proteins | sample MetaGCB42018_FD_204522 | JGI IMG/M metagenome (GOLD analysis project Ga0314771, IMG submission 204522) | Cryopeg brine microbial communities from Beaufort Sea near Barrow, Alaska, United States - CB4 2018 | ecosystem: Environmental > Aquatic > Marine > Coastal | place: USA: Alaska | collected...
ACTACTACCGGTGCATCCGGGATAATCTTACTTAACCAGGGACTAGCCGGAACCAGCGCATCTTTTTTATAAGGACCTGCCAGAATTCCTGCTGCCATATCAGGGTATTTTAGCAAAGGGCTAATGCTCCAATGCACCGTCCCCATACTTGAAGGCAACATTCCACGGGTTAACATAATTTGATTAACCGTTTCGTCCAAATTGACTTTATCGCCTCCAAAATCGATATTGATTCCCGGCCACAGATGCCGGTTTTGAGTGTTTTCGCTTTCCCACCAACCTAAAAGAACCGGAAAACTTTGTTTTGTCTGATTGATCTTCCAATAGAGCTGAGGAGAAAAATAATCTATCCAACCCTTGTTTAACCAAAGTCGCGCATCGGCATACAACTCGTCATACTGGTCCATCCCCGCGATGGATTTTGGATAACCCGGTCGCCAGATCCCAAAAGGACTTATTCCAAATTTGACTTGTGGCTTTTCAGCTTTTATTTCGTTGTAAATTCTTTCCACGAAAATATTCACTCCTTCCCTTCTCCAATTTGGCCTAGAAAGTTTTCCCCCGGTATTCTGATATGCCAGATAACTTGCCGCATCCGGAAAATCTTCTCCTTTATTGTAAGATGCATAGGAATAAAAATAGTCGTCAAAATGCACTCCGTCAATATCATATCTTTTTACAAGATCCATCACCACAGCCGATGTATAATCCTGAGTTGCTTTTTTGGAAGGATCCAACCACCACATCCCGTTCTTTAGTTCAACAACCAGCTCCGGTCTGGTTTTTACAACAGATGCTTCTGTTATTTCACCACCTGTAGTATGATGTGCCCGGTACGGGTTTAACCAAACATGTAATTCCAGTCCGCGGTCATGAGCTGCTTCGATCCAGAAATTCAACGGATCGTAATAAGGGTCTGGAGCCTGCCCTTCCACTCCGGTCAGGAAATAAGACCAAGGTTCCAAATCGCTCTCATAAAGGGCGTCTGCCTGCGGCCGAACCTGAAAAATAACAGCGTTATAATTATGTTCTTTTAAGAAATCCAATAATACCAATGCCTCACGTTGTTGTTCCTTCGTTGACAATCCGGATTTGCTGGGCCAGTTAATATTTGCAACCGTGGCTATCCAGGCAGCCCGAAATTCCCGCATTACAAATGGGCTTTTTTTTGCGATTCTCACCGGTGAAATAATTTCTTCCTCCGTAGTTATTTCCACTTCTGTTTCAATTGTATCAGCTGCCTTTTCGGGTATTTTATTGAGAACCTCTACAATTTCCGGTTCCGGAATGTCTACCACAATTTTTTTTGCTTTACAACCTGAAAATATCATCAGTAAAAGTACTGCTGTGACAAGGATCAATTTTTTACCAGACATAGGTTTCAGTTTAAAAAAATAACAATTACAGATAAATTAGTTTCTACACTGATCTCTAAACGTAACCAGAAGTAAAAAGTATTTTTCGTCAAAAATAAAGAAAAGTCCTCCGGTTTGGAAATGCTGGAGGACTTTCATTTTAATCTACACAACTTAAACTTTTACCAACCGGGATTTTGTTCTAAGGTAAAACCCTGATTTAATAAGTATTTTAAATTTCGATATTCAAATCTATTCGTTATTATCAAGGCGTTCTATTTATGAAATGATATTGGGACTCATTTTTAATATTAAGCCCCAATATTTTTAATGGCTATTAGTTAGCATCCCACCACATTCTCGTTGTTAGCGCATCACCGCCTTGCTGGGTTGTTGCAGCTTCCACATTTTCAGGATTATTTAATCTTTCAGAACCCGGATATACAAATCTTCTGGGTATTTCACCATTGGTTAGTAAATCTGCTACAGCAATAGGAACTAATTGTGGATAACCTGATCTCTTCCAGTTTGAAAAAGTTTCTAAACCATTTCCAAAAGTTGCTACCCAATATTGTTCGTTTATCATTTTTAACGCGTTAGCTGGAACAAATGGGTTCGCTGTTAAATAATCATCAATAGCAGCTGATGAAATAACACCTCCATCACCATACATAGCTAAATATTCCATTGCAGCCCGAACTCCCGAGTTATAATGACCTTCAACATCACCATCTGCCAAGCCCCAACGTTCTGCAGCTTCAGCTAACATGAATTCTACTTCGGCATACGTTTGAAAGTAAAAAGGAGCATCATAAACTATGTTTCCAGAACCTCCAAAAATGTTGATATTTGGTTTTGAATTTGCAGTACCTCTGGAAGGGTCATTGATGTCCTGACCAAATTGCAATGCGGGGTCTGTATCTCCATCTACTGTAGAAGATAGTACCGAAATACGAGGGTCATTCCTTTCTTTCAAGAAATCCATAAAGGTTTTTGAAATCTTAACTTGAGTAGGTCCTCTTGAAGTAAAACTTTTTGTAAGCGGATTCACATTCGGACCTCCATCGTTGGGAGAATCTTCATACTGGAGAAAAGCAATATCAGCATTACTTTCCATAACGCCACCATTTATTGCTTTAGTTGCCCAGGATTTCGCAGCATCTTCATCAACTTTTACCATACGCATTGCTAAACGCAGCATTAAAGAATTAGCAAATTTTCTCCATTTCAAACTATCCCCACCAAATAATAAATCGGCAGAACCATATGAGTTAGCTCCATCTGTACTTAATGTAGCAGCTGAACTTTCCAGAAGCGATAACATATTGGCGTAAATATCACTTTGTTTTTCATATACCGGAAAACGAATTCCTTCTAAAAAACCCTTACCTGCTTCACTATAGGGAATATCCCCATAAGCATCAGTAAGCCTACTAAATATTAAAACCTTTTGAATTCTTGCTATTGCCAGATCCGCAGCGGCAGTAGGGCTTTCGCTTAACTCAAGTTGGGCTTCCAAATCGACTATACCTTTAACCGTAGTCTTGAATTGTTCTTCAAATAACCATTCTGTACTTCCTTCCTTATAAACAAAGGAAATATATGAGGTGTTATTAAGGTGTTGTACATTTTGCATTAAATGAATAACATTCCAAAACAAATGCGCTACATAACTACTCCCTCCTGTATGTAACTGAATATAAGTCAATTTTGTGGATGGATCAAGTTGTACCGGTTTTGTGGGATTGACATTCATATCATCAAAACCCTGATCACAGGAACCAAATGTCAGTGCTATTGTAAGTAATATAATTAATTTTTTCATGTTTTAATTTTTAAAATTTAACATTCAAAGAAAAACCCAGACTTCTTGTTGAAGGTATTCCAAATCTTTCAATCCCTTGTGAATTAAGGTTGTTTAAAGCAGCCTCAGGATCAACATTATCAATCTTCTTTGAGATATAGAAAAGGTTTCTGCCTATTAATGATAATCTTAGGTTACTCACAAATATATTTTCTAAAATCTTTTTCGGTAGATTATAAGATAAACTTAACTCCCTGAATTTAATAAAATCGGTAGAATAAATAAATTCTTCTGCAATACCTGAATTTTCTTCTGCAATAATTCCATAATAAGTTCTCAGGTTTTCCGGGGCAACTGTCATTGTAAATGATTGACCGGTAGCATCATCAATTCCGGATACTTCCAATCCATTTTCGCGACCCTCAAGGGTTTTTTTATGTAGGCCCCTCATCATTAATTCCCTATTGGTACCTGAATGAACCTGCCCGCCAAATTTACCATCGATCAAAAAGCTCAATGCAAGGTTTTTGTATTCGAAAGTATTTGAAAACCCAAGTGTGTATGGGGCAACTCCCTGGCCTAATATTTTATTTTCACCTTGTATTGGTTTTGGAATTGAACCACTGATATCATACAATATATTTCCATTGTCATCCCTTTTATATGATGAGCCAAAAATCACCCCATAATGCTCACCTACTATATGTGAAATAATTGCATTTTTTGAACGAGATAGGCTACCATCCACATTTATTGGGGTCTCTTCCTCATCAGTATGAACAATTTTACTATCATTATACCCTAAGTTAAAGGAAGTATTCCAGGAAAAATTATCATTCCTAATTGGGGAACCACCTATCAATAATTCTAAACCTTTATTTTCCAGTTCACCTATGTTAAGTATTGCTGAAGTATAGCCCGATGATAGGGAAGAAGCCGCACTCACGATATCATTCGTTGTTTGGTTTGAGTAATATGCTACATCAATATTTAAACGATTTGCAAAAAATCTCGCATCCAACCCAATTTCAATTTCATTTTTTTGAAATGGCACCAGATTCGGGTTTGGAATTGAATTACCATTTATTTGTCCAAAGGATTGACCTTGGAAAGAACCAGCAACGGCGTAATCTAAATTTAAAGCGTAAGCATTGCTAGCTCCCCCGGCAACCTGGGCATAACTCGCCCTAATTTTAGCATAATCAACCACTTCTGGCAAATTAAAAGCCTTATTTAATAAAAAGCTACTGCTCATGGACCAGTAAAAGTCGTTGTTGGGGGTTGATTTATCAGGGAAAGAAAGAGTTGAAAACCATTCATTCCTACCTGTATATGTTAAATATAATAAATTGTCGTAATCAATTTCAAAGGACCCATAAAGAGAGTTGGTTTTAGTTTGAAAAAACCCATAAGTAGGTTCAGGTAGCGTAGTGTTGTTTAAATCCTCTAAGCCTACAACCACAAACTTACTTCCAGTAGCACTCATTGCATCAAAAGTTGATGTTCTGGTATTAGCCCCAATTATTGAATTCGTTGATATTTTATTTGTTATCGCTCTATCTATACCTAACATCAGGTCGGCATCAAATGATTTAAAGGTAGACTTCCCTTGAGTTAACCTTCCAGCAGGTCGATAAGCAGTTCCATATGGAGTTACCTGTTTTCTGGACAATTCATAGGTGTCTAAACCTGCCCTACCCATAGTGTATAGCCAATCTGTTATATCATATCTCAAAGTAGATGAAGCTATGAGCCTGTTTTTTTTATCATTATTATTAAAATCATTTACAGCCCAATATGGGTTCGAAATAAACTGACTTGGTTGAAATATAAGTTCCGTCCCAGCTTCATTAGATCCCGGTTTCAAATCATTAATATCCAGACTATTTGGCAAAACAAAAGCAACAGTATTTGCATTTCCAGGTGTATCTCCAATTGTAATTCGATTGTGTACCTTTTCAATTATATACTTTGCATTAACCGTAGAAGTTAACTTGGGGTTAATTTTAGACATTGCATTTAAGGACAATGATTTTCTGTTTAGGGTCGTGTTTGGAAAAATATCTTCACTGTCTAAATTAGAAAAAGATAGACGGTAACTGTAATCATCTCCTCCATTTGTTAATGCCACTGTATTAATTGCAGTTGTTCCGGTATCATAAAATTTATCCAAATTATTACCAGTATTGGAATAAGGCCTTTTTACCCCGTCCCAGTTATATACTAAGGACCCGTCAAGTTTTGCTCCCCAGGACTGCAATGAGCTTATAAATGAATCGTCAATGGCTTCAGCTTGATCGGCAATTTCAATAGAATTACCACTCTCATCATATTCAAAACCAGGTTTTAAAGCATTATTACCTTGTCCATATTGAGTTTGAAAATCCTGAATATCTAAATTTACCTGATCAAAGGTGAAGGAAGTAGAATATTCAATTCCCATCCCTTTTTGATTTTTACCTGTTTTGGTAGTAATCATAATAACACCATTGGATGCACGGGATCCATAAAGTGCTGCTGCTGCACTACCTTTTAAAATAGAAACAGATTTAATGTCATCTGGGTTTATTGAAGAAATATCATCTCCTCCATCTCCATGTTCACCTCCAAATGCTCCCACAGCAGATCCGCTAGTTTGATTAATAACAGGAATACCATCTACCACATAAAGAGGTTGATTATCCCCGGTTAAAGAACTCGCCCCACGAATAATAACCCTGCTGGAACCTGAAGCCCCGGTGCTACTTGTTGATATATTCACACCTGCAACCCTACCTTGTAAGGAATTAATTGCACTTGTAGTTTTTACTTGTGATAAGTCATCACCTCCAACTTCGGTTAAGGCATAACCTAAAGCCTTGGCCTCTCTCTTAATTCCTAAGGCTGTAACAATCACCTCATCCAAACCTTCCATATCTTCTGTCAGAGCGATTTGAAACGTATTTTGCTTTCCCAGGAGAATTTCCTGAGGTTGAAATCCTAATGACGAAAATACCAGAATTGAATTTTCATTGTCGGGGACACTTAAGGTAAATACCCCGTCCAAATTGGTAACAGTACCAGTATTTGAAGCTTTTACATAAACTGATACTCCCGGAAGTGGCAACCCATCTTTATCTGTTGTCTGGCCAGTCACCGTCCGTTCCTGGGCGAAGGCTTGTACACTGACAAAGCAAAGTAAAATTAAGAGTAATTTTTGTAATACTTTTTTCATAATTTAATTTGGTTTAAAATCCTGTTTTCAATTAAAATTTGGGTTAGGCTGACATTTTTGATTATTTCAAATTTTGAGAAAGGAAATACTTATTTTATTCTTTCTGAAAAGCTTAGATAGACAAACCTGTTTTTATCCCAATTCCCGATTTTCTGACATTCTGATTGTTTTTGTTGTTAGTTGTTAATTTTTATGTTTCTTTAAAACTTCACGCACATTTTTATGTTCCTCAAGTAATTTTATCGCCTGATCTTTATCAACAGTAAGTTCGTCCATGATCATAAGTATTCCCCTTTCAACCAATTTGGAGTTTGAGAGTTTCATATCCACCATTTTGTTGCCTTTAACCCTGCCGAGTTTGATCATTACTGCGGTAGAAATCATATTGAGCACCAGTTTTTGAGCAGTTCCGGATTTCATTCGTGTGCTTCCGGTAACAAATTCAGGACCCACGACTATTTCGATTGGACACTGAACAGCATTGGCTAATGGCGTGTCCTGATTATTGGTGATACACCCTGTGATCAATCCGTTTTTGCGGGCTTCTTTCACACCTCCAATAACATAAGGTGTTGTGCCGGAAGCTGCAATTCCTATCAGCACATCATGTTCGTTGATATCGAATTTTTTTAGATCTTCCCAGGCCTGGGTTTCATTGTCTTCGGCGTTTTCTACCGCATTTCTCAAGGCTACATCCCCTCCGGCTATTAACCCGATTATCACATCATCACTCACTCCAAAAGTTGGAGGACATTCCGATGCGTCCAAAACACCTAATCTTCCGCTGGTGCCGGCACCTATGTAGAATAACCTTCCATTTTTATCACTTATTTGCCCAACAATTAAGTCTACGAGGTTCTCAATTTCGGGGATCACTTTTTCAATTGCAGTGGGCACTTTTTCATCTTCATTATTGATGTTTTTCAACAACTCAAAAGTGCTCATCTTTTCAAGATCGTTGTAAAGGGAACTTTGTTCGGTGGTTTTTTTTGTCATTTCAGTATATTTCTTCAATATTTAGATCAAGGCAAAAACTCTTTGAATACATTTTGGTTCTTCCCTAAATCTTCATTTTTGGTCCAATTTAATTCCGGGCTGGGAAAGTAATTGATCCCCATATTTTTTAAGCGTTGCTGATGGGTCTTCAGCCGGTTCTTAAATTCGCTGAAATTTTTATCAGATTGTGACCATGCGATTTCAGCCACTGCTATGGTCCTTGGCCAAAATCTGTTGTCAAGCATTGCTTCATCAAGAACCAATTCTGTCCATACCGGGGCTTCAAGACCAATAATATTCTTGTCATTAGTTGAAAACTGGTACACATCTTCTAAAGAAACTCCGTCTTTTTTGCACCAGTTATTGGTGTTTTCCTGCCCGGTTACATTTGCGTGATCAAAATAAAAACTCGTGCAAATGGATTGAATCACTTTTACATCTACAACCGGCTTGGTTTTCCCATTCCAACGCTGACTTATTAAAGAATTGCTCACCGGAGCTTTGGTCACTTCTTCCCAGCCAATGGATGTTTTCCCATATTTCCGAACAAGGGAATCGGCTTTTACAACAAATGTTTTATACAATGGATCGTCAATTTCATCTCCTCCAATATGGATCCAGGGGCCATCAGTAATTTGGGCAATTTCTTTTATCACTTCGTCCACAAATTCGTAAACTTCAGGTTTTGTTAGGCACAATTTGCTCCAGCCTACTCTGTTTCCGGTATACAATTCAGGAGGTATTACAACCTGGGGATTTAGATTGGTAAAATCCTCACAATTCAATTCCGGATAAGCCACCAAAGCCGAATAAACATGTCCGGGCAAATCAATTTCAGGAATAATTATGATATTTCGGGCGGCAGCATATTTTTGAAGTTCCTTGTATTCCTCCTGACTTAAATATCCTGAATTGCCGTTTATCACAGCACCTTTCGACCCTATACCGGTTAACGCGGGCCTGCTCTTGATCTCAATTCGCCATCCCTGATCATCGGTTAAATGAAGGTGAAGCCGGTTCAATTTGTACAAGGCCATCCTATCTACATGGCGTTTTAAATAATCCAATCCAAAAAAACTGCGGGCTACATCCACCATGCTTCCGCGCCAACTGTATTTAGGAATATCTTTAATATAAAGTTGGGGCAGATTAAATTTTCCTATGTTCACGTCATTCTCTATCCCGGCAGGAAACAATTGCCGTAGGCTTTGAATTCCGTAAAACAATCCTGCTTGTGTGGCACTTTTTAACGCTATTCCTTTATCGTCTATTTCTAAAATATAACCCTCTTCTCCCAACACTTTTTTAAGGGATTCATCGGCGATCAAATTCCAATTTCCACAATTATTTCCACTGACAATCTCAGACCTGACATTAGAGGCCTGTAACATTTTTTGTAACCAGGGAGCCGTCTTTGAAGCTTCCGGATTAAAACAGATCAAATTCTCTTTGGGAATTTCGTAAATTTTATTGAACACCTGTTGTTCCATCGGTTTTGGAATGATGGATGGCGTAGCTGTTTTTTTTGAAATGCCTGATACACCCTGGGAATAGCCGGAACAACTGGCAAAAATTGCAAGGGAGGTAAAAATCACTATTTGAAATAAAAATCGCTTCACGGAATTTTATTGATCTTAGTTAGTTCTGATTTTATAACCTTTGGTAGCAAAAAACAAGATATAAGCATAGCAAGGGATGATGATCCAATAAGCTTGTTGCAGATCAAATAGGTCGGCAAAATATCCGTATAATAAAGGAAGGATAGCGCCACCTGCAATTGCCATTATTAAAAATGAGGAACCGATCTTAGTAAACCTTCCCAATCCGGAAATTGACATTGGCCAAATCGCAGGCCATACCAAGGCGTTTCCAAGACCCAACAAGGAGATAAACAGTACTGAGATAAATCCATCGGTAAAAATGGCTCCCAAACCAAACACAATTCCAAGTATTGCTGAAATGCTCAATGCTTTTTCCTGAGAGATATATTTGGGAATTGCTGAGATTCCTACGATATACCCAACTATCATCGCAATTAAAGTATATGTGGTAAAGAACTTAGCTGTAACAAAAGGAATTCCATGAAAATTAGCCGCGTAATTAATTACGGTATCACCTGCAATCACTTCCACTCCAACATATACAAACAACGCCAATGTTCCCAATAACAAATGAGGGAATTGAAAAATGCTTTTCTTGTTGATATTGGTTTTTGCGAGGGTTTCGTCTTCGGCATCGGTATCGACATTTGGCAAAGTAGAATAGTAAATAAGTACTGCAAGTAAAATCAGGACGCCCATCATAATTAAATATGGCACTACGACCCTTTCAGACAATTCATTTAAGGCAGTTGCTTTTTCCGCAAGATTCATTGTTTTCAATTCTTCCACCAATCCATCCACATTTTTTAAGGCAATTGCACCCAGAACAATTGGAGCAAGTGCTCCAGCCACTTTATTGCAAATTCCCATGATGCTGATGCGTTTTGCCGCACTTTCTATGGGGCCTAAAATGGTGATATAGGGATTGGCTGCAGTTTGCAAAATGGCCAAGCCGGTACCCTGAACAAACAATCCCAGTAAAAATAATCCATAAGTACGCGTAAATGCTGCCGGGACAAAAATTAATGCGCCCACTGCCATAACCAGTAAACCAAGTGACATGCCTTTCTTAAATCCTGTTAACTTTAATATCCAGGCTGAGGGAAGCGCCATCACTAAATAAGAAATATAAAACGCGGAAACCACAAAATAGGCCTGAAAATTATTGAGCTCACAAGCTATTTTCAAATAAGGAATAAGAACCGAATTTAACCAGGTTACAAATCCGAAGATGAAAAATAAGGCGCCAATAATTATAATAGATTTGTTTGTGCCGGAATTTGATAGACTTGATTCCTGAGAAGAATTGTTGGGGTGGTTGACTTTCATTGAATGTACCCTTAAGGATTAAATTTTATTTATAATTGAATCTTTTTCTGCTCTAATCATTTTTATGAATTATGAAATAAAGCATTTTAAGATTGACACAAATATTCTAAAAATATGTTAATATTAAGGTATTGTAAGTGCGAAATCCTTTGAAAAATTAAAGCTTTGATACTCCCCGTTTAAATGAAAAAGGGCTTTTTTTATACAATTTTAACTTTCCTTTCACAAAGAAGGAAAGTTTTTTTAAAACATCCAAATACTTTTGTAATTTTTTTTATAACTAACAAATAGATGTGTTAATTTTTTAATATTAACAATTAAACTTTGTTTCCTAAACATGGTAACAAAGTTAATTGATACCAAGTATCCATTCGATACTAAGTTTAAAGGAAGATTAAATGATCTGTTTAATCAGAAATGCCATCAACCGGGAAATTAAAGAATATTTCTTTAAACCCCTTTTAAAAACTATATTTGCAAACTTAATATTAAGGCTATTAACAGGAGCCAAATACTTTGAAATTGACTCATGAAGAACATACGAAACTTTTGTATTATTGCTCATATTGACCACGGTAAAAGCACATTAGCCGACAGATTGCTGGAATTCACAGGCTCTATTACCGACAGGGAAAAACAGGAGCAGCTGCTGGACAGCATGGATTTGGAGAGGGAACGCGGAATTACCATTAAAAGTCACGCAATCCAAATGGAGTATGTTT
>Ga0314771_100288_pt1 | contig 11012 bp, 4 predicted proteins | sample MetaGCB42018_FD_204522 | JGI IMG/M metagenome (GOLD analysis project Ga0314771, IMG submission 204522) | Cryopeg brine microbial communities from Beaufort Sea near Barrow, Alaska, United States - CB4 2018 | ecosystem: Environmental > Aquatic > Marine > Coastal | place: USA: Alaska | collected...
CGCAGATTTGAACGAATCAACTGGTCAAGCACTGGTCAACGAGCTGGGTGATAACGCACGCTTTATGCGTTGTGATGTCACCAATGGCGAAGAAGTAAAAGCTGCCGTCGATTTAGCGGAGCAAGCCTTTGGTGGCTTGCAAGGGTCAGTCAACTGCGCGGGTATCGCTGTCGTACAGAAGCTGCTAGATCGCGATAATAATCCAGCTGATTTAGAGGCCTTTAGTCGCGGTGTCAATATTAACCTTGTCGGTACCTTTAACGTAGCTCGCTTGGTTGCTGCTAGTATCGCGCGCCGAGTAGCAGCGGCAAAAGAGGCTGGTAATACAGAAAAAAATGGTGACCAAGGTATCATTATTAATACCGCTTCCGTTGCCGCCTTTGATGGTCAAGTAGGGCAAGGGAGTTATGCGTCCTCTAAAGCGGGGGTTGTCGGACTGATGCTACCGTTAGCGCGCGAGCTGGCGCGTCATGGTATTCGCGTGATGACTATTGCCCCTGGGGTATTTGCAACGCCAATGATGGAAAGTATTCCTGAAAAAGCACGCGAGCAGTTAGAAGCGGGTGTGCCCTATCCTAAGCGTTTGGGCGAACCCAGTGAATTTGCCAAACTGGTGACTCATATCATCGATAACAGCTATTTAAATGGTGAAGTGATACGTTTAGATGGCGCTATACGTATGGTTTAGGCTAGCTTAGCTAGAACTAAATGCGTTCGTTTTTTATGCCTAAAAGATATTTATAATCCAGCCTATACGCATCAACGATATAAGCTGGATTGTAAAATTGCAAACTGTCAAAAAAACTGCTTTTAACAATCAATCAGTAATGCCTCATCTTTACTATTATCAGAATCATCTAATTTAACCGGCTGCTCTTTAATCGCTTTAACCCTTCGAGTTTCAGTATACAAGCTGTTAATTGGTTGAGCGCTAGATACAGGGTGAATATTAAGCTTGGTCAGCTCTCCTAATAGTTCTTCAATAATAGCCTCTTTATGCATTACAAATGTTGAAGCAAAGCAGCGCCAAAACTTCCAGCCAGCTCTTTCAAGAATACGTTGTCTGTGTATATCGCTTTCCCATTTATCAGGGCCATGATAGCGATCACCATCACACTCTATCGCTAAACTATTGTCATCCTCACCTTCAACGACCATATCTATACGATACTGACCAACTTTCACTTGTGGTATTACTCGGTATCCACGTTCTGCCAAAACATCAAAAACTTCAATCTCAAAAGGTGATTCGCATTTGCTACGCAAGTCTTCTACCTGCTCTTCATCCTGCATGAAAGGTCGCTGAAAATGTTGAATAAGTTTAGACCGATATACATCTGCTTTACTAAGCTCATCTAACTCGATACTACGGACTAGATACATTCTATCTCTTGCCCTTGAAGCAGCGACGTTTATTCGCTGTGCAAATGATTCTGTGGTTAGTGCGTGGGCGTCTCCTGATGACACTAATAGTGACAAAAACATAATGTCTCTCTCTTTACCCTGAAAGGTTCGGGCATCGCCGCAAGCTATATCAAAATCGGTGATAGCTTTTTCGCCCAATTCACGAGTCAGCATCTCCATAATTTCTCGGGCTTGGTTATTGCCTAATAAAGAAATAACCCCAATGGTTCTGCCTATATAAACAGGGTCTTCTACTATATTTTTGATTTCATCAACGATAAATCTTACTTCGGGTAAGTTAACCCCTTTATTATTTCTATAACCGTCAGTCACGTAAACATCAATCAATGGAGGATCTAATCTCTCTGAAGGTTTGGGCTTACGCAATGGCTTAAGCTCATGATCATAAAATTCGCGTTTTGAAAATTCGACAATGGCTGGCGCACAACGAAAATGCTCTTTGAGCATGACAGAACTACTGGCAAAGACGACTTTAAACAAATCATATATTGAGCGATCTGGTGACAGCTGAGAGCGATAGAGTTTGACTTGATCTGCCAAAAACTGATTCATTAAATCTCTAATTTTATCCTCTTTTAGTCCGACAGTGTCAGGGGAAACCTGCTTATCATCACCCACTACCAGTACTTTTTTTGCACGCATAAGTGCCGGTAGGGCAGTTAAATCAGACTGGGATGCCTCATCAATGATAACTAAATCAAAACTACCAAAATCAGCAGGCAATGATTCACTGATACGGTAGTGAGGCATAATCCAACACGGGATAGCAGGGCTTGCTTGCTCAGAAGATTCTTGGGCTTCGCGGCGATAGCGTGGGGCGCGTTTACCCGTTCCTTTACCGATGCGGACGATAGCGGCTCGATACTTTTCTAGAGCTGCTCTAACAGTCGGTGTGGCATTTTCTGAGAGGTGTAACCAAGTTCTTTTGGTAATGACTTCCTGATATAGGCGCGTTAAGTTATGCTCCAACTCTTTGCGTTTGTTGGCAAGCTCTACCAGATCTTGATGGGCATCAATGCGATTAACAAAGCTGACCAAGCGATTTAAACGCCAAACTTGTCGCCAGTTATCGGGCAGTAACTTATCTTGGGTATCAGAAGGCGGTTCTTCTCGAAGGCTATTTGCCCAATTTATCGCGCCCGAGCTTTCAACGGCTTGTGTTACTTCATTCACAACTTGAAAGTCCTCTGACAAAGCGTGAATACGGCGTAGCTCTGATATTAAAATCAGCCATTCATTTTTAATATATTTTTCTGACTGGTCTTTATTGCCAATAGAATCATTAATAAAAGTATTTAATTGCTTGGTAATAAGCCCTGAATGCTCTGATAAAGCGTCCTCTAAAGCTGACTTTAAAGACCATGTCTTCAATAAAGAGTGCTTAGTCAGTTGTTGCTGTAGAATCTGTTCGATATGGGTTAAAGTTTGCAGTGAGTAATAGCTATCACTACTGGTTTGCCAGTTGGGAAGTATTGACTGCAATACTGATTGAATTTCTTGTTCTAGCTGATAACTCGATTGAATGGTTTCAGTCAGCCTAATTGCTGACTCTAAGGTGGGTAAACTATCGGCATTAGGCTCAAAACTTGGTAAAGATATTTCAGTAGACAAGGCGTTCCAGCGGATAATGAGTGCTTTTGCTGCCTGTTTAAAGTCAATAAATGTCAAAATATGTTGCCAGTCCTCGCTGGTGGCTGCTGGAGAGCCGACCACCCTAATATCTTCTAAGAGCTTTTTTTCAGCAGATTTGCCGAATAGACCTGCTAAACCAAACGGTTTTCTATCTTGCGCTAAATTTCTTACAGCGTCCGTCAATTCAGTATTGTTTTCAACATCTTCAGACATATTTATCGGCTTGGTAATAAAAGTCGTCCTTTGGATAAGTAAGGTGTTAATTTCATCTTTTAAAGCCAAAAAATAGTCTACAATTCCTGCTTTGTTCTTATCATTTATATCCTGTCTGAATAGGGTTGACCAAGTCTGGTCGGCTTTATCAATTTCATTGACCTGTGATTTTAATTGAATAGTTTTTGGAAGTAGGTTTTCAATAATTTGAATAGTCGCTGCGCTATGGTCTATCAAGCGCGGGAGTGATCCCTCAGTTTCAGCCTGCTTTAGTTTATCGATATGAATTAAGTTGTTATGTAGCTCAATGATTTGAGCGATCGGTGGAAAGTCATCGGGCTTGGGAATGGTTTTATTCAGATAAATTAAATCTTCTTTTAAGTTGAGTCTGGTCACGCGTAAATTAACAATATCTGAGTTTGAAAATTGGGGCGTAAACTTGTTTTCTATATCTAAATTATCAGGAAACCAATTTATATCAGCCTGTTTTGATGCCACTTCTCCAGCAGCTTGAAGCGGTGTTATGTGCTCATCATCAATAATTATGTCTTCAAGATTCAGTCGTCCCCAATGAGCGATGGCAGTATCTGTATCAGCCAAATACGCATGAGTGGCATCAATCTCTTCATCAAGCTGCTTGATTGTATTCTGATATTGTTTGCAGTCTATACTCGAGATTTCACTAGATATTTTTCTTATAGATGATTCAAATTGTTTGATTGATTCTGTGTCACTACTTAATAGACTGACCGCTAGTGGCCGAATGGTTTCTGGTAATTTTTCTTTTAGCACCGATAGTGCGGGGTCTTTCATCGAGGTAACTAATACGCGTTTACCAAGGGCAAGATAGTGACAGATGACATTAGCAATAGTATGGGTCTTACCAGTACCGGGTGGGCCTTGTACCACCACGCCGTCATGAGCTTGTAGCATCTGAATGATTCGAACTTGTTCATCATTATAGGCTTTTGGGAAATATAGGTCGTGCGGCTTACTACTATCATTGTCTTCGCTACCCATAACCGCTGAAATGCCACGATAAGCAGGCAAGATAACGTCTTTATTTTCGGTATCTGGTTCTGTGAGAATGGCCGCTAGAGCACCAGGTATAGATTCGTCAGAATTGTCAGCCAGTTTATCGGCAAACCTTTCTAAGTCTTGTAGCAGAAAGTTATCCCCTCTTGGACGCGCCATCAGTACCCACGTATCTGTAATGACCAAATCATCAGTCGCTTTTGGTAGCTTTCTATCTTCTATGTTGTCGTTATTAGTCTGGTCTGCCCAACACTTCCCTGAAGAATCCAAAAGCATAGCAGCCGATCTTAAAATTGGCGCATAAGTGCTCGATTTAAAGGGATTAAATACTAAATCCTCAGATTCAAAAAAAACTTTGCTAGTCTCTATTAAGGTGACTAGATTGGGGTTTTCCGTGGATGAAAATATTTCAGTCTCTAATTTTACAGGTGATAAGCTGGGTTTAACCGATAAAGCCATTGTGTTTTTATCTAATGATATTTCTACCGATTGAGTCAGTATGGGATACTTTATAGCCCGCGCATCTGCTTGATTCCATAAGGCGATACCAACGCCCCATACCAATTCTAGCTTTGCATCAGCCAAATTACCTTGCAATTCTTTAGTCAGTAGAAATAAATCAGAATAAAGTTTAATGCTTTTTCGTATCTGTTTTTCTTGCTCTAACCACGGTTGCCATACTGTTTCAATATAGGTGTTCAGCTCTTTTTCTACAGTGGCTTTATCAAAAAAATATTTTAAGACGCTATACTTAAATTCAGACTCAGATTCGGATTGAAGCTCTAAGGCTTCTTCCGGTAAGGTCAATAAATCGGTATCACTTTCAGTCTTGATCTGCGTAAGAGTAAAATTAGGAAATACCACACCAGCCTCTAGCAATCTACTGGTTAAGACTCTTTCCTTAAGCTTAGGCGCATCGCTAAACTTTTGAGGAAACTCTATCCATAATCTTAATAATTGATTATCAGGTAGTGTAGCCGGGCTTGCATGTAAGCGTTCAATAGATAGCCAAGTCTCATCAACCGTATCCATATCTTGATTTAATTTAATACCGGGCAAGTTTTGTAGTTGTTCTTCTACCCGTAAAAAATCAGTATGCTGAGAGATACTGGTTATGGGCGTTTTACCCATCAATAATGTTTGTTGGGTAAATTTAATTAATGCAGATAGTCTGTCTTGTTGAATACTCATAATGAACATTTTCCAGCTTACATGAATAAATAGATAGCAAATGCTAAGGTCGTGGCAAGGGCAACCAGTGCTAGTAACCAGCCAGTAGTACTAAAATTGATTTTAGAGGATGTTTCAGATTTGGCGTGGAAAGTTGTTCTCATAACGCCTTGCTTGCATTGAACTTCAAAAGTAGTTTTACAATTTGAACATGATAGGTATTGCACTTTATCATCAGGTGCATATAAAAAATTTGGGGTTTTGCACTGTGTACATTCTACAATGTAGCGTTCAGGAGGAGTGATAGGTCGTTCTATTTTAGGCTCAGGTGCAATGACTTTAGATTTTGGAACTCGTATAATCGTTGCTTCTGTACTATATAGCGATGAAGGAGTCAATTGTTCTTCATGCGGTTTGTCTCGACTTGAGTCAGATATAATAAGTTTTTCAATTTTTGCTTCAAGTAATCGTGATTTTGTGTATTTCCTATGACTGAGTTCAAACTTTAGGGCAATCAGAATGTCATGGTTATTTTTGGATTGAGTAAATAGATCTTCTAACTCTTTGCCACTGTATCTGAAGTAAGGTCGATTACTCATTTATTTTCCGTTCAGTAATGTATATCAGGAACTGTTAACTAAAGTCTATGCTACTAGAAACTTCCATGTATAACAAAGAATATCTGGGGGTTTATCTTAATATATACCTCAAAAGTACTTACATAATAGACTTTTATGATATTCAAATATAAATAGACTCTATTCATCAAACTCGTACACAATTTTGCATAATGTTTTGATAGATTGATAGATTGATAGATTGATAGATTGATAGATTGATAGATTGATAGATTGATAGATTGATAGATTGATAGATTGTGATTAACTTCCCTTAAAAATCAATGATAAGGATTAAAGCCTATGTTATTTTTGCGTCCCAGTTCTGGTAAAAATCTCCATTGGCTAATGATTGCTATTGGGCTAGTGGTTAGCGCAGTCGTTAGTACAACGGCAATAGGTTATGTAAAAAAATCCCCTTCAAATACAAAAAATACCGCTAATAATGCGCAGATTACTCCTAATAACGTGGTTATTGATAAAGTCTTTGTCGATAAGTCCGAACGCATTTTGCAGTTATTGAGTGAGGATAAAGTGATTGCCTCTTATCATATTGCTCTAGGGGATAGCCCGGCAGGTCATAAGCAACAGCAAGGTGACGAGCGCACGCCAGTAGGGGTTTATACGCTAGATTATAAAAATGAAAAATCCAAATTTTATCGCTCTATCCATATCAGTTATCCTAACGCAGCTGACAAAGCGCACGCTAAAAAACTGGGTGTCAGTGCAGGCGGTGATATTATGATTCATGGACAGAAGAATGGCTTTGGTCATCTCGCATCGATTACCCAACAACGTGATTGGACTGATGGCTGCATCGCTGTTACCAACGATGAGATGGACCAGATTATGGAGGCGGTAGAGATTGGCACAGCGATTGAAATCATCGAATAATGTGTAGGTAGCAAGTGTAGATAAAACGTGTAGATAGATTTTCTACCTGCTTTATTATCACTATTAAACGTGTTTATAGAAGGCTATCCATAAACTATTACTGCCTCATCCTGATTCCACACATAGAGTTAAATTCATATAGATCTGCTATCACGTTAACTTTACTTGTTATTATTCAACCTATATAAGCAACGCGCTCATTTAAGTATTAAACCCATCTAAATTCAACCATATCTCAGTTTTTTCCTTGAAATATTTTTCTTAAATATCCATTTATAGTGTATGATTAATATCATTACTATTAGTAGGGTTTACGATTAATAGACAGTAGAGTTTATAATCGGTACTTAGTAGTTTACTTATATTTTCTACTCATACTAATAAGTAAATATTTATTATCAATACGACTCAATTATCAGTTGAAATCTCACTCAACTTCCCACATATCAATAACAACCAACGGTAAGCGGTATCTCTAAATACTTATAAAACCCGCTACTTAATATATTAATCCGTACTAATTACAAAGGATATGATGATGAGATTCGAGAAGTTCACGCAAAAACTACAAACCGCTATTCAAGAAGCACAAAGTTTGGCATTAGGGCGCGATCATACTGGCATTGATCCGGTGCATTTACTGGCGATTTTATTACAAGATGAAGCAAATTTATCGATTTGTCAGCAAGCAGGCGCGTCTATTCCAGCAATAAAAAATGGTGTGGCAAAAGCTTTAGACAATCAGGCAACTATTTCTGAGCCAACGGGCGATGTAAACCTAAATCCAAATTCAGTAAAAATATTAAACCTTGCCGATCGCCAAGCACAAAAAGAAGGCGATGATTTTATTGCGACTGAATGGGTAATGTTAGCGTTAGCTGAGCAAGGTGAAACCAAAAAAATATTTGAAAGTGCAGGGGTTACGGCAGCTAAGTTAAAAACAGTGATTGAACAGCTACGCGGTGATGAGACAGTTAATAACCAAAACGCTGAAGACCAGCGTGATGCGTTAAACAAATACACAATCAACCTCACTGAACAGGCGGAACTCGGCAAGCTTGATCCAGTGATTGGCCGTGATGAAGAAATACGTCGCACCATTCAAGTGTTATCGCGCCGTACCAAGAATAACCCAGTACTGATTGGCGAGCCGGGTGTTGGTAAAACCGCGATTGTTGAAGGTTTAGCGCAGAAAATCATCAATGGCGATGTGCCAGAAGGCCTGCGTCATAAAGAAGTCTTGTCCTTAGATTTAGGCTCACTGATTGCAGGGGCAAAGTTCCGTGGTGAGTTTGAGGAACGCCTGAAAAGCGTGCTTAGCGACTTATCCAAGCAAGAAGGCAATGTCATCTTGTTTATTGATGAGCTGCATACCTTGGTTGGCGCGGGTAAAGCGGACGGCGCGATGGACGCTGGTAATATGCTAAAGCCTGCGCTGGCTCGCGGTGAGCTACACTGCGTTGGCGCGACTACCTTAGATGAGTATCGCAAATACATTGAAAAAGATGCGGCTCTTGAACGCCGTTTCCAAAAGGTATTGGTCGATGAGCCAACCGTTGAAGATACCATTGCGATTTTGCGTGGTCTCAAAGAGCGTTATGAGCTGCATCATGGAGTCGATATACAAGACAGTGCCATCATTGCTGCGGCGCGTATGAGTCATCGCTATATTACTGATCGTAAACTTCCTGATAAAGCAATTGACTTGATTGATGAAGCGGCCAGCCGTCTACGGATGGAGATGGACAGTAAACCTGAATCCTTAGGTAAGCTCGATAGCCGTCTGATTCAATTAAAAATGCAGCGCGAAGTACTCAAAAACGAAGAAGATGCTGGTGCGGTAGCTGAGCGTAAAGCTTTAAATGCACAAATCGAAGAATTAGAAAAAGAATATGCAGATCTCAATGAAATTTGGCAAGCAGAAAAAGCACTAGTAAAAGGCAGTCAGCAGCTCAAAGACGAGTTGGACAAAGCGCGTACGGCTTATGATAAAGCCAGCCGCGAAGGCGATTATGAAGCGATGTCCAAGCTGCAATATGAAACTATTCCGCAGCTTGAGCGCCGTATTCATGAGTCGGATCTTGCTGAGCAGAAGGAGCAGGCTGATGCGCCAAATATTAAGTTGCTGCGTAACAAAGTTACCGATAATGAGATTGCCGAAGTGGTCAGTGCAGCAACGGGTATTCCGGTTAATAAAATGATGCAAGGCGAACGCGATAAGCTACTGGCAATGGAAGACAAATTGCATGAGCGTGTTATCGGTCAGGACGAAGCGGTAGAGGCCGTTGCTAATGCGGTACGTCGTAGTCGCGCAGGCTTGTCCGATCCCAACCGCCCTTCAGGATCGTTTTTATTCCTAGGGCCAACGGGTGTCGGTAAAACCGAGCTAACCAAGTCTTTGGCTAACTTCTTGTTTGACTCTGAAGATTCGTTGGTACGGATTGACATGAGCGAATATATGGAAAAGCACAGTGTCAGTCGTTTGGTGGGCGCGCCTCCAGGTTACGTAGGTTACGAAGAAGGTGGGGCATTAACCGAAGCAGTGCGCCGTAAGCCTTATAGTGTGGTGCTGTTCGATGAGGTCGAAAAAGCGCATCCTGATGTGTTCAATATCTTATTACAAGTATTGGATGATGGGCGCTTGACTGACTCACAAGGTCGGGTGGTGGACTTCAAAAATACCGTTATCATCATGACCAGTAACTTAGGCTCGCACAAGATTCAAGAGATGGTGGGCGAGAGCTACGATGATATCAAAGCGGAAGTTATGGATTCAGTCGGTGAGCATTTCCGTCCGGAGTTCGTCAACCGTATTGATGAAATTGTAGTATTCCATGCGCTTGGTCAAGAGCAAATGGCGGGTATTGCTGATATCCAGATAGATCGTTTGCGTAACCGTTTGCAAGAGCGCGAGTTGGATATTGCTCTGTCCGATGCGGCGATGGATCAATTGGTCGCAGTAGGCTACGACCCTGTTTATGGTGCACGCCCGCTAAAACGTGCTATCCAACAAGAGATCGAAAATCCCTTATCATTGAAGTTACTGGCTGGTGATTTTGTTGCTGGCGACATCATTAACGTCGATGTTGGTGCTCATGATAAGCTGACTTTTGATAAGCTTAGAATGAGTTAGGAACAAGCTTTTAATATTTAAAAACTAGGCTCTGATTATCTAAGAACATAGCTTTAATGATAAACCCAACCCCGCATCTGTCATCGCAAGTGCGGGGTTTTATTTGTTTACCGTTACCCTATTATTTTTACTTCTTAAACGCTGCCACTATGTTATAAAGAATACTGAGTTATAAAGAATAATGATGGGGGTAAACAACTATGACAATCAATACCAAACGTACAAACGCTGTTTTGAGCTTGATGGCACTACTATTTAGCACCTCTGCCTGCTCTAATCCATCAACAGTAAACACAGATACAGCAAAAGTAGAAGTGACTGATAGTAAGCCAGCCAATAATATTCAGACATCTGATAACCCTACAGTCAACGAACAAGCGGGCACTAATAAACCTGCTTTTACGACCAAGTCCATAGCTAGCTTTAATGAACCTTGGGCAATGACGGCGCTACCTAAAACAGACAGTCAGCCATTGAAACTGCTAGTGACTCAAAAGACAGGGGAGTTATTCATTGTTGATAGTGCGACAGGAGTTAAGACGGCAGTAGGCGGCGTGCCTAAAGTCGCCTATGGTGGGCAAGGTGGATTGGGTGATATCATTCTTGCGCCAGATTTTGCAACCACCAATATGATCTATCTAAGCTATATTGAAGCAGGTATAGGCTCTGAAGATAACACCTTTGGGGCCAAAATTATCAAAGCCCAATTGACAGGAATGGATAGCAAGATGCCAAGCTTGCAAGCCATTAGCCCTATTTGGCAGCAAACCCCAAAAGTTAAAGGGCAAGGGCATTATAGCCACCGTTTACTATTTTCCCCTGATGGGCGTTATTTATATATCAGCTCAGGTGAGCGCCAGCAAAAAGACCCTGCACAAGATATGAGCGTCAAT
>Ga0314771_100292_pt1 | contig 10796 bp, 7 predicted proteins | sample MetaGCB42018_FD_204522 | JGI IMG/M metagenome (GOLD analysis project Ga0314771, IMG submission 204522) | Cryopeg brine microbial communities from Beaufort Sea near Barrow, Alaska, United States - CB4 2018 | ecosystem: Environmental > Aquatic > Marine > Coastal | place: USA: Alaska | collected...
TAAAGCAACTAAAGGTTTAAGGTTGCCAACAGTTGGTATTTCGGGAACTTATTTAAGATTAGATGAGGATATCGAAGCCGATTTAAATGCACCAAGAGATATGGTTAGTGGTTTATTGCAGATTCCAAATCCTGAATTAGTGTTGGGAGATTGGAATTTTACTTTACAAGAAAAAAATTTGGGTTTTGCTACTGTTGATGTTTCTATGCCAATTTTTGCAGGGGGAAAAATTAATGCAGCAATTAAGGCCTCTGAACTAAAATTAAATTTAGCAGAAAATCATCATCAATTAAAAGAAGATGAATTAACTATAAATTTAATAACGTATTATTTTAAGTTGAAGCTAGCAATTGAGGCTAAAAATTTACGAAAAGAAGTCTATGAAACGGTATTACTTCATAATTACAATGCTACAAAATTTTTTGAAAATGGAATGATTCCAGAAGTAGAAACTTTAAATGCTAAAGTAGCACTATCTAATGCGAACAGAGAGTTATTAGCCGCTAAAAAAGATATTTCCTTAGCGACAACTGCGGTACAAAATTTAATTGGTATAGAAGTGCTTCCAGCTATCTCAACCTCATTTACTGAGCCAACTGTTGTAAAGTCATTAAAAGAATTTCAAGATGACATGTCAATTGAAAATAGACAATTAAAAGCTATAGAAAAAAATCTAGAGTTGGCAGAAGTAGGTGTGAAAGTTGAAAAAAGTGAATATTTCCCGGAGGTTGGAGTTTTTGGAAAATACGTTTTTTGGAAAGATAATTTACCTTTAGTTGACACCAAATGGTTTGTTGGTGTTGGTGCACAGTGGGAGTTGTTTAATGGTTTTCAAAGAGAACATAAAATAAAAGCATCAAAATATAAAGTTTCTCAGATCGAAGAAATAGACAAGCAAGCACGATTAAACCTATCAACTTATACTGAAAAATTGTATAACACAATGCAAAAAGAATTAGAACAATTTGAAAGTTTAAATGCAGATGAAGTTTTTGCCAATAAATTGATATTTATGAGAACGAGAGCTTTTGATGAAGGTACGGGAACCTCATTGGAGGTTGTAGATGCAACGCTAAAATTAACCGAAATTAAATTACATAAAATAAAAGCATTGTACGAGTACAATGTAGCTTACGGAGAGCTAATGGTACTTACAGGAAAAACAGCATTATTCTTGAATCAAATTTAAATTTAAAATGAGAAATCCAAAATTTATAAAATCACTTATTAGCATTGTAATTATTTCAATTTTAGTACTTACTGGTGTTTGGCTTTTAACAAAACCTGAAAAAGTCGTATTACAGGGTAGAATTGAAGCCAAGGAAATATATTTATCGGCTAAAATACCAACACGTATAAATACTTTTGAAGTAAAAGAAGGTGCCAGTGTAAAAAAGGGACAATTGCTAGCAACTCTTGAAAGTCCTGAAATTATGGCTAAAGAGCAACAAGCTTTGGCATCAAGGGAAGCTGCAAGTTCTCAAAAAAATAAAGCGACAAATGGAGCAAGAATAGAGGAAGTTAATGCCGCAAAAAGTGTTTATGAAAAAGCAACAGCAGCAGCGAATGTGATGAAGAAAACATTTGTTCGCATGGAGAATTTGTTTAGAGACGGTGTGGTTTCAGAACAACAACGCGATGAGACTTTCGCTAAAAAAGAAGTGGCAATAAAAGACCAGGAAGCTGCTTTAAGTATGTATCAGATGGCTTTAAAAGGTGCCAGAAGTGAAGATATTGCATCCGCAACAGCATTAGTTAAACAAGCCGATGGTGCAATAACTGAATTAGAAAGTTATAAAAATGAACGAAATATTATTGCTCCTATTGATGCGGAAGTTTTAAATTTTTTACCTGAAAAAGGTGAATTGATTGGTGCAGGGTATCCGGTCGTACATTTAGTGGATTTGGCAAATTGTTATGCAATTTTAAATATTAAAGAAACTAGTCTTTATGACTTTAAAAAAGAAGCACTATTTGAAGCTGTTATTCCGGCATTGAATAATAAGAAAGTAACATTTAAAATATATTATATAGCTGCATTAGGTGATTATGCTACTTGGAATGCTACTAAAGCAACTGGAGATTTTGACGTTAGAACTTTTGAAATTAAGGCTTCGCCAGTTTCTGAAGAAGTTGAATTAAGACCAGGTATGAGTTTTTTAATTGATTATTCTCAATTTAATGAGTAGAATGAAACCTTCTTTCCGAATTGCAAAACGAGAAATAGCTCTATTATTTAATAGTAAGTCTACTTTTATTTTTGCGGTTATACTACCTTTTGTTTCTTTCTTATTTTTTAATACGCTTTTAAGTGAAGGTGTTGCTCGTAATTTGCCGGTTGCTGTTGTAGATTTAGACCATTCCTCTATTTCAAGAAATGTAATTTCTCAATTAAATGCAGCACCGGAGATTGAAGTTGGTTTTTATCCTATAAGTCAGCAAAAAGGAGAAGAGTTAGTGCGATTGGGAAAAGTGTATGGAGTAATTACAATTCCACAGAATTTTGAAGCCAATTTAAAAAGCGGAAAACAAGTTAGTGTTATAAATCAGTACAATAGTAATTTATTATTGCCCGGCGGTTTAGAACATAAAGCTTTTAGAAAAGTTATTGGAACTATTTCGGCTGGAGTAAACATTGAAAAGCAACAAAAACAAGGAATTTCAAAGCAACAAGCAATTGTTAATTATCAACCAATTGTGGCCAATAATAATGTGTTGTCAAATCCATATACAAATTATTCATACTATCTAAATACTGGATTTTTAGCTATGTTTTTCCAAATATTTGTTATGCTAACAACCATCTACTGTTTTGGTGCGGATTTAAAATACAGTAAAGGAAATAAATTATTAAGTATTACAAAAGGAAGTTTATTAGCTGTAATTGCCGGTAAAGTATTGCCTTATACTGTTTGGTTTTTATTTGTTGGCATTATTATGCTTTTCAGTATGTATGTTTGGCAAGATTTTCCGTTTTTTGGAAGTAAAATAACCGTATTGGTAGGTTTAATACTTTTAATTTTAGCCAATCAATCTTTTGCATTACTCTTTGTTGCTATCAGTAATAGTTTTAGAGGAGCCTTAACAATTGGTTCAGGTTTTGCAGCGGTAAGCCTATCTTTTTCAGGTATTACTTTCCCTATTGTTGGAATGCCAAAAATATTACAGTGGATAAGTCAAATTTTTCCCTTCACTCATTTTTTTGAATTATTGTTAGATCAATCTCAAAGAGGATTTCCTGTGTTTTATTCATTCAAGTCAATTGTTATTTTAGTGATTTTATGTGTTTTACCACTTTCCTTTGGTTGGTTTAAACTAAAAAATCTATTCGAAAAAGGAGTATTTAATCATCGTATTTAAGAATGAAAAAATTATTTAGAACATATTACAAAGCAAAAATCTCTTTTTGGAATGCATTTTCAACAGAATGGAATGCCATAACAAATGATAAAGCGGTTATTAGTATCTTCTTTTCTGTAGCTATTCTTATTTTGGTGGTGTACACCTATATTTATTCAAATCAGATTGTAAAAGAAGTACCTGTTGCTGTGGTAAATCAGGATGCTTCAAATATGAGTAGAGATTATACAGCAATGTTAAATGCTACTGAAGGAACAAAAGTTATTTCAGCTTATACTGATTTACAAGAAGCTAAAGTTGCTTATTATTCAAGAGAAATACAGGGAATTATAATTATTCCAAAAGATTTTGAGAAAAATATTCGCAATGGTAAGCAAACTATAATTACTACTTTTTCGGATGCTTCTAACATGATATTTTATAAAAACGTATTAGGAGACGTTTCTGTAATCAATGCGTATTATAGTGCTGGTATTGCTATAAAGAAAGAGATGGCTAAAGGGATTTCTATTGACCAAGCAAAAAAAAATTACACACCAATACAAGCAATTTCAACAAGTTTATTTAATACTTCAGCAGGATATGCAACCTATATAATACCTATGTTAACAGCATTAATTGTACAATTGGTGTTGTTGATGGGAATTGGTATTTTAGGAGGATCAAGACGAGAGGATAGGTCCCTACAAAAGAATTTTCCAAGGTTATTACACAGAGGAGGAACCATACCTGTTTTGTTAGCAAAAGCCTGTTTATACACAGCAATTTTTATAGTTATTATCCCAATTCAAGTAGGAATTGTTTATTCGCTATTTTCAATTCCTGTTCGATCATCTTTGTTTACTATTTATTTATTTTTAGTCCCATATATATTTTCCGTAGTATTTTTAGGAATTGCTATTAGTTCATTCTTCAAAAGAAGAGAAGATTCTATACTTTTTTTGGTGTTGCTTTCTATTCCATCTTTAATGCTAAGTGGCTTGTCTTTTCCAAAGGAAGGGTTTTCGGGAATTTATCAATTAATATCCAAAATAATTCCGTCAACTCCAGGAATAACCGGTTTTGTAAAATTAACGCAAATGGAAGCCTCTTTTATGCAAGTTTTAAATGAATGGAATCACTTATGGTTATTAGCACTTTTATATTTTATAATAGCCTCAATTGCTTTAAAAATAAAAAGCAAAAACGAAAAATATTATAAAAGAAAAGTAATCGAATAGGTAACTTTCAGGATGATATTAAACAAAAAAAATGATCTTCAGCCTCTATTAAGACGCTTAAAATCATTAGTTTAGATATTATTTAATGTCATTTGAGACATAAAAAGTCTGGGTGGTAGTCCCGAAGCATTGGAGAACCTGCTATATTTGATGATTTTTTAAACAAAAAAAAACCTCAAACTTTCGTTCAAGGCTTTTTATAGTCGGGATGGCAGGGCTTACCGCCTGGTCCCGAGTACCTCTAAATTCAATACTTTTCTAACTTTCCTTTCATCCAGGTAACCGATTAGGTAACTTTTAGAATGATATGAAATGTTTATTTTTGACTAAATTAAAGAAAATAAAAAGACTAAACAACATTAAAATCAACCATTTTTTAGGATGGCAATAGATTTATAAAAGCAGTTTGAATTGGTCTTTAGTGAAAACATTATCCTTCCCAATTAAATAAATAATGAATTTTTTTTTCTTTCAACAGCACCAACATTTTTTTGAATATTTATTTAGAATAGGTTCGCCAATCTCCAATTTTCGTTGTACTGAATCTTAGGAAATGTGCTTCTTCAAAAAGTCCGCAGGATCTACCTTCTTTCACGCTTTGTACTTGCCGGAACCAGTCGGAACTTCACCCAGATGGTTGATTCACCTTCCGAGCCATTTTACCGTATACCATTTTTTGAGAAAGCAAAGTTCCGGAATTTAGAAATTAGCCGGCCTTATAGCTGACTTCTCCCAAAATTCGGGATTCCCGGGCGGCCTATCCTAATTCTAAATTCCAGGTAAAAAGCATATCAAAAAATGGTAACAGTGATGGCTCTATAGGAAGTAAATCAAATCCGACAAGGCTCATTCAATTCAACCTGTATTTTTTCTTTCAACCTGAAAATCAAAAATGGAAAACGCTCAGGATATAAAAAATAAATCATTTAAAAATCATTTCAATGAATGATCCGGAAATCAAGGGGGAATAGCAAGAGGATAACACGCTGCGCGATGTTATAAATTCATTCCCCCTTGATTTTCAGATGTTTACAAAAATAATGATTATAAAAATTTAGTAAATTTCCAGTAAATACTTTGGGAGGCCCTGTAAACAGGCAAATTTTTACTGGAAATTTTAGTAAAATATTGTTTTTGATGAATCAAAAGGGGGATAAAAATCTCTATTGTTAGTCTCGCAAAGAAGCGACTCCACGATTGTTTTTTAAGTTCCAATTGAAATTTTAAGTTACCTTCTTACCTAAGGCAGTCTTTGCTGGTTTTGAAGGTGGGGTAAGTACCCTTTTTTATGGTTACCTAACTTACCTATGGAGGCAGGTAGGTTAGGTAAGACTGTTTTTTTTGTTCTTACCTAACCTATTTTCCTAATTCCAGTGGCTTACGAGGTTTATAGGTAAGTAGGTAAGAATATTTTTATTTTTTATTATTATTTGAGGTATCAGGACAATTTTCAGGGACAAGGAGCGAATTTATTATAAACAACATTACATTCCTGTTTAAAATTTTTATGACCCGGAATACAAAGGAAGCTACCATATTTTATTTTGCAAAAAAGCAAAGTTTTTTTCTTTTTTGGTTGGCCCTTTTTATATCAAACTTAATCAATCCAATTCAAATTTCAGCATCATTTTATTTTTGATGAGGAAACGATGAGCAAACGATGAGGCCGAAAACTCTTGGTACCACTGGTCTATATTACTATCTCTCATCATTCATCAAAAAAAAAGAAATAATACAGAGCAAAAAAACTATGGTAATTTTGCCATACATCCAGAAATCGTCATCCATCGCCCGAAAAGTCCCTAAAACACTAGCTTTATCGGTATCATCAATCGCTCATCAATTCATCACTTCTTCTTAAGGAAAGTTTGTCCTGAAGAAGGTCCATATCGTTTCCAATCTTTTGATCTAATACCCTGGCATAGATTTGTGTGGTGGACAATTTAGAATGCCCCAGGAGCTTTGAGACCGTTTCTATGGGCACGCCATTGGATAGGGTGACTGTGGTAGCAAAGGTATGCCTGGCAACGTGAAAACTGAGCCTTTTTGGGATCTTACACTGTGCTGCGATTTCTTTTAGATAACTGTTTGTTTTTTGGTTGCAGTAGACCGGCAAAAGAAATTCTGAAATTGGATTCTCATACATATATAAAATACTGCGTGCCTTTTCCAGTAGTGGTACCTTTATTGGTTCATGGCTTTTCTCTCGTCTGCTATAGATCCAGTCCTTTCCATTCACACCTTTGATCAGGTTATCTTTGGTAAGGTTTTTTACATCTATGTAGGACATACCAGTATAGCAGGCAAAAAGAAAAATATTCTTGGTCGTTTCTAGGGTTACCCTTGAGAATCGGGTCTCCTCAATATAATTTAGTTCCCTTTGGCTCAAATAGGCACGATCAAATTTTTCAAACTTCATTTTATAGTCCCGGAACGGATCCTTATCCATCCATTCAAATTTGATAGCTAAATTAGTGAGCTTCTTGAAACGCTCCATGTGTTTCATGATCCCATTATTACTTAATTGCTTTTTTCCTTTTTTATCCTTCTTTCTTCTTAGATACTTGTCAAAATCAGTAACAAACTGATAGGAAATATTCTTTAAATAGATATCGGTCGTCTTATGTTCTGTGGAAAGGTAACCTAGCAAATACTTTTCTGTAGCTCCGTAATTTTTGAGTGTTCCGTATTTGAGAATATCTCCCATGGTAGTTTTATGATGCTCCAATACATCTTTCAGGGATTTAAAAGTAGCATCAGCCCCAAGAAATCTGGATTTTATAGCCTTGGCGGTAATTATACCATCTTCTTTGAGCAAATCCTCGTAGCACTGCAATAATTTGGCATACTTAGCATCCAGATAATTATTCAAAACGGTGGCTTCATTATTTCTTCCTTTTATTCTGTGAGCCCGATCATCCCAGGATTCAGGGTTACATAGCCTTCTTAAACTGATTTCTGCCCTACGGCCATTAATGGTCACCCTTGCGTAAATAGGGGCAAGAGAGTCTTTTATCTTGGCCATATTAAGCCAAAACAGAATGCGAAAAGTGGGTTTTGATTCCATTACAATGTTTTTAGGTAACTGATTTAACATAATACACGAAAGTCAAATCACTCTAAAGCCAGTAAGGCTAATGGAAGGTAAGAAAAAAAAGGTGACCGAATAGGTAACCGAATAGGTAACATTTAGGATGATATTAAACATAAAAAAATGATCCCCAGTTTCTATTAAAGTACTGAAAATCATTGATTTAGGTATTTTTTGATGTCATTTGACACGTAAAAAGTCGGGATGGCAGGATTCGAACCTGCGGCCTCCTGCTCCCAAAGCAGGCGCGATAACCGAGCTACGCTACATCCCGAATAAACAGCTTAGGCTGTTAAAAAACAATAAGTCAAATTCTAAATTCCGATAAAAGTATATCGGGCTGCAAATATAGCATTTCCTTTGAATCCTCCTACAAACAATTGAATTAATTTATTTTATTTTTAAATTCGACCTTAACACAAGTTTCACAAACTCAATCTTCAATTTTTTTTAACTTATGTCCCTGAATTTATCTGATGAAATGTTCGTAATGAAAGATCGCCAATAACACCGATATAAAAAGGGTGTTCTTCCAGATATTTTTTTGATATCAACATAAAAACAATAAATAAACAAACATATGAAATCCACTTTGCTCCTACTCATAAGCGCTTCGGCATTATCCCTTACCGCCTGTGCTCAAAAGGATACCACTATCAAGGATCCCGCAACCATATTTGATTATGAAATTGTGGTTGGCGAAATGCAAATTCCCTGGGGGATGGCCTTTTTACCGGACAAGAGTATGCTCATTACCGAAAAAAGCGGGGAGCTTATTCATTTTAAAGATGGCCAAAAACAATTGATTACTGGTGTGCCGGAAGTATACCAGCAGGGTCAGGGCGGTTTACTCGATATTGCATTGCATCCCAATTATGGACAAAACGGATGGATCTACCTTACTTATTCCTCTTCTGAAGGCAAAGATGAAGGAGGTCATACTGCCTTGATGAGGGCCAAACTCAGCGGCAACCGGTTAACAGATCAAAAGTTGTTGTACAAGGCAACACCAAACACCACCAAGGGTCAGCATTTTGGTTCCAGAATAGCCTTTGACAACAATGGTTATTTATATTTTTCCATTGGGGAACGCGGAGAAAAAGATATCAACCCCCAGGATATTACCCGTGATGGGGGGAAAATCTACAGGTTAAATGATGACGGCAGCATTCCTTCCGACAATCCTTTTGTGGGTAAATCCAATGCCAAAGAGGCTATATACAGTTATGGACACCGCAATCCGCAAGGGATGATCTTACATCCAGAAACTGGGGAGATCTGGGTACATGAACACGGCCCAATGGGTGGGGATGAAATTAATGTCATAAAGAAAGGCGCTAATTATGGATGGCCGGTCGTAACCCACGGAATAGATTATACAGGGCTCCCAATCTCAGACGAAAGTTCCAAACCGGGTATGGAAGATCCTATTTATTTTTGGGTGCCTTCCATTGCTCCCAGCGGAATGGTATATGTCACCTCAGAAAAGTATCCGCACCTCAAAGGCAATCTATTGGTTGGCTCCCTGAAATTCCAGTATTTGGAACATCTTGTTTTGGATGGAAAAAAGGTTGTTAAAAGGGAGAAGCTGTTAAAGGATATCGGCAGATTACGGGATGTAAAACAAGGCCCTGATGGATTTATTTATGCGGCTGTTGAAGGAAAAGGAATTGTGAGATTAATTGAAGCAGAAACGCCTGGAAGCAAAGAATGAAAGTAATTTAAAGCATTATAATGATAAGCTTTCTCTTCAGGTGCAAAACAATTAACAAGGAAAAATTCGGTATTTAAATTTACATTAATAATGCCAATGCTTCCCATTTTCCCCACAGATTTACGCAGATTGAAACCGCTCCCGATAGCTATCGGGAGCGCTAAAAAGCTCAGCAACATTTAACAACAAACCACAAACTACAAACAACTTCTAACTTCTGTTTTCGGCCTGAAATGCTTAATTTATCGTTTTGGGTATATTAGCGGATAAGCATTTTAATTTAAAAAGCAACCCTCGACATTTAAAAGGAATAATTAACTTTGCCGCAAACTTTTCGACTTATGCTAATTATTGGAATTGCCGGTGGTACCGGAAGCGGAAAAACCACCGTTGTAAGCCAGATTATTGACCAATTAAAAAACGAAGAAGTCGATGTGATTTCACAGGACTCTTACTATCAGGACACCAGCCATTTGCCAATTGAGGAACGCAAAAAAATCAATTTTGATCACCCAAAATCCATCGATTTTGATCTGTTGGTTTCGCATCTCAAGGACCTAAAAGCGGGAAAAACCATTCAGCAACCCGTTTATTCCTTTATAGATCACAACCGAACAAGTGAAACTATAACGATCCACCCCAGGAAGGTTATCATAGTTGAAGGGATCCTGATCCTTACACATTCAGACGTCAGGGCGATGTTCGATATAAAAATATACGTTCATGCCGATAGCGATGAACGCCTGATCCGAAGATTGAAAAGGGACATCAACGATCGCGGACGAGATCTGGAAGAGGTTTTATGGCGATACCAAACCACCCTAAAACCAATGCACCAGCAGTTTATAGAACCCACTAAAGAATTTGCCGACATTATCATTCCAACCAACCGGCCCAACAATGTGGCTGTTGATATTGTTCAAACCATTATTAAAGACAGATTGACCTAATTTTGTACCTTTAGACAAAATGAGAGAAAGTCCGGAAAGAGCATAAATTAAAAACAGCGAAAGCCATACTACGTACTATTGACATTAAAAATTAAAGTTAAATGAGGCTAAAAGAGCTCCGCAGCAAAAGATGGTTTAAAATAGTCAGCAACAAATACGTGTTGCTTTTGCTGATCTTTACCTTCTGGATGTTCTTTTTAGACAGCAATTCCTGGTTTATCCATCACGAACTCGATGTGGAAATTGATGAATTGGAAACCAATAGGGAATATTATAAGAAAGAGATCGCCAAAGACAAATCCACCATCGAAAAATTAAACGATTCCTTTGAAATGGAAAGTTTTGCAAGGCAACAATATTATATGAAACGGGCCGACGAGGATATTTATATCATTCAATACGATACCATAGATTAAACACAGATCTAAATTGATGATTTTCGAAACCTTTCATTTAAAAAA
>Ga0314771_100294_pt1 | contig 10697 bp, 12 predicted proteins | sample MetaGCB42018_FD_204522 | JGI IMG/M metagenome (GOLD analysis project Ga0314771, IMG submission 204522) | Cryopeg brine microbial communities from Beaufort Sea near Barrow, Alaska, United States - CB4 2018 | ecosystem: Environmental > Aquatic > Marine > Coastal | place: USA: Alaska | collected...
GGGCTAATGGGTAGCAGAATTGGGCGGGTGGGTTGTGTCGGGTTCACTATACCCAGCCGATACAGGGCTCAGTTAGCCGCCGGGAGAACCAGTCAGTATAAATATGATGATGTTGCCTATCAGCGATATCGCTATTAGCGTGTTGGGGCAGATTTCAAACCTGGCAGCATGGGTTATCTTGGCGATTTTTGCGTTGTCCTGGCTGTTTTTTCCGGTGCTTTCTTCGTTCATTTTAATGTCCTCATATTGGCTGAACTGTCTGTATTTATGGTTAAGACAATTCAAACCTTCTGAGATCTACTTTTAACGAATTCAGATCGCGGGTTTGCTCCCGCAAATCTGGAATTTGAGCAGTCAAGGGTAACGCAAACGGCGGGTTTTGTCGGGGCGTTTTGACCAGGTTCGGGCTTTGGTTTGACATAACACCCGTTAGGCGAAGTAGTTGAGTCTGAAATTCAGACTCGGTTTGGAGGAAATTAAAGAGTAAATAATAAGAAGCCCCCAAATTACCGGGGGCTTCTTATTATGAGGCGTAAAAGCTGTAAAATTATTTTTAAAAAGTAGCTGAACTACAAGTAGAAGGACGAATACTGTCATCAAGGTCGGATGTGCAAGCCCACTGGCCACTAGCAACAGTATAAGTAAAACCTACTTTCTTTTCGCTTATTTTGTCGTTAACACCACTATCCTTAAACGTCGCAACCAGTGCGCATGATGCAGTGCCAGTTGCAGTAGCTGTGATGCCTTCTACATATTGGCCAGACAGGGTGTACCCATTCGAAGCGTTTAGCGCCCCAGCTGGAGAGGCATCAATGCCAGCATCGACATCAGCATCAATCGCATCAGCTGTGCTGCAAGCGGTCGCTAAGCCGGAAGTGCCAGCGATATCAAGAATTGGTGTTTTTAAACCGCCAAGCAGGCTTGGTGCTTCAGCAGCTTGAGCGCGAGCTGTATAATCTTGATAAGCGGGAATGGCGACCGCCGCCAGAATACCGATGATCGCCACAACGATCATAAGTTCGATTAGGGTAAAACCCTTTTGCATTTGAGCTTTCATTGAGTAACTCCACTTGTCTGTGAGATAGCCGTTGGACTGGAGCTTACCAAGCAATACCAGTGCCATGTCAAAATGGCGATTTAATTTTCCTTTTTAAAACATTTAATTAGCGCGATTATTACGGGAATTCCGGTTATTTTTTATGCTGTTTTCTAGCGGATAGTGCTGAAATGGCTCAGCTTTAGGTGTGCCAACAATCAAGACGTCACACCGAACGCTGTGTCACTGGATGTGCCAAAATTAATTCAAGAGTGAAATATGACCAAGATGATCAGCTTGAGCTTAGCGATTATTATTACACGAGTTACCAAGAGGACGCTGGGACGGCGACTTTTCGACGGACAAAGCACCCACTAGGACAACGACGAAAAGGGTAAAACCCATTCCTATGCTTTGTGTGCCTGTGACACCGAAGGGCTACAAGTTGTTAATTGATGTCGCAGGTAAACTCGGAGCCTCAGAATGACGTGACCTTAGTGTTTCTCGATGCCGAAAAACTGGAATTGGAAGATTTAACACATCCCCGTTAGCCGCACACGAACAACAAATGCCCGGGGTAGAAACCACCGAGCCTTTGGGCTTCAGGCCAGGCTAAGCCTTTTCAAGATGATTCTTTGTTCGTAATGATTCACTAATTATTAAATGCACTTTGCATACTCAGTCATGTCTTTGCCAGTAGCAGCACCGTCTGCAAAGGAGAACTGACTAGTGGCTGTGTCAAATGTCATACTGACTTTTCCTCCGGAAATTACATCACTAACGCCCGTAGTTTTCATTGTTGCTACGTACGTACCAGCGGTGGCTCCAGTAACTGACGCCACATTAGCACCCGACGTCGTGTAATTGTTCGCATCCAAGTCACCAGTACTGGCGACGAGGGAAGGTGCTGACCCATTCGTGGCGAAATATTCCGTGATCGGGATCTTGAGACCGCCGAGCAGTATGCACGCCTCGGAAGCCTGAGCCCGAGCCGTATAGCCTTGATAAGCTGGAATAGCTATTGCTGCCAGAACACCGATGATCGCCACAACGATCATCAGTTCAATAAGGGTAAAACCTTTTTGCATTTGAGCCTTCATCTTAGTAACTCCTCTCATGTGTGAGATAGGCCGTTGGACTAAGGATTAATAAGCAATATAAGCGCCAAGCACAGATTTATTTATTTTCTGAAAACCCAAGTTGTTAGTTCTTTTATAGGCAAGCACTGGTCGTTCGTTATACTGCTCATAGGAAACCGATACTGAGTTGACGCAGTAGCAGATCGGCCAAAATTAATTTGAGGTTGAAATATGAGCAAAGCGATTAGCTTGGATGCAGCCACTGTTGTCACCCAACTCAGCAAAAGAACGCTGTGGCGGCGGCTTTCCGATGGACAGATCACCCGTCAGGGCAATGACGAAGAGGGTAGGACAATGCTCACTTTCACGGACATTGCTCCTATGCTTTGTGTACCGGTGGCATCCGAGGACTACGATCTGCTAATCGAGGCCGCCGCTGGTGACGCGGAGTCTCAGAATAACCTGGCCTTATTGTTTCTCGATGCCGACAAACCGGAAATTGGCCTGCATTGGCTGACGATGGCAGCAGACCAGGGACACCCGGACGCCATGCATCATTTATCAAAGCTATACATCAAAGGCACTGGTACAAAAAAAGACGAAAGCACCGGCTTAATGTGGCTGGCTAAAGCCGCCTCGTTGGGGCACATCATAGCTAGTCAGCAAATTACGGCTCTGACACAGGTTAGGAAAGCCTAGAAGGAAAAAGTTGGAAGGCCGTTTATCGGCCAGCATAAAGCCTAACCAGGGTACTCCGGCAGTAATTTGTGACTCGATAAGGGCCGCTACGCGGAAGGGCCAGGGGTGGATGGTGCAAGCTGGGGTTATCCTTCTGACTTGCGCGGTATCTATGAAGGTTTTTTTCAACTGTGGCAGTAGTCCTAGCGCCCCTTCAGTATTAGCGGTTTAGCTAAAACGCTAATTAACATTTAGACCTGTGCTGGGCTATGCCTAGTTGTTTGATTGCCAACAGCCTAGGTGCTTCTCGTCGTTTAGCGCCGGTGGACTGCCGGTAAGACCTTCTCAATCCCGGCCAAAGGCCCGTTTCAGGTAATCCCAGCGAGTCATACCCTGATGCCGTTTCAGAGCCTTCCGAGCCTTCTCCAGCTTCCCGGATATCTCCTGCTGAACTTGTTTGGCGGTTTTAAGCTCTGCGGCCAGGTGAGTGCGGTCAGCATTTGCTTGACCAAGATCGGTTGCCAGCGCTTCCAGACGCTGGCTGAGCTGTTCGACCTGGTTCCGAAGCGCTTGGTTGTTTGCCTGGCCCTGACCCCGTTCCTTTTCGAGGGCTTTAACCTGGTTCTCCAGGTTGGCGATTTGGTCCCGGATAGCTCCTTTCCGTTCCTGTTTCTGTGCTTCTTTTTGCTCGCGCCAAGCTTCCAGTTCGGCAGCAGACGTTGGGAAGGTTTCGGCTTCCTGGTGCAGTCTGTTCACCTCCGACGAGGTGAACTGCAAATTTCGTAGATAAGGGTAATCTTGGACCCGTCTCCAGGCTCTGCGCCAAGCTTTCCAGGCCGAAAAATTCCAGCCAAGCCCCCCGCGTTCTTGGGGGGCTTCGATCATTTCCCGCCAAGATTTGAACCCCAATTGGCCGATGGCGCTTTTTTTGATCGTATCGCTAGAAGGTGCGCCAACGCTCAAAACCTCAGGAAGTAGCCGTGTGACCGCTGCCATGAAATCCATCCATTGCCCTGGCTGGTTTTCGGTGCCAAGTGCTTCTAGAAGCTTAGCCCTGGTTTCCTGAGCCGCTTGGGGGGTGAGCCAGCTGATCTGGTTCGACATGTTACATCTCCAGCGTTGGACCCTTCGGGCCTTGGTGTTTTTCTTTGATTCCGTGTTTTTCGTTATAGCGATCAATGGCTTTCTTTGCCCATTCGGCCTTTTCTTTTGCTGACTTGTTCTGCACGCCGAGCCCTTCTTCCAGTTTGTCCGGAAGGTTCACCAACTTCTGACCTAAGCCCATGTTTGCCCCGGTTTCCTGTCCGCCTGTGTCTTGGTCGGCGGCAAGGTCAAGTTTGGCCTTAGCATACCAGCCTTCAATCTCCTCTAGCCGTTCCAGGACGCGCTCTATGTCGCGGATGGGTTTCTTTCGATGATGCGCCAGAAGCGCCTCCATTAGCATCTGAATGATGATTTCAGCCAGGGCGAGCATGAACCCAGTACCGGCGGCGCTGGCCATGTTCATTGCTTTGTGGGCGTAAGACGCTGCCTGGCTGTTTGACATACCGAAGGGGACTGATCCGGGCACTTTATTATCTCCTTAAAGATGTAATGATGTAAATATTACACCATTATACACCTTTTATGCTACAATGAAAGAAAACACTCATACCGATACTTCCGAGCGGAAGTATCGGGGGCTGGTTGGGTCGAGACGATCCAACGGAACACCGGAGCGCAGCGGAGTGTGTGGAAAAGCCAGCACCCTGGAGCGGAGTCGGAAGGGTGCCTCGAAGTGAAACGGAGAGAATGACGATGAACGAAAAGACCAAGGACACTTACCGCTCTTTAGCTGCGAACTTTTACCAGCAGCGGGTAAGTGGGCCACCTACGCCAAAGCGCCTGGCTGACGCTCTTAAGTCGGCAGCGACGGATTATCAGCCCGCCTACTGGAAGAAGTTGAGGGCGGCGATTGCCTTTGAGCAAGAAGAGGCAGGGTTTTCAAAAGCGGCTGAGCGCATCCGAGGAACCAAGCGCCCACTTGGAGACCTTCCGCCGCGTAGGCGGCGGGACAAGGGAGTGTCCGAAAAAGACCAGTCGCAGATGCTGGCTCACTTGGAGGAGTGCGGAAATCGGGAAACTTGGGCCGCCGTGACGCTTGCCAGGTGGACTGGCGCTCGTCCTGCCGAAATGCCGAGTGTTGAGGTGAGCGGGGACCAGGTGAGTATCGAAGGGGTGAAAAAAAGCCACAAAGGGCAACGGGGCGCGGATCGGGTGGTAACCCTCGATGATTTCGAAGCTCTGGAGCAAGTGCGCCAGGCAGTAGCAATCCTTGATGGTGTTGAGGATATGGGGCCGATTCAGGATCGAGTGGGCGCTGCTGGTAGGCGGCTGTGGCCTCAGAGAAAATCGGTCCCGAGCCTGTATTCCTGGCGGCATCAGACTGGTTCAAACCTTAAGGCATCGGGCCTTGATCGACGGACGATTGCTTACCTGATGGGCCATCAGGCCACGGAATCGGTGGAAGTCTACGGACGCAGGAATCGAGGTGTTAAAACGCCCTTAAGACCGGCTCAGGGAGCGAATTTGTCGAAGGTGAGGGAAACCCATGGGGAGCCGCCTAGCGTCCGGCTGAAGCAGCAAGAGGCTCATGAAACCTCAATTTTCAAAGGTTCTGAAGATTCACCGCAATTCGGATTTGAGGTTCCGGAGCCAGGAAGGGCGAGGGCTTTTGGTCCAAGTGGGCGCTGATCTATAAAATATAAGTGCTTACTGTGTAATTGCTTTTGACCAACTAAAAAAGCTAAGGCTCCGTTTGCTTTGGTTAGCGTTACTTTTCCCTGCTTTTAATGCTGCGGTAACTAGTGATCGAGCGGCGGCTTTGCTGAATGGCTGGTTAGTGGTTTGGAAGCGAGGTGAAATATTTTATTTAGCTGAGAAGATTAGTTTTCTCACGCGCGTTTTTTAATATTTTTTAGTACGTTTTTAAAGGGCTGTAAGCCTTGGGAGAGTAGGTTTGCAGGGGCACTCATCCTACATTTTTCCGGTTTGGGCCTACAAATCTCCGGTTTCCCCCTACAAATCTCCGGTTAAATCCTACAAATCTCCGGTGCTATCCACAGGCAGGGAGTGAGCTTGTATGCAGGCCCTTGATTGACTTGTTCGGTAATCCTACATATAACGGCCGCTGTAGGAATAACGGGAAAGGTGTAGGATATGGTCAGGGGTAAGTTGAAGGTGCCACCTAAAAAAGAGAATAAGGCGCTGGAACCTACAGAGCGGCATGTGACCCTATCCAATGTGTTGATCAGGGCCGCTCAGGGACTCAGCCTGTCAGAAAAGCGGATTATGTCGGCCTGTATATCCCAGCTAGACAGCCGTCGGCGTCCGGATCCCTACAAGCCTCTGACGGTTAAGCTGCACGCTCACGACTACGCTGAAACCTTTGGGGTCCACCCAGATACCGCCTATGATGAACTCCAGTCGGCAGCCAAGGTGCTGCGGGATAGGCTGATCCGTTACGAAAACCCCAAGGCGTCAAAGCATACCCGCATAGTTGAGATGCGCTGGGTTGGACGAGTGACCTATGCCAAGGGTGAGGGCTGGCTAGAATTGGCCTTCTGGCATGAAGTCGTGCCGCACCTGGTCATGCTCCGAGAGAAGTTCACGACATACCGCCTTAGCCAAGCAGCGGGGCTGCGGTCGCTTTACTCCTGGCGGATGCTAGAGCTGCTGATGCAGTTTAAGAGTACCGGGCTGCTGCGCATTCCGATCGAGCAATTTTGGGATGCCGTCGAAGCGCCGGCGTCGTGCAGAAAGGACTTCTTTAATCTGAGAAACAGGGTGATCGATCCGGCAGTCAAGGAGTTGAAAGAGAAGGATGGTCTAAAGATTGAATGGGATCGGGTAAAGGAAGGCAGGAAGGTTGTGGGGCTCGAGTTTCGCTTTACGCGTGATCCTCAGGGAGCGCTTGATCTGTAGTGTTCCAGGCTATGTGAGTGCTGGAAGGTTCGGCGAAAATATTTTTACTCCCGGTTTCTATCTAATAATTCGTTTTTTTTCTACTACTAATCCCATTTCTCTATCTACTATTCAGGGATATTTAATAACCTGATGGTGTAATAAGGGGATATAAGATTAAAGAAAGAAGAAAGCTTAAATACTATTAACCACAGAAAAGGGTAGGTTAAATCCTCTTAAGGCCTTGGGAGACAAGGGATTCAGAGGATCATCCCTAATGCGCACAGCTCCCTTGAAAAGCCCTTTTGTGTATCGTTCGTTACAGGCGCTCTGCTTCCAAAGTTAGCGTGTAGCCGGTATCAGCTTTTAGCATTCCTTCCAGGTGCTCCAGGTCCGGCTTTCCGTAAACGGTCAAACCATCGTGCTGTAACAGCACTATCGATGAATGCAGAACGGATATCATGGACTGCATAGCCACTGACTCAGCCCCTTGAAGTATGTGCGCCAGTTTTTCCCGTGCCTCCGCTTTGACGCCAATCTCACGGCCTGCATCGTTGACTAGAACCCCGCTCTTTTTGGTTCTCTCAGTATAGTCCTGGATGATTGCATCTCTGGCCGTCTTCACATCCTTGTGTAGGTTTTTCACTATCCCAAAGTTTCTGAGGCGGTCCGCTGCATCTTTACCGATCCGCTCTTCAATCGCGTGGGTATGCAGTCTTGGGCTGCGAGCAAGGGTAGCGCCATAGATCATTGCTAGAAGTACAAACTTGGCATCATCTAGGCTAATGCTCGCAGCGCTGGCTAATTCAGCTCGGGTGGCTTTTTTGTGATCAAGGTAGTGGCTAACGTTTGGGGTCGTGATGCCAATGCGGGCGGCCATTTGTGAAAGCAAAGACCAGTGACAATTTTCAATGTCTACGTCATAGCATCCTTTCAAAGCTGCCTGGCGCACTTCTCCTACGCATCGCTGAAGGTTTGCCGATCCTTCTGCATAAAGTCTGCCTGCTGGGCTCTCGCGGTAGGTGGTGGGGATAACGAACCCGGGGACGCCTGAACGCTTGGCAAGGTCCAAAATGACGGACGCTTGGTCTCTAGCCAGAACGACGCGTGCTGTGGCTTTCTCAATGCCGGAGTTCGGACCACGGCCATCCTTCATTGCGTTCCACTTATCGTGTGCCCACCGGAAAGCAGCAGGAGCGGCCTCACCATCCAGCCAAGATTGAGCCGCATGATGAAAATTATGGAGATTATCGCCGTTTATTTCGATAGCAGCCTGTATCTGATTTCTCTTAAAACGACTGGTTTTGCCGGTAGCGGTGCGGGATCGAATGGCATCGGACGGGATTCGATAAGGGCTGCCGTCTGAATTAACCAGGCCTTTATCCTCGGGCTCGAGGCCGTGCAGAGAATACTGTGCCGACTGGTCAAAATAGTTATCGGCCAGACTCTTGGCTTTGTCTCTCATGATCCAGCCCCCTGCATTTTTTCCTACCTTCGCTCTTAATTTTAGCTCAAACCAGCCCAGCTCTTCATTTATCTCATCGAATCGCTTAGCTGAGCCAAAGTGTCGGGCCTTCGCCTGCCAATGAAAAGGAGTTACTCCTTCTTCCCCTGAGTTATGCGCTAATCTGCCGGTGCTTGCTGACCAGAGGTACGACGCCATGTAGTTTTGCTCTCTCTCGGTCAGAGTCGCAAACTCCGGGCACTCTTTACACAGGTATTGCCAAAAAGCCTTAGAGCGATAGCCTAAGCCGTCTTTAAACTGTTTTAATTTGGGTTTTGCCATTCCCGTTGGTCTCACGGTCAAGCATAACGGGAAGCCTTAAAAAGGTTTACTTGCAGATCCCGTGGCGGGCACTATGATTGCCTGTACTCCGGGACGCTTTGCACTTTCTGTCTCGATGTATGCCATAATGGGACCTACATTGCCGTTATGCGTTTATGTGTAAGCAGCGGAAAAAGTTTGGTCGCGGATTCCACTGCTGCTGCTTTAAAAGCCCCGTCCTGGTTCGCCCAGCGGGGCTTTTTCATTCACGATACTGTGAATATATACAGTGTATCATAGAACTTATCACTTAAGGCTCAGAGATAGCTTGTGGACTGCTCTTTTTAAAACCCTGCCCTTACCCCTACAAAAATTTCCACCTAGCCTTTCTGATCTTCTGAGATGCCTTAACAGCAAACTTTAGCCGCCCTGCTGCTTGAGCAGCCGGAATGCTCTCTCCAATGTTTCCTTTTGACTCATGTCATGGGCAGCGGCCCACAATTTAAACTCCCGCCTGAACTCTACAGATACCTTAAAATTGAGATCCACCATGGCGGCGGCCTCTCGTTTCTGAGTGTTGGCGCTTTCCCTGACTGGCAGTTTCTTCGCTGGCCTGGCTGGTGCCTCTCCTAGATTCAGATCCAAATTCTTAGCCATTATTTAGCCCTCAGTTTTTCGGCAACTGCCTGGACCATGATTCCGGCGGCGGCGTTCAGTGGTTCGTATTTGGTTTCTGTGGCCGCGTACCCACGGTCGAACGCGTCTATGTATCCAGTCTTTGCAGCGATAGAAGCGGGCAGAACGTGAAAGCCGTATGACTCCAGGGTTTCCCGGCTCTCTCGTTCCTGGGCGGGGCTGGTCGTCTTGTACAGGGCAAAAGCGATTAGTTCGCTATTTAGCGTTTTCGCTAATTCGCGGGCAAGCATTACGGCAGGTTCCAGGTCGTCCAGGCTGCTACCCGTCGGGATGATTACCAGGTCAGAAGCGGCGGCGGCGTCTGCGGTACCTCTGGTGGCGTGCGGTGCCCCATCGATGACGGTTAACTGATAGTCCCGGCTTGCCTCGATGGCCAATGCAGCCATCGGATAAACCGCTGTATGAATCTGCGGAACAATCCCGGCGGCGTTACGGCGTTTTTCTGCCCAGCGGCTTGCAGTGGCCTGGCTGTCGTCAATGTCAGCTAGCAGCACGCTCCATCCTGCCCGGGTAAACTCCACGGCCAGTGTCCTGCTGATACTCGACTTACCTACCCCACCTTTTTGGCTTACGACTGAAATAATCATACCGGCCTTATGGTTTCGCTAATTCGTTAAATAGCATAATCGCTAATTCGCCTTAATGCTAATTCGTTAAACCATTATTTAGCGTTATCGCTGTGTGTGGTGGGGGTACTAGAAATTCTGCTCGAAGGTTTCCGGCTTTCATTCGTTATATTTCTTCACGCCCTGTACGGTGCTGGTCGAACATCCGGCAAGGTCTGCCGTTTTCCGAATGCTGAAACCAGCAGCTAACAATTCGCTGATTCTTTCGCGTTTGGTCATGTTCGGTTTGCGGCCTGTGTATTTCCCTTCGAGTTTGGCCCGGGCGATCCCTTGGGCCTGTCGAGTGCGGCGTTGTTCGTAATCCTGATGCGCCATGGCGGCAACCATATCAACCAACATTCTGTTGACGGTTTCCAGCATCCGGGCGGTGAAGTCGTCGCTCTGTGACGCGGTGAGAGCCGCGTGAGTCGTCGGTAAGTCGATAGCCACCACTCGTAAGCCGTTACGCTCAATATCAGCTCTGAGCGCATCCCAAGCGGCACGAGGTAGACGAGTAAGCCGGTCGATTGATTCAACTAACAGAACATCGCCTGGCTTGGCGTCGGATAGTAGTCTGCGTAACTCGGGGCGGTCTGCTGTCGCGCCGCTCCCGGTTTCAATGTAGAAACTGGCGACGTTGGCGAAGACATCCAAGGACTCTCTGGCCCTGTTAGCGTCCTGCTCGCTGGTGCTGGCTCGGAGGTATCCACGGATAAACATAAGCGTATCGATTTGGGTTTGTTTGGGTCAGCGTAGCGGTAAATGTGGCGAATGGGTAGCAGAATTGGGCGGGTGGGTTGTGTCGGGTTCACTATACCCAGCCGATACAGGGCTCAGTTAGCCGCCGGGAGAACCAGTCAGTATAAATATGATGATGTTGCCTATCAGCGATATCG
>Ga0314771_100297_pt1 | contig 10526 bp, 9 predicted proteins | sample MetaGCB42018_FD_204522 | JGI IMG/M metagenome (GOLD analysis project Ga0314771, IMG submission 204522) | Cryopeg brine microbial communities from Beaufort Sea near Barrow, Alaska, United States - CB4 2018 | ecosystem: Environmental > Aquatic > Marine > Coastal | place: USA: Alaska | collected...
GCAGACAAGAGAAATAATATTCCAAGAAAATCATTGAAGTATCAAACACCATTGGAAGTATTTTTGAGTTACATGAGTGAAGATATTTTGTCTAGCTTAATTTGACAAATCAGAAATAAAAAAGTACGAGAAATACAAGAGAAAATAGAAAAAGAAAAAAAGAAGAAGATCTATATTTAAAGTCTATAAAATCAGTTGTTATTTTTACTGTTGAACTTGATGAAATATCTACTAAAGAAGAAATTAATGAAAAAGTATCTACATTTATAAAAGCTAGATCAACATACGATATATATAATGGATATAAAAATAGTGAAATTGAAGAGATGTCAGGAGAAAAAATATTTAAATATCGATGATTTTACCATTCTGAAGGTAACTTAGAAATAAAAACTAATGAGGAAGGTAAGATAATTTTTGTAAAAGTATTTTTAAAAGAAAAGTTAATAGGTGTTATTCTAAATGGAAATATTGAAACTTTACAGAAGCTTATGTATACATATCCTTTTCATACTATAAAAATAATGTTAACAAATGGTCCTTATAAAATTTTTGATTATGTGAAAGATAAAGTAGTAGTTGTTAAGAATCTTTTTGGTTACAAGTTAGAAATAATATTTTATAAAAAATTCGGCGATTAATTTTGAACTAATTTAAAGTATAAGTGAATACGTGGAATTTTAAACGGACCATTCAATTATTAATAAAATAATTGAATGGTCCGTTTTTATTAGTAGAGAAAATCAGTGTTCATAACTTAAGAGTATTGACTATGATTTCCAGTTCCAGTAAAATCAAGGCATACAACGGTGTCATAACTAATGGTCAAAAGTAAACTAAAAAAAGAGGTTAAAAAACATGAAATATGGCTATGCACGAGTAAGTACCCGCCATCAGGATTTAGAAGGGCAGATGCGCCAACTGGAAGAAGAGAATTGCGACCGAATCTATTTTGAAAAAATCACAGGAACGAAAAATGATCGCCCAGAATTTCAGAAGTTACTCCAAGCAATCCAGACTGGAGATACACTGGTCGTGACAAAACTAGACCGATTCGCTCGTAGCACCCAAAATGCCCTGAACACGATTAAACTACTTTTTGAAAAAGGAGTTAAGATCAATGTCCTAAACTTGGGAGTAATTGAGAATACATCCACTGGCAGATTGATTTTTACTATCTTCAGTGCCTTTGCGGACTTTGAACGCGATCTAATCGTAGAACGAACTCAAGAAGGCAAAGAAATTGCTAAGCAGCGACCAGAATACCGAGAAGGTCGTCCAAAAAAGTTCTCTCAACAACAGATTAATCTGGCGATGAGTCTCCTAGAAACTCACTCCTACACAGAGGTAGAGAAGATGACTGGGATTAGCAAGAGTACTTTAACAAGATGTAAACGAAAAAGAGACCATCTACTTAATAAGGAATAAATAGCTAAATTATGGATGGTTATCTATATTTCAAAAAATGAACCGATAACTAAAATCCGTAGAAAATATAAGAATAGAAAAAACTATAAGAAATTAGACTACAGTAACAACGAGGAATCGAAATTGCCAAGAAAAAAATAGTGTTACAAAAGATACTTACTGTCGAATAAAAAAAATTAATCTTGCTAACACACTTAAGTAAGTATAAATCTATGATCCAGTATGTTTAACTGACCAGGTATATTACGTGGCTTTAAAAAGTAATGTATTTAGTCCTTGTAGTTTTTATTTTTTAAATAATTATACGGATTTTAGCAATAGTTTTAAAAGATGGAACTAGATACTGGGATGATAGTGTACACCTCCTCTCATTTTTTTTAATTATTTTATTGGTCTTCTATTACATCCAATAATGAAATATAGTTCAGATAAAGGGTGGTACGATGAAAAATAATCAATATGGTGACAGCAAAGATCGTAGGTTAGTTATTCTTAAACGACTCCTAAACAAAGAACATCTGAGCTATCAAAAGTTATCAGATGAGTATTGGGTTTCAAGGAGTAGTATAGCTAACGATATCTCTTATATTAAAAAAACATTTGCAAAAGAGGAGGTTAGTCTTACATTCGATAATTCTGGAACTTATTTTGAAGGTAATGAGACACAAACACAACGAATCTTAAAACGGATTACTCTTAATAACATTGATAACTTGAAAAGAATCAAAATCTTGATTGATATCGATCTAATGTCAAAAATTAATACTGTTTTACGGAAAGAAATGGAAAATAAAAATATTGAGATACCTGAAAGTTATATGCAAAGTATAGTAGTTTCAACGTTATTGATAGTTCAAAGAGGGAAAAACGGACATAAAATCAACTTTGAAGGACATGATCAATCCGGTAAACTATTTTTAGAATTTAATGAATATCCTTTGGTATATGAATTGTTGAAGGGATTAGAAGATTTAGATATCTATGCTTTTTCTTTAAAAGAGGTCCAGTATTTAACCTATCTTATTGTTGGTAGCGGCTTAAAATTTTTCTTGAAAAATGATATAATCCCAAATTCTTTCAGAGAAGAAATAAGAACTTTAATTCAAAGGGTTAGTGAAGGAATACAAGTAGAGTTAACACAGGATAGACGACTAGAAGAAGATGCAATTATTCATCTCTACCAATTAATTTTACGTGTAGAAGCCCATACTACTATCGTTAATCCTCTATTGAATGAGATTAAACAAAAATATCCAGCATTATATGGGATAGTTTGGTTTGCGCTTAATGATTTTTGTAAGCCTTACCAAATCGATATTTCAGAAGATGAAGTTGGTTTTATTGCAATTCATTTTCAAGCTGCAATAGAACGAACTAAAGAAATAAGCAAAATTATTTTTGTATGTCCAAATGGTATAGGGACTAGTTCATTTGTTTCAGCAAAAATCCGAAGAATATTGCCCGAAATTGATAGTATTGAGACAACTTCTATAGCAAAATTAAAATATCTTGATTTGTCTGACGTCGATTTTATCATTTCTACTGTTGATATTGAGGAATCTAGAAAGCCTGTTATAAGAATTTCACCCATGGTTACAACAAGAGATATGAAACGAATCATGAATTATTATATTGATTTAATTATTGATAATGAAAAATATCAATTTGAAAAGCAAGAACTACCTGAAGAAACAAAATTGCTTCTTTCAAAAAATATATTCTTTGGTGATTTTCAATCAAAGGATGAGGCATTAAAGTTTTTAATAGAAAATAAACATTTTTCAAGTGAAAATAAAAAAAATAAATTTATTAAATCTGTGTATGAGCGTGAAGAAATTCAATCAACTTATTTGGATAATGGGTTTGCAATTCCTCATGGGGATCCAAAACTTGTTGAGAAAGCAAATGTTTCTATATTAATATTAGATAAACCCATGCCTTGGGGAAATCAAAAAGTAAATATTGTTATATTTTTAATGATAAGAGAAGAAGAAGTAAAAAAAATAGAACCAGTAATGAAGCTAGTAATGCAAGGAATAGAAGATAAGGATTGGTTTATTTCAAAAATGTTGGAGGTTAAATAATGAAAGCCCTACAAGAACTATTACCTGAAAATCATATTAAGGTAATTGATCATGCAGAAAACTGGGAGCAAGCTGTAGAAATGGCTAGCGAACCTTTAATAAAAGAGAACTTAATTTCTCATGTTTATGTAGAAAATATGATTTCAAACGTACAAGAAAATGGACCGTATATGGTTTTAACTGACTACTTTGCTTTAATGCATGCTAAACCTGGTGAAGGTGTTAATCAAAAGAGTATGAGCTTACTTGTGACAGAAAATGAAATTGACTTAGAAGGAAAACCTGTAAAAGTTTTTTTGATACTCGCTGCAGAGGATAGCCAAAGTCATCTGAAAAGTTTACAAGAGGTTATGGCTATCTTCATGGATGAAAATAAGTACCAAACAATTTTAAATGGACAAAAAGAAGATATTATTAAGTTATTTAATTAGAGGAGGAAGAATAATGAAAATTTTAGCAGTTTGTGGTTTTGGAGTAGGTAGTTCTATGGTTTTAAAAATGACGATAGATAAAGTAGCTAAGGAGATGGGAATTAAGGTAACAGTAGAAAATACTGATTTATCATCTGCTAAAGCGGAGGCTGCTGACGCTTACTTTACTAGTAAAGAATTAGCAAAAGAGTTAAGGAGCTCAGTAAAAAATCCCGTTTACCCTGTGAAAAAATATATGGATAAAGAAGAAGTTAAAATCCAAATGGAAAAATTTTTGTCAGAAAAGGAGGGCTAATAAATGTTGTTTATTGCAGAGAACATATTAAAAAATCCACCGGTTTTGTTAGGAATTATTGCAATGATTGGTCTGGTCATTCAAAGAAAAACATTATCAGAAGTTATTAAAGGTACTTTAACGGCAGCATTCGGGATGGTCATTCTTACTGCAGGAGTTAATATGCTGGTTGGAACTATTGCACCAATCAACGTTGCAGTACAATCACAGCTAGGAGTTGAAGTGTCAGAAGGATTATCTGATATAACATTCACAGCTGAATATGGTGGGACTGTTGGCGTAGCAATGTTTATTGGACTTATCCTTCATCTGTTAATTGCGCGTTTTACACCTGTAAAAACGATTTTCTTAACCGGGCATATGCTTTGGTGGTTCCCATTCGTTTTTGTTGCAGCTGGGGTTGAAGCAGGACTGAGTGGATTATTACTGATTGTTGTTCCTGCTGTATTGTCAGCATGTTATTGGTCATTTATGCCGTGGATTATGAGGAAATATGTTTGGGATGCTACAGGTGATGATTCTTTCTTGATTGGACACCCAACAGGAATATTATCTCTAATATCTGGTTTTGTTGCTAAACGAGTTGGTAATAAAGAAAAGTCGACAGAGGATATTAATGTACCCGAAAATCTATCTTTTTTCAGAGAGATTTCTATTACTGGAGGTCTAGTCTTATTTTTAATGAATTTGGTAATGGGAGTTATTGCACCTGGTCTAATACCTGAAGGTAGCAGTCTAATATTATTTTCAGTAGATGCAGGGTTAACTTTTGGAGCGGGACTATTAGTAATGTTATATGGTGTACGCTTATTAATTAATCAAATTGTACCTGCTTTTCAAGGAATTGCAGAGAAAGTTGTTCCTGGAGCTAAACCAGCGTTTGATGTTCCTATATTATTTAACTATAAACCAAATGCTGTAATCATTGGTTTCATTGTAGCAATGATTACTTCTACAATAGTAGTTATCATTGCAGATAGCTTTAATATTTTTGGAGTATTAATTGTTCCACTTATTATTACTAGCTTCTTTGAGTGTGGAGGAGCAGCGGTAATAGGGGAAGGACAAGGTGGGTTAAGAGGGGCCGTTATAGGAACAGCAGTAGCTTCTATCGTTATGGTTGTTTTAGTAGGTCTTTCAGCAGTAGTATTCAGCTCAACTATTCAAAATTGGATATTGATTTTTGGTGGTAACGACCTATCTCTATGGGGAATGTTAGGAAGAGGAATTAGTGGAATATTAGGAGGAATTTAAAAATGTTTCAATATATGGAAAAAATTAATGAACTATTAAAAACTGTTGCTAAAGAAGAAAATGATAATGTAGAGAGTGCAATTGATTTAATAACAAAAGCAAACTTAGAAAAAAAATCTGTATATGCATTTGGAGCAAGCCATGCTGGCATATTAGTTCAGGAACTATATTATCGCGCAGGTGGAATGATGACTATAAATCCTATATTTGGTCGGGAGGTCATGTTAGATCGTTCCCCAATTACTTTTACTAGTAAAATGGAAAGGCTAGAAGGTTATGGAACAGCACTAGCTAGTACTGTAAATTTCAAACAAGGAGACGTACTAATTCTTCATTCTGTCTCTGGTAGAAATCCTATAATAATCGATTTAGCAATTGAAGCAAAAGAAAAAGGTGTGGAAATATTAAGTATTACTAATTTGACATATTCTAAGTCAGTAACTAGTCGGCATTCTTCTGGTAAACGTTTGTTTGAAGTATCAGATATTGTGATTGATAATCATGGAGACTTAGGAGATGCTTGTTGTGATATAAAAGGTATTGAACAAAAGGTAGGTGCTTCATCTACAGTAATAGGTGCAACTATTCTCAATACTATTATAGTGGAAGTCTGTAGAAAATTAATAGAAAATGGAGTAGAATATCCACCAATTTTCTATTCTGCTAATTTAGACGGTGGAGATCAATTGAATCAAGAGCTATATGGAAAATATAAAGATTCTATTCATTATGAGTTCAACTAGAAGTATTTAAAAGATATAAGAATACTTTACAAAAAATCTTAATAAAAAGCTTAAGGTACTTATTTTTGGGTATCTTAGGCTTTTTTATACATTTAGGAAACTGGTAGAATTTATAATAAAATTCATATTGTTTTATAAAAAGTAGAAGTTTCGGTAGATATCTTTAAAAAGCCAAGTAATAAATCTTATATTCATTAAATAAATGATAGAATATAATAAGGTATCTTATAATCTACATAATTTAGTGAAAATGATCAAAATAGATTAAAGAGGAGTAAAATACATAATGACAGAAAAAATAGAAAAAAATTCAACAACCTTGTATCAAGCCCTATGGAATTCAGCGGATATCTTGCGTTCAAAAATGGATGCCAATGAATATAAGAGTTATTTATTAGGATTGGTCTTTTATAAATACCTTTCTGATAACATGTTGCAGTATGTATCAGTTCTATTAGAAGAAGAAACCGAAGATTTACAATCAGCTCAAAACTTGTATGTTCAGGCCTGTGAAGATAATGATATCAAAGGAGACTTGCTAGATGAGTTACAAGATGAATTCTCCTATACAATCGAGCCTCAACTAACGTTTACTGCACAAGTCAACGCTATCCATGATGGTTCTTTTCAATTGGAAGATTTAGTACAAGGTTTTCGTGATATTGAGCAATCCAGTGAAATGTTCGAAAACCTTTTTGAGGATATTGACCTTTATTCTAAGAAATTGGGTGTCTCTCCACAAAAGCAAAATAAAACGATCGCTGATGTTATGAAAGAGTTATCCGTATTAAATATGGCAGGACATGCAGGGGATATATTAGGAGATGCTTATGAATACTTGATTGGTCAATTTGCTTCTGAATCAGGTAAAAAAGCTGGTGAATTCTACACCCCTCAACCCGTTGCAAAACTAATGACTCAAATCGTTATTCAAGGGAAAGAAAATCAAAAAGGATTCTCTGTTTATGATCCGACAATGGGATCAGGATCGTTATTGTTAAATGCAAAAAGGTATTCAAATGAACCCGGCAATATTTCTTATTTCGGACAAGAACTAAATACGTCAACGTATAATTTAGCACGAATGAATATGATTCTCCATGGTGTATCAACGGAAAACCAACAGCTGCATAATGCTGACACCTTGGACCAAGATTGGCCAAAAGAAGAGCCAACGAACTTTGACGCTGTTCTAATGAATCCACCTTATTCTGCGAATTGGTCTGCCGATAAAGGATTCTTAGAAGATGTTAGATTTTCAACCTATGGTGTATTGGCGCCAAAATCAAAAGCAGATTTCGCCTTCTTATTACACGGTTACTATCACTTGAAAGATACGGGTGTAATGGCGATTGTCTTGCCTCATGGGGTGCTCTTTAGAAGTGGAGGAGAAGGTAAGATTCGAAAAGTTTTATTAGAGAACGGTGCAATCGACACAGTTATTGGTTTGCCGGCTAATATCTTTTTTAATACATCTATTCCGACGACTGTTATTATATTAAAGAAAGACCGTCCAACAAAAGACGTTCTATTTATTGACGCTTCTCAAGAATTTGAAAAGTCAAAAAATCAGAATACCTTAACAGATGGACATATCGATACTATCTTACAAACCTATTCTAAACGAGAAAATAAAGATAAGTATTCCTATTTAGCTAAATTCGATGAAATTATTGAGAATGACTATAACTTGAATATCCCACGTTACGTGGATACATTTGAAGAAGAGGAAGAAATTTCGTTAGAAACTATCTCTACAAATATACAACAAACTAAATTAGAATTAGCTAATGCAGAAAATGAGTTATTTGGTATGTTGAAAGAAATAAACGGAACAACAGAAGAATCGGATAAAGAATTACAATTTTTTATTTCACAGCTAATGAATGAGGGTAAAAAAAATGAATGAAAATATACCGGAATTTCGGTTTAATAATTTTACTAGCACACCCAAAAAATATGGTCTAAGTGAAATTGTTGAACGTGTTAAATCTTACTCCTTATCACGTGATGTAGAAACCAAAGAGTATACTGGATATAAATATATACATTATGGAGATATTCATAAGAAGGTCGCTAATATTATAGATCAAAGAAGTCAATTACCTAACATTAAAACTGGAGATTATGAGTTACTTAAAAAGGGGGATATAGTTATTGCTGATGCCTCTGAAGATTATCAAGGGATAGCTATTCCAAGTATGATTAATGTTGAAACTTCTTATAAAATTGTTGCGGGTCTTCATACAATTGCTTTAAGACCTATACAAGCTGATTCATTATTTATTTATTATTTATTTAATTCTCAAACTTTTAGAAAGTATGGATATAAAGTTGGTACAGGTATGAAGGTTTTTGGAATTAGTATCTCTAATGTGATGAAATTTGAAAGCTTTTTTCCGAATACTAATGAGCAATCTAAAATAGGTGTTTTTTTTAAACAACTTGACGAAACTATTATTCTTCAGCAACAACTCCTTAATGACCATAAGCAGCTGAAGAAAGCTATGCTGCAAAAGATGTTTCCACAAAAAGGAGAAACATTTCCGAAAGTTAGGTTTACTGGATATACTGATGATTGGGAACAGCGTAAGTTTTTTGAGAATATACAGAATACAATAGATTGTAGAGGGAAAACTCCAAAAAAATTAGGGATGAATTGGAGTAATTCAGGTTACCTTGCACTTTCTGCTTTGAATGTAAAAAATGGGTATATCGACCCATCAGTAGATGCCCATTATGGTAATAAAGAGTTATATAAAAAATGGATGGGAGGTAGAGAGCTACAAAAAGGACAAGTTTTATTTACAACGGAAGCTCCCATGGGTAACGTAGCACAAGTACCAGATGATAAAGGATACATTCTTAGTCAAAGGACAATAGCATTTGATGTAAATAGTGAAAAAATGACTGATGTTTTTTTAGCAATACTTTTACGTTCACCAACTGTATTCAATGATTTATCTGCTTTATCAAGTGGCGGAACTGCTAAGGGAGTTAGTCAAAAATCTTTATTGGGATTAAAGGTTGTAGTCCCTACAACTGTATACGAACAGAAGAAGATTGGTTTATTCTTCCAACAACTCGACGACACTATCGCTCTTCACCAAAAGAAACTAGAAACCTATCAAGAACTAAAGAAAGCTATGCTCCAAAAGATGTTTGTTTAAGAATCAGGAAATGAGGCGAGTGGATGGCTATCACGTTTACTTCTGAATCAGAGTTGGAACAAAATCTAATCAACCAGTTGATCAGTGGGGATTCGCAATGGACCTACCGAAAAGATTTAAATACCGAAGAAAAACTATGGGTAAACCTTAGAGAAAAACTAGAACGCAACAATAAAGATATTTTAAATGAGGTGAATCTGACGGAACAAGAATTCCATCAGGTTCAAAATCAATTGAAGTTTGCCAACTTTTACGACGCAGCCAAATGGTTAGCGGGTGAAAATGGCATTGCTAAAGTTCAAGTGCAACGAGAAGATGCATCGCTTGGAACGATTCGTTTAAAAGTCTTGAATCGAGCAGATATAGCTGGTGGAATGTCTTCTTATGAAGTCATTAATCAGTTCCAAAGCTTTAAACAAAGTACCGATGATCGGGATCGTCGATTTGATGTATCTCTGTTAATCAATGGCTTGCCACTGATTCATATAGAACTAAAAAATCGAGCCCATTCTTACATGGATGCTTTTCGTCAAGTTAAAAAATACTTGATACAAGGTAAATTTACTGGTATCTTTTCAGCACTTCAAATGTTTATCGTGTCTAACGGCAGCGATACACGCTACATAGCCGCAGCGCAAGATGCGAAATTGAATGAACAGTTCTTAACAACTTGGGTGGATTCAGAGAATGATCCCATCACAAGTTACTTAGCATTTGCTCAACAAGTCTTATCTATCCCACAAGCTCACAAAATGGTCACGCAATACACCGTGATCGATAGCGATAAAAAAGCCTTAATCTTGTTACGTCCTTACCAAATTCATGCCATTGAAGCGATCAAACAAGCTTCTAAACGCCAAGAATCAGGGTACGTTTGGCATACAACCGGTTCAGGTAAAACGTTGACGTCATATAAAGCAGCCCGTAATTTGCTACAGATCCCTTCATTAGATAAAACCATTTTTATCGTTGATCGAGTAGATTTGGATCAACAAACAACGTCTTCTTTTACATCCTATGCCGAACACGACGTGATTGAAATCAATGAAACGGATAATGTCAGTGATTTGATTAAAAAATTGCTTTCAGCTGATCGTACAGTCGTTGTTACGACGATTCAA
>Ga0314771_100298_pt1 | contig 10479 bp, 8 predicted proteins | sample MetaGCB42018_FD_204522 | JGI IMG/M metagenome (GOLD analysis project Ga0314771, IMG submission 204522) | Cryopeg brine microbial communities from Beaufort Sea near Barrow, Alaska, United States - CB4 2018 | ecosystem: Environmental > Aquatic > Marine > Coastal | place: USA: Alaska | collected...
TTGCCCGTGGGCTGGTTTGACGAGGAGAGCAAAAATGAACGACGAATCCACAACAGTTGCAGCACCTCGGTCGCTTGAGCAATTACTGAAAACGTCGCCGGAATTGCAGGACCAGGCAACACTGGACGGTCTATCGGATCTGATCACGAAAGCAGCGCCGATAATACAGGGGCGGCGGCTGCACAACATAATTGATTTGCTCGCAGCGACCTCCGACGTTATCGAAATGGCGGATGATAATATGGTGCAAAAGTTGATGGCACTCTATGAAGAGGGCATTGGCGGTGCCTGGGCTATCAGCAACGCTCTGAGATATGCAGCAGTCCAGGCTGCTCATGACGAAACCCCGCCGACAATCTGGCAAAGCCTGCGGCGGTTAAGCAAAGACGAAGACGCCCGCCGAGGCTTAAGTATGGCTATAAACCTGGCTGCTGAGCTCGGAAGACAGGCCAAGGCTGCTAACGGGCAGATGCCGGAGGATTGAACGTTTCTGCTTGTCGACGAGCTTGAGTGAATTTCTATGTAGCGCCTAACGCTATGATATTCCAAAAATAATAAACACGCAGACTCTTTCCCGCAATGACACTCAATGGGATGGGTTTACATGACGCGTTTGTTTTTTCGTGTCCATGATTGCTGCCAGCGTCTTGCCGCTGGCAGCATGTTTTGATGGTTCCGGCTCATCAGGCAATGGCACGGCGGCGGGTAACCCGGAAGCACCCGAGTTATGTCAGCATAACGACAGAATGGAATGTCTTTGTGAATAGCCGTTAACCACCGATCCAAGGCATCTTTCAGAATCCGGTTTGCAAGAACCGGAGACGGTGGGGCACCTTATGACAGCATCGTGTCTATGGCTTGCGCGTTTCTACGGCTACCGATGTGAATTGTCAGCAGCCCCTAGGCTCCATCAAAATGAGTCGCGCTGCATCAAGATTCATTGCAACTCGTCACTTGGGCGTGAACGGTGCCGCTGGCCACTCGGGCGCTGATGGCCTGGCCGGCTTCAAGCTGCCCGGCATGCCGCACAATCTTGCCCTGGTCGTCTTTTACAATGGCGTAGCCCCGCCCCAGAGTGGCCAAGGGGCTCACCAGATTCAGGGTTTGCGCTGCGTAATCCAGTTGCCCACGGCGGATTTTAAGCGCTTGCTCAATGGCCAGATTCAAGCCTGTTGTTGCCCGCAACACACGTTCGCTGGCGCTGGCCAGTTGCCTGCTAGGTGATTGCATGGTCAGGCGCTGTTGCAAATGGTCGGTACGCATATGCAAGCGCTGGGTTATCTGAGCGATTGCGCGGCTCAGGCGCACATCCAGCCCATCCAGGCGCTGCGCTTTTTCCTGCAGGCTACGGCGCGGATCTTTTAATCGCGTGGAAAGCTGCAACAGTCTGTTTTCAAGCGCCGTGTGTTGGCGCCCCACTGCAGCCTGCAGGCGTTCGCTGATGGCCTGTAATTGACGTAACCAGATGCTCTGGTCTGGCGATATTTTTTCCGCCGCTGCTGACGGTGTCGGCGCCCGCAAATCCGCTACGTAATCGGCAATGGTGGTGTCTACCTCGTGCCCCACGGCGCTGACGGTGGCAATAGGGCAGGCGGCAATGGCGCGGGCTACGGCTTCTTCGTTAAAGCACCACAAATCTTCCAACGAACCGCCGCCGCGGCCAATAATCAGCACGTCCGCGCGATTGTGGGCGACAGCCCGGCCGATGGCAGCGACTATGTCTGCGGTTGCCGCCTGGCCTTGCACCGCGGTTGGGTAAAGTGTGACTGGAATGCCCGGGCAACGCCGAGCCAGCACCGTGAGTATGTCGTGAATCGCAGCACCCGTTGGGGAGGTAACCACGCCGATATGTCGGGGCAGGGCGGGTATGGGTTTTTTGCGCTCGGTGCTAAACAGGCCCTCGTTAAAGAGCTTTAATTTTAACGCTTCAAACGCTTGCTGTAGGGCGCCCGCGCCGGCTGGCTCCAGGTGCTCGACAATAATCTGGAAGTCGCCGCGGTTCTCGTACAAGGTTACTTTGCCGCGAATTCGCACCAGTTCGCCTTCTTTTGGCGCCGGGCGAACCCGCTGATTGGCGCCGCGGAACATGGCACAACGAATCTGGCAGTTACTATCCTTCAAAGAAAAGTACCAGTGCCCGGAAGAAGGGCGTGAAAACCCCGACAATTCGCCTTCAACCCAAACCTGCATGAAGCTGGTTTCCAGCAGGTGACGGGCCTGATGATTCAGCTCACTAACGCTGAGCGCCCGCGACCGGGTGTCCTGAAAGGCATCATTCACCAAAAAATCCCCATATTTTTATACGCAATAGCCGAATAAATTGAATGTAAACTGATTAAAATTCAGATACATGCAACCTTTGGTGAGAAACTGTGCGGTTTACTGGGCTGCAACAGATCTTTATAATAACGCGATTAAGAATTCTACTTTGCAGCGGCACTTTTCTATGCCCTTGCCAAGGTTTAAATTTAGCACGTTCAAAAGGCCGATCCCAATGCTGCGAATTGCCGAAGAAGCTCTCACATTTGATGACGTACTGTTGGTGCCCGGTTACTCCGAGGTTCTGCCCCACGAAGCCGACCTTCGCACACGCCTGACACGAACCATCACACTGAATGTCCCGCTGGTGTCGGCGGCCATGGATACAGTGACAGACGCAGAGCTGGCGATTGCCATGGCCCAAGAAGGCGGCATCGGCATTATGCACAAAAATATGAGCCCGGAGCAGCAGGCCGCCGCAGTGCGTAAGGTGAAGAAGTTTGAAAGCGGCGTGGTAAAAGACCCTATTACGGTCAAACCCGAGAACACCGTACGTGAGTTGGTCGAAATTACCATGGCCAATAATATTTCCGGCCTGCCGGTAGTAGACGGCAGCGAGCTGGTGGGCATTGTTACGGGTCGCGATATCCGCTTTGAGAGCAGCATGGACACGCTTGTGCGTGACATCATGACGCCCAAAGAAAAGCTGGTTACGGTGAAAGAAGGCGCCGATCTGGAATCGGTGAAAGAACTCCTGCACCGCCACCGCATCGAGAAAATCCTGGTGGTAAACGATAATTTCCAGCTACGCGGCTTGGTTACAGCAAAAGACATTCAGAAGTCCAAAGACTACCCGCTGGCGAGTAAAGACGACCAGGGCCGCCTGCGTGTTGGCGCGGCCGTCGGCACCGGCGGCGACACCGAAGCCCGCGTGATAGCTCTGGCGGAAGCCGGTGTTGACGTAATTGTGGTGGATACGGCTCACGGCCATTCCCGCGGTGTGCTTGATCGTGTGCGCTGGATTAAGGAACATTACCCCGAACTGCAGGTGATTGGCGGCAATATCGCCACAGCTGAGGCTGCCCTTGCCCTGGTTGACGCCGGAGCAGATGCGGTGAAGGTGGGTATCGGCCCGGGTTCCATCTGTACCACCCGCATTGTAGCCGGTGTGGGCGTGCCGCAGATTTCAGCGGTGTCCAGCGTGGCTGAGGCCCTGAAAAACAGTGACGTTCCGCTGATTGCCGACGGTGGTTTGCGCTTCTCCGGTGATATCGCCAAGGCTATTGCGGCCGGCGCCCACTGTGTGATGATCGGCAGCCTGCTGGCCGGCACCGACGAAGCCCCGGGTGAAATCGAGCTGTTCCAGGGCCGCAGTTATAAGGCCTATCGGGGCATGGGTTCAATCGGCGCCATGGGCCAGGGTTCCAGCGACCGTTATTTTCAGGATGCCAGCAAAGGCATAGAAAAGCTGGTTCCGGAAGGTATTGAAGGCCGCGTCGCTTGTAAGGGCCCGATGCGCAACATTATTCATCAGCTGATGGGCGGCCTGCGCGCTGCGATGGGTTACACCGGCAGTGCCACCATAACCGATATGCGCAACAAGCCTCGGTTTGTGCGCATCACCGGTGCCGGTATGCGCGAGAGTCACGTTCACGATGTGACCATCACCAAAGAAGCACCGAACTACCGCGTTAGCTGATCACAGGTTTTTTTATGCGGCCCCATTGTTGGGGCCGCATTGCTAATTTCCCCGAGGATTCCATGGCCCACGACATTCACGATCACCGCATCCTGATTCTAGATTTCGGTTCCCAGTACACCCAGCTGATTGCCCGCCGGGTTCGGGACATCGGCGTTTATTGCGAAGTGCGCGCTTTTGACATCAGTACTGAAGAGCTTGAAGCCTTCAATCCCAAGGGCATTCTGCTGGCCGGTGGTCCTGAGTCGGTCACCGAGTTGAGTGGCCCGCGCGCGCCTGACGGCCTGTTTGATCGTGGTATTCCTGTATTGGGTATTTGCTACGGCATGCAAACCATGGCCGAGCAGTTGGGCGGCCGGGTGGCGAGTTCGGAAAAGCGCGAGTTTGGCTACGCCCAAGTAAAAGTGCGCGCTAAAGGCCCGTTGCTGCAAGACATCACCGACCACTTGACTGTGACCGGCGAATCGCTGCTGGACGTGTGGATGAGCCACGGCGACAAAGTGGTTGCCATGCCCGAAGGTTTCGAACTTCTGGCATCCACCGAAAGCGCACCTATTGCAGCCATGCAAGATCTGTCGCGCCATCTTTACGGCCTGCAGTTCCATCCGGAAGTGACTCATACCTTGCAGGGTAAGCGCATTCTGGAACACTTCGTGATGAACATCTGCGGCTGCGAAGCGTTATGGACTCCGGCCAAAATTGTCGACGACGCCGTGCAAAAAATTCGCGAACAGGTCGGCACCGACAAAGTGCTGCTGGGCCTGTCTGGCGGCGTAGATTCCTCGGTGACCGCCGCGCTGCTGCACAAAGCCATTGGCGATCAGCTAACCTGCGTGTTTGTTGATAACGGCCTGCTGCGCCTGAATGAAGGCGACCAGGTGATGGACATGTTCGGCAGCAGCATGGGCGTAAAAGTTATTCGCGCCGACGCCGAGGAACGCTTCCTGACTAACCTCAAAGGCGTCAGTGACCCCGAACAAAAGCGTAAAGTGATCGGTAACACATTCATCGACGTGTTCGATGAAGAAGCTACCCGCATTCAGAATGTGCACTGGCTGGCCCAAGGCACTATTTATCCGGACGTGATTGAATCGGCTGCGTCCAAAACCGGCAAGTCCCACGTGATCAAATCTCACCACAATGTGGGTGGCTTGCCGGAAACCATGAAACTGAAGTTGGTAGAGCCGTTGCGCGAACTGTTCAAAGACGAAGTGCGTCGCATCGGTCTTGAACTTGGCCTGCCTTACGATATGGTGTATCGCCATCCGTTCCCGGGCCCGGGCCTGGGTGTGCGCATTCTCGGCGAAGTGAAAAAAGACTACGCCGACATCTTGCGCCGCGCCGATGCCATCTTCCTGGAAGAGCTGCACCGCGCCGATTATTACCACAAAACCAGCCAGGCCTTTGCGGTCTTTCTGCCGGTGAAATCGGTAGGCGTAGTAGGCGACGCCCGCCGATACGAATGGGTGATCGCGCTGCGCGCTGTAGAAACCATCGATTTCATGACCGCACGTTGGGCGCATTTGCCGTACGAACTGCTGGAAACCGTGTCTAACCGTATTATTAATGAAATCAGCGGCGTATCACGGGTAACTTACGATGTGTCGTCGAAGCCGCCGGCGACCATCGAATGGGAGTAGGTGGACGACCGGCTTTGATCGATACAAATAAATAGTAAAAGCCACCAAGCTCAGCATTACGCTGGGCTTGGTGGCTTTTACAGAGCTCAAAATTCGCCAGTAGTGCTGGAATCGATTAGAGTATTCAAATCGAACGATATTGAGGCAGCAACGATGGATGCACTTTCGGCCAATGAGGCAAAAACTCACTTTGGCGATCTTCTTTTAAAAGCTCAGCGGTCGCCGGTTCAAATCAACAAGAACGGTAAGCCGGTAGCAGTGATTATCTCAGTAGAGGAGTATGAGGGTATCGAAGCGCTCAAGTTACGATTTTTGCAAGGCAGAGTGGAACAGGCCGAAGCAGATATTGATGCAGATAAGCTGGTTGATGGTGAGTCGTTTTTCGACGAATTGGATGCAGGCCATTTCGATTGATGACAGGTTATCGCTTAACCCTGGATGCGAGATCGGACTTGGTTCAAATACGCACGTACACACTAAAGCAATGGGGAAAGGCTCAATCCCAAAAATACTTCGCACAACTGCGCAAAACCATACGCATGCTTTCTGACAATCATGCCATGGGCAAGCGTCAACAAGATGTTGGGCTGAATGTTTTGAGTTTTCCTTATAGCAGTCACGTCATCTATTACGTTGTAAGTAGGCAGCAGTTGGTAGTATTTGCGGTACTTCATAAGCGCATGGTCCCGCTCAATCATATAGGCGAGCGCGAGATGACGCAGTCGGATACTTGAGGTGGCGGTTCCCAGAGCTTAGACCCTCGGCGCGACGAATGGGTGACCGCCCTGTGTAAGCTGGAAGCCGCTCCAATTGAGTGATAATTGAGAGTGCCCACGCTGCGGACTATCGAGGCAGCACTCTTTGCCCTCGCCACATTTACTTTCAATGCCGCAACTGCTTCTTCGAGATGACCCCCGCGTTTTCAGATAGTTAAGTGTTTTTTCTTAAGTCGCCGCTGCACCAAATTTTCTATGGCGACATGAACGGTACAATGGTTTGAAAACCTGAGATGGGGGTTTTATTTTGTCGATAATTGAATTGCAAAAAGAAGACTTGGCTGCTTTGTCCGATACACTGCTTGAAGAGCTTGTCGCACGTTTATGTGAAGCCGAACTCGCTACACGCAGCGGTAAGCTCAGGGACGTTATGTGGTCAGGTTCGATCAAAGCACCTGATGGCGGTGTCGACGTTCGAGTCACGATTTCAAGCGGGGAATTCGATGGTGATTTTGTGCCCCGTCTCGATACCGTCTTTCAGGCCAAGGCAAAGTCTATGCAGCCTGCTGAGATACGCGACGAAATGCTAGAAAATGGCACACCATCTCCCATTGTGAAGGAACTTGTCGAAGCTGGAGGAGCTTACATAATAGCTTCAACAGAGGATTGCTCCCCTCCGACCTATGCTAGACGCATTGAAGCAATGCGCAGAGCTGTTGAGTCACTGCCAGAGGCCGGTTCACTTCAACTTGATTTCTATGACCGGTCACGACTTCATCGCTGGTTGCGTCAGTATCCGTCAGTTCACGTTTGGCTGAGGGGGGCTCTCGGACGGCCCTTATCTGGTTGGCATGCCTTCGGCAGGTGGAGTGCCACGCCGACTGATGCCGATGACACTTTGATATTGGAAGAAGGTGTAACAGTCAACGTACCTTCAACTGGGAAAAATGGTCTTACTCTAGAAGAAGCTCTTCCTGTAGTTCGGCACCTTATTTCGTCGTCTGGGAAGCCGATTAGAATTACAGGCCTGTCTGGCGTAGGTAAGTCGCGGTTTGTCCAAGCGTTATTTGAAGAAGGTGTTGGCGAAGGTGCACTAGATCGAACCTCGGTAATCTATACTGACATCGGGGATCAACCGGAACCATCGGCTCGTGCCATGATTGATACGCTTCTTGCGCAGGACTCGTCGCTTACGGTCGTTTTGGACAATTGCGCATCCGACCTTCATAACTCACTTTCTGCCCGTCTTCGCGCAAAAACAAATTCCGTGAAGCTCATTACGGTCGAATATGACATCCGCGAAGACAAATCGCAGACGACCGAAGTTGTACAAATTGAAGCGCATGGGCCGAAGATCGCTGAAACACTGCTCCTGCGGCGTCACCCCGAACTGGGACAATTTAACGCTGCAAAAATTGCCGAATTCTCGGAAGGCAATGCTCGGCTAGCGCTAGCAATCGCTGAGTCCGCGCCGGTTGACGGTACATTGTCGAAGCTCACTGACGAACAACTGTTCAATCGTTTGTTTTTCCAGCGACACGATCTTGACGCGGGACTCAAGGAACGGGCGGAAGCGCTATCACTTGTTTATTCATTTTCGGTTAATAGTGATGAGGAAGGAGTGGACGAACTCAGCCTTCTGGGTGAACTCTGCGAACATAGCCGGCTGCGCATGCACAGAGCGGCCCAGACACTCGTTGAACGCCAAGTGGCGCAACAAAGATCTCGTTGGAGAGCCGTTTTACCTCACGCGGTTGCGAACCGCTTAGCGACTGAGGCGCTCAATAAGATACCGGTCGAACTTCTCGTAGACGTATTTGAGCGCCGCGCCAGTTCACGCCTTCTCAAGTCCTTTGGGCGGCGATTGGGTTTTCTACACGAACACCCAGTTGCAATCGAAATTGTGACCCGCTGGGTGTCCGAAGGCGGGCTGTTGTCCGACCTGATGCGGCTCAATGAACATGGTCAGAAGTTGTTCTTGCATATTGCGCCGGTAGTCCCAGAGCGCACGTTGGATTTAATAGAACGCAGTTTGACGGGTACCGAAGTCCTCACCGACCTCAAGCCTACGAATTTTTTTAGGTCAGTCGTCCTCAATCTGCTAGTCGGGATAGCCTATTACCCTGATCACTTTGAACGGGCCGTGGAAGTTTTATTGAAAATTGCCGAACATGAAGACCCAAAAAACAACTATGACAGCGTACGCGGGAAGCTTGAAGGATTGTTTCAGATCCACCTATCCGGGACCCACGCAACGTTGAAGCAGCGCGCCTCGATCGTCGAGGATTGTTTCAGTGCCAATAGTCATTTACGGCAGGAAATTGGCCTTAAGCTGTTAGACTCGGCATTGGAGGCGTGCCGATGGACTGGCCTCAACACCTTCGAATTTGGTGCGCGCCCTAGAGACTTCGGATATAACCCGAATTTCACTGAGCGTCTCGAATGGTTAAAGCGCTTTCTGGGGATCGCGTTCAAAGCCGCCAGCTCTGGACGGCCAAAATTGGAAAGCTCGGCTCGTCACCTCATTGCTAGCAAGTTTCGCAGTCTTTGGCGGTACCCTGATCTTCGTTCCGACCTCTCTGAACACGCAGCAGAAATAAACAACGGTTTGCCATGGTTGGAAGGTTGGCGCGCCGTTCGTTCAACGCTCTATTTTGACTATAGAGACCCCATAGATACGCCAGATCGGCGAACGGCGAAAACGCACCTTGAACAACTGGAAGCCGATCTCGCCCCTCGAGACCTTATTTCTGAGATTGAAGCGCTAGTGGTCAATCCTGGTCATGATATCCGGTTATTTGAGGAAAAATTCGATAATTCGAGTCTTGAAAAACGCGAAGAAGCTTGCCTGAGACTAGAAAGCAGAGCATTTAAATACGGTGAAACCATCGGGGCAACACCGGCCCTGCTGGACGGTTTTGTTGCGAGGCTGTTCGAACAAAATTATGCGCCTTACCAAATGGCTTTTGGCCGCGGCTTAATGAGCGGTTCGGTAAAGCCGCGCGAAACTTGGTTGATGCTTTTGGGTGCATTACGCGCCCTCGACATAAAAACATTCAACTACGGAGTCTTGTCAGGGGCGCTCGAAGAGCTTTCAAAATCTGATAGGCCGCTCGTCGACAGTTTGCTGGACGAGGCTGCGTCAGACAACCTGCTAATATGCAGGATTACTTGCGTTTTCGCGCATTTGAAGGCAGGTCACACTCGAAGAACCCGCTTGAAGACGTCAGCCCAGTGGATTTGGTCAATTGGTGCCGCAATGCAGGTGACGAAAGGGCTTGGGCGCTGGTCTCCAATGCGATTGCTCCATTTGGATCTTGCCATAAAGGTGGAACGGTAGAGCTATCCGAGCAAGCAGTGGCTATTCTTCGAAATGCGCCTGAACCGCTGGATGTCCTCAAGATTTATATTGAAGCGGTTAGCCCGATGAGAGGGTCTGACAGCAGAGCCGACATTATGGCGGGGCGCATTGCGGCTTTAGCTTCTTTAGATATCCCGCACTCAAATAACGTGAAAGCGCTTTTAAAAGCCGAGCTCCCACGCCTCCAAAAAATTGAGAGAGAAGAGCGTAAACAGGAAACCAATCGAGATCGCGAAAGTGAGCAGGGTTTCGTGCAGTCTAGTAAACTCCTGCAAGACCGGGCAGCGTCGCTGTGACACACTCACTCAGGCTGTTAGGCCAAAGCTCGGAAGACTGTCAGAGCGAAATAGAACTCGAGGGAACTGCATATGAAGAAACTCAAAATTATCCTGATCGGGTGTTGCCTGATCGTTATGGGCCTGGCCCTGCATTATGTGTTGCCGCGGGTTTCCGTTGTCGAGGTGGTCGGCGTTGAGGTTAAACGTACCGATGTCGAGGTTGGAACCCGAGATGTTTACATGATTCAAACCCGGGTGATCGGCGGCGACAAAGTCCGCGTGTTCCGCAACGAAGACTCATGGCTTTACTTTAAGCTCAACTCCGCGAATCTTCAGACGCAAGCGGCTGTCTTTGCCCGCGAAGAGAAGGGCACGGCAGTTGCTATTCGCTATTACGGCTGGCGTCTCCCGCTTCTGTCGATGTTCCCGAATGCGACGTCAGTCTGGCCTGTAGAGCCCGGTTACCGTCATATCCCGATTTTCAACATAGTTATATTGGTGTTCCTTTTCGGCTTGGCGTTTATAG
>Ga0314771_100299_pt1 | contig 10460 bp, 9 predicted proteins | sample MetaGCB42018_FD_204522 | JGI IMG/M metagenome (GOLD analysis project Ga0314771, IMG submission 204522) | Cryopeg brine microbial communities from Beaufort Sea near Barrow, Alaska, United States - CB4 2018 | ecosystem: Environmental > Aquatic > Marine > Coastal | place: USA: Alaska | collected...
CTTCTCCCTGTGGGGTTAACAATTCCGCTTCTAACGTCCAATCCATAAAGGGCAATAAGCGCACCATGTTACGCGCGTCGTCTACGCCGCGGTGATGATGCCCTTCCAGCGCCAGTCCATGGAACTCAAGAGCATGGGCCATCCCGTTTTTACGTTTCTGCCCCGTGGTCCGGCGCCACAGTCGTTTCAGGTTTAAGTGCGGGTAGTTCATCAGCGATGGGAATACCCTGTGCTTCTCGCCGTCTGCTTGAATGTGTAGGCGATCATAGTTGCCCCAGCTGCACCAGAGAAAATCCTCGTGAGGTTGACCTAACCATACATTTATTAAGTGGCACGCTTCCGAAAAAACGGGGGCAGCATCGACCATCGACTGTTGGATGCTCGTTAGCGACTTGCAGAACTCACTGAACACAGGGTTTTGTGTCGGCCGCACCAGAAATGACTGACTATCCAACAACTCGCCGTCCCGAGTCGCCAGGGCACACCCAAACTCGATAATCTCCATATTATGCGTGCTTTGGCGCTCGCCAAAAGGTGCTAATCGACGCTCCCAACAGGTCGCTTCCAGATCAACAACTAATACCGGAGTTTCATAGGCGAAAGTCATTTTTGATAACTCTGGATCATAACCGACTCGTTTTATTTTGCGGCTCCATCAGACTGCCTGCTTTTTAGCTCCCGCACCATACCTAGTTCTGTGCGGGAGTTGGCGCTGTAGAACCAGTTCAGAGCATGAACTCTGTTGCCTGAGGCACAGATTTTGTTGCCGCTGGAGAGAAACAGTGCGGATTTTTTGTATAGAACCGGTTCCAAACCCCGCAAAAGCTCCATCAAACTGCCTGCTTTTTAGCTCCCGCACCATACCTAGTTCTGTGCGGGAGTTAGAATTACGAAACCAGATTAGAGCATAGAAAATGTTGCTGCTGAGCAAAGCACGAACCGGATTCAGATAACAGGTGCTGAAAGGTTTAAGTATGGTTCAGGTGCCGCCGTATAAACGTACTTTGCTTCCAGTTTGGTTCGTGACGGATGCTACAGGCAACACTTGGTTGGCCACAGGCAATGTAGACTGCACATTGCTAAAGCGAGAATCAAAAATATAACGTAACTCTATGTTTTATCGAGGAAAAACCATAATTAGTGGGCTAGACGAGAGACGGAGTTGAGAGACCTGGACGGGAGAAGACATATCCACAGGGAGCGAAATTTTTACTGATTGAGTTCTTTTTTTATTGAAAAATTACGTACTTATAGCGTTTTAAAATCTTGTTTTAAATGGTTTTTTTATCGATTCAGCAATGGTTAAACCGTCAGAGCCAAAGAGCGAACCATAGACGTCAATGGTCGAACCATGAGAGCGAAAACGGTTAGAATTACGGAACCAGGTCAGAGCATAGAAAATGTTGCCCTAGCATGAACTCTGTTGCCTGAGGCACAGATTTTGTTGCCGCTGGAGAGAAACAGTGAAGCGTAATTCGGCTTAAAGTTATCCCCAAAATTTGGGGAAAAGCCTGTGGTTAAAGCTGTTTTTCGTAGGTCTTTCCCCTCCGCTCCGGCAGACACGCTGAGTCGGTCAAAAAACAAACAAAGTGGCTTTACCCGCCCCGCGTCTACTGCTGACAACAGGTGTTATGGTAAACAGGCTATCTCCCAATGAACATAAGATCCGTTACCCGCAGTGAAGGATACCCTTAAAACACTGCGGGGGATTAGTTGACCATTACCGTAAGAGCGAACAGTTATAAAGGTTTATTAAAGGCTCTTGGGCCATCCGGTGTTTCCGCCCTTCTGGGAAGCGAAAGCACCCTCAGCCGGAAGGTGGTGCAAAGCAAAGGCTTCGCCTATCGAATGAACGCGTCGGAACTCAAGGCTGAATTCAACAACAATGCCCAGATCTCCATTTCTCTCCGATTTTCTTTTTGGGAGTGCCTGTTCAGCTTCGGTTAATCGGTTCGCGATCGGTTCGCCGGGACATTCAGTTCGCTGTCCGGGGTTCGGGGCCCAGCTCAATGCAGGTGCATCATTAAAAACGTCAGAATCGTTTACACGTTATTAATTTTAAGTAAGGTCGTAAGTTTCTTATCTTTTGACTCTTAAATGTTTTTTACTAGTTGGCCAAAATATTGCCTATTATCCCATGCTTGGGAAGTATGGATGACTATCAAATGGAGTTATGTATGAAAAAAATCATATCCGGTCTTTTTCTGACGGGATTTATGGCGGGAGCTCAAGCTGGTCCGATTGTTACCGCAGACTATACGGAGCTAGGCGGTAATCGCTGGCAAGCCGACTACATTCTCAGCAATCCGGTCGGCTCTCCGTTTGATATCAATTATTTTACGATCGATTACGTAGCCGAAGCCTATACTAACTTTACGCTGATTAATTCTGTGCAGGGATGGGACAGCTTTGTAGCTGAAGCCATTCCAGCATTTGGCTTTGGCGGGCTCTTTGACGCTTTCGCGTTGGATAACGCTGCCATACTGGCACCAGGCCAGAGCACAGGTTTTTTCTCTGTCGAGTTTGACTATTTCGGCAATGACAATCTCTCGGGCCAGCAGTATTCCGTGCTGGATCCCTCATCTTTTGAGTCCCTCGCCTCAGGCGCGATCAATCAACATAGCATTTCCGTTCCTGAGCCTAGTTCCCTGACCTTGCTAGTTGTCGGTATGGGGCTGGTTTGCTGGCGAAGAAGACTTGCTCAATTTGCTTGCGCCAAGGGGGTAAGACGGTGAAAAGCGCCCGGTTTCGTTTCTTAGTCGCAATAGCAACTCTGGCTTCGGGGGGATTAGCTCAAGCTGCCCCACTATCGGAAATAGAAGTCACCCAAATCCTCAACGTAGATACTCAGCAAATCTCACGCACCGTCTATGAGATCAGCTATCGTGTCTCGGTCGCAAGCAGCTACGACCATACCGTGACCGGACTCACCGGTACCATCACATCCGTCAGCACCGGTGTTGAGGTCCTAGATAGAACGGTGCACTTTGATGACATTGCAGCTGTCGGCAGCCAGCAGAGCCGGGACGCGATCCTTATTCGGCTGAACCGGCGAACACCTTTTAGTATGGACATGCTTCAGTGGTCGTTTGACGGCGAACTGGTACAGAACGGACTGCCGCCCGACCCAGGCAGCGCCGGCCGAGAGACTCTGGGAGGCATCGATAGCGACAAAGACGGCGTGAGAGATGACCTTCAGCGGAAAATCCTTGAGCAGAACCTTGACGAAGAGAAGACAAAAGCACTGATCCAGTACGCGATAGCACTCCAAGAAGCGATGCGCATTGGTGCTGCCGATCCCGCTAACGAATTACAACCGGTTGCTAAGTCGATCGTCGACTCGGTCGACTGTCTATACGCCCGGTTCGATGATGACGCCCGCGAGCAGGTGAAAGCCGTTGAGCGTCTCGCCATCAATACCGACGAGCGCTACCACGCTTACAACATCTTCAATGACCGTCTCTCCGGCCAGTTTTTTGGCGGAAACAGAGAGAATCAAGACGGCTGCCAACCTTAAAAGGAGAAAGGTTGTGTTAAGAAACAGCAAGGTAGAAGTGTTACTGGCATTGGTTATCGGACTGTGCTCCTTCGGCGCATCAGCCGAGCAAGATCTTTCCTGCGGTCAGACGACCACCAAGATTTACTTTGGCAATGGCGTGGATAACTCTCTGGCTGACGCGACAAGCTCAAAACAGGAACTAAAACGAGCGTACCTGAGTCAGTTGGAAAACACTTATCCCGAAGAGACTTTCGAATTCCAGTTGGCTTATAACCGCTCTGAGGGCGTGATGAATGACGTTTTGGAGGTTTTTCAGCAGAAGCTTTCCGAGAATGGCGACTGGCTCGACTGGTCTGCTGCAGAGTACCTCTCAGCCCTGAACATGCTGAGAAAGGTGCAACTCCCATATGAACATCCCTCGATCGAGATCTTTGCCGGCATTCTAGAAGAAATGTATGCGGTGGCGGTCGTCCGGGAGGCGAGTCTGTCAGAGCACGTCCAGAAGTACCAGGGGGACCTCCAAGCCGGGCACCGAGTCATCATCTTCGCCCACAGCCAAGGCAACTTGTTTGCGAACTCCGCTGTGCAAACAGTGGCGGGAATTGAGCCAGATAAAAAGAACAGTATCAGAGTCATCGGCGTTGCCAGTCCTGCCGCCTCAACGGTTAGCCCTAACAACTACTGGACGGCTTATGACGACCGGGTCATTAATCTTGCCCGATCTTTTTCTCTGGTCGGCGTCCTACCCGGCAATGTCGACAATGATCCTGGGATCTTCAACGATCGGCGCGACATCCTGAATCATAGCTTCTATGAGTCCTACTTTGACTCCACTTTAGTCAGCCGTGGGTACTTTAATCAAGAGTTTGCCGGCTTAGTTGCGACCATGCCGTTTCCTGAAGTTGAAGCGGGCGATGGCGCTATACGGGTAACTCTGAAGTGGGGCGGTCAGCCGGATGTCGATCTTCACGTTTACGAACCAAACGGCACTCACGTCTATTACTCAAATCGCAGAGGCCTAAGCGGATTCCTAGATGTGGACGATACGAACGGCTATGGCCCCGAAAACTATTTTGTGAGCTGCGAATCCCTGGAGACAGGGACATACCGTATCGGCGTCAACTACTATTACGGGCAAGCTCCAGAAGTTGCACAGGTACAGATTTCACTGAGTGATGGCCGCGCACTCAGCTTCAGCCAATCCCTATCCACAAGCCGAGGTAGCAGTGGCAATAACAGCCCACTTATTATGGCAACCGTGCATGTCGCTCGAGATGAAGAGACGGGCGCTTACTCGTATACTCTGAATTGAGTCAAGTCTTCTCTGTGGGCTTCGGTTATTCTGAAGCCCACGGAGCTTGAGTTTTCGCAGACAGCAGGATACCTGTAAAATAAAGCATTTCCAGCAGGGAGTCCTCGGAGAATCAACCTTCCCTATCCTTTTTTGATCCACGGATTAGGGTTTACAAACGAATCAACAAACGCCTGTCCCCTTATCAATTGCAATATTTTGTCCAGTAGTATGCCGCCCAACCTCAGTAGCCATCAGCGCAATAAAGCCCTTCGTACCCTCCTCACCACCAAGGCGGGTTGAACGGAACGCGCTCCATCTGCAAACACTCATTTTTAAGTTGCATTACTGAGTCGAATTTTTCGCCCGTTGTGTAAGCGCCCTTAAATCGACCCACTTGCCCTCAGTCGATCTGCGGCACTTTTTTTGAAGCCCGCTCCAGATTCACATTCCACGGCAGCAGTGCTTCCAGCTTTTCCAGCGTGTCTGCCTCGGCAATGCGGTCCAGCACATATTGGATATACGCCGAGGGCTCCAGACTGTTTGCCTTAGCGGTCTCGACCAGGGAATAGCACGTTGCACTGGCACGTGCGCCCCGTGAGGTATCTGCGAACAGCCAAGCCTTTCGACCTAGAGCGAACGGACGGATAGCGTTTTCGGCCAGCACGTTGCTGATCTGTAGGTCGCCTCGTTCGCAGTAGCCGACCAGGGTGGGCCACTGGTTCAACGTATAATCCATGGCCTTGCGAGTCATAGTGCCCTTGGCGACCTTGCCGGCGTTGGCCTCCAGCCAGATTTTAAGGGCGTCCAGTCTGGGCACACTCAGCTCTTGACGGATGCGATAACGCTCGCCTTCACTCAGCTCTTTGATCTGACGCTCGATGGCGTAGAGTTTGTTGATATGGCTTAGAGCTACATCGGCCTTGGAGACCTTTGTGGCTTTGCCTTTACCTTGAGGCTTGGACCCTTTGATAGCTTCCACGAACTTACGTCTCGCGTGGTCCTTATGTGGAGCTCCACATAAGGACCATTATCCCGAGTCGGTTTTTATCTGGATTAAAACGCCAGACTGTAGGACCAGTGGGCACTGCTTGGCAGCGTGTGTTGGGATAAAATTCCGATTACCATTCCATAGTACAGACATCAGATGCAGCTCCGATCCGGGAAATCCCTCTCGGGCGAAGCCTGCGTGGCCGCTCAAGAGTGGCGCATGGCGAGATTGCCAAACTGCCCACTGCATCCGAAAGGCGGCTGCTCGTTCTCCCGACACGGCACCTATCCCCGTGTAACACCTGCCGGTACACGAATACCCCGCTGATACTATCCCGGAAGGTCATCGCACTTTCAGCCTGTTGCCGGAGTTCCTGACCTCTCAGAACGCAAAACCGTGGCAGCCCATCCCCGACTTGCTCTTCTTCCTGGCGTCGCTATAGCGGGCGGTAATTTTATCCTGTGTGAAGACAGCCCCATTACCGCATGAGTACTGGAATCTTCAGAGTCCACTCCAGATAAAAATCGACTCGGGATAATGGTCCCAGCAACCCATTCGAGTGATGTTGTTGTCTCGGCACACTTTGCCATAGCCAGAGTAACCATCGGCTATGTTCGGCTTAGCTGTTGATCCTGTACTAAACTATAGGAACCCCCAGCGATTGTCGGAGGTTTATAATGAAACAGGTCGAATTCAATCAACTCGCTATAGCCATCAACTCGCTCAGTCCCGGTCAACGACACCTGCTCCTGGAACGATTGCAGCATCCCGATGCTATACCTGAAATCATCGAGCACCTGGAACAGCAGCTTCAGTCCGATCTTAAATGCCCTAAGTGCAACCATGATCAAATTCATCGTTGGGGCACTCTCAAAGAGCTACAGCGTTATCGCTGCCGAGCTTGTCACAAAACTTTTACGGCCTTGACGGGTACGCCCCTGGCTCGACTACGGAAACGCGAGCTTTGGATGGAATACGCAGACTCCATGCTTAGCTCGGAAGCACTGCGTAAGGCAGCGGCGCGGTGCCACGTGCATCTATCCACCTCTTTCCGCTGGCGCCACCGCTTCCTTAAACTGGCGGATTACCTTAATACTCCTGTACTTACGGGTATCGTAGAAGCGGATCAAACAATGTTCCGCGAATCATTCAAAGGCCAGCGTAAAATTGCTAAACGGCCTGTTCGCAAACGCGGCAACGACAACAAAAAAAGCGCCAAGTGGGTGCCTGTTCTGGTGGCTCGCGACCGCAGCGCAGGTGAGGCCGACTTTGTTCTCAAGCACTTCACCCTGAAAAATGTCGAGCAGCACCTGCTACCCCTATTAAGCCGAGATATCGTTCTCTGTACAGACGCTCATCTGACTTTTGAAACGTTGACCCGAAAGCACCATCTCGAGCACAAGGTGCTCAATGCCAGCGCTGGCGAAAGAGTCAAAGCGTCAGTCTTCCACATTCAAGGAGTGAACAACTACCATCAGCGGCTCAAGGGCTGGATTCAACGTTTCCACGGTGTCGCCACCGAATATCTACCTCACTATCTTGGCTGGTTCCGATGGTTCGATAAGCATTCATCAAAAATAAATCAACCTTCTGATTTTATGGCGGATTTTGTGAAGGCAGACAGTTTTCAACATTTAATACAAACATAGCCGTAACCATCGGCTTGCAGGATACCGTTAAAATCATCGAGCAGACGCACCGGTACTTTGCCCGCCCGTGAAGGGTCGTATTCAAATAGAACCGACGGTTGCCCTGGCGGGCCACCGCGGGTGACCCACATCCACTTGTCCGACTGCGCCGTTTTGCCGTCTTCTTTCAGAACGTACATTCGGGATTCATCGGCTTGCAGGTAATCACTGCTGTTCTGCACTTCTCGCATCAGGTTGATCAGCGGTTTGAACACGTCATCCAGGCGGATCACCCAATGGGCCATGCTGGTACGGCTGATCTCATGACCCAAGCGCTTAAGCATGTGCTCTAAACGATACAGTGGCAGGCCATCGGCGTATTTTGAGGTAATGACGTAAGCCAGCAAAGAAGTGGTGGCCGTGCATTTGCCCAGTGGATGAACCGGGCGGGTGGCTGCCAGGATGCGCTCTTCACCATCCTGCTCGAACACGGCTTTTTCCTGCCAGTATTCCAGAACTTTGAGTTGGGCCGGGATGAACTGAAGCTCTTCTTTAACCTTGGTAAAAAAGGTTTTACTGGCGCCGACCTTCTCTTCGTCGCTGAGGGTCAGTTCGATGCGCTCGCGCAGCAGTGTATCCGAGAAGCCACGCTGACGACGTTTACGGGAGGCCGGCGGTGCTTTTTCCTCTGCAACATCGTCTGGCAACTGATCGCGCAGGGCATCAATCTCAACTTCCAGCTCGGCTTCGTCAAACAGATGAATCTGGTGTGCGGACTTCTCACTGCTGGCGCCAAATTGCTGAATCCGTTTCCAGTGCAGCAGTTCTTCGAGAATCTGGATGGTGTGATCGCGTTGTTTGACCGCTTGGGCGCCTTGTGCAACAGCGTGATCGCGCTGTTGGATTTCAGCGCTCTTGGCCATCAGTTCCTGCTGAAGACCTTCGACAACCGACCGTAATTCAGCGGCCGAAAGGCCGCTGATATCGGGTGTTTTTGAAGGTGCTTCAGGCTTTAATTTCATGAACAAAGTATAGCAAAAACAACACTCTGAAGCACCAAAAAAGAGCTAATTAACGGCCTCATAATGCAGGGTTTTGTGCCCTTTTAACAAGGCAATATCGTAGCCGTCCAGCAACCAGTTGATCTGCTCCCCCGTCAGTGACATCAGCTCATCCGAGGCCGTAGGCCACTTGAATTTCTCCTCCGCCAACGATTTGTAATAGAGCACAAACCCGTTGTCTTCCCACATCAGGCACTTGATCTTGTTTCGATGCCGGTTGGTGAAGACGTAAAGCGCTCCAGTAAACGGATTATGACCCAGTTCCTGTTCAACCAATACCGCCAGGCCCTGGGCCTGCTTGCGGAAATCAACGGGTGCCCGGTACAGATAAATCTCTGGCAATGACAAGGACGGGCGCAAATACCGGCGGCGCATTACAGCTGCCTCAGAACCACAGCCAACAACTCGATGTTGCCTGCGTGCAAACCGGTGATGGAGACACCACCGGGCAGCGATACGGTCAGGCCATCGGCTCCGCCGATGCCAACGCCAGGAGCAGAAACGACCCGCGTGAACCCGGTGACCGCTTGTTCTTGCTCCAGAGAGTCTTCAGTCGGGGCCAGCTTCCGGCGCCAATAAACAAATTGATGATAAACCAGTGACTGTTGCTTGCAGTAAGCGCTGCCGGACACGCCGGAGGCTTGCCAGTCAGCAATATGCTGCTGCCAGACCTGTGCTCGTTCGGTTGGGGTCATGCTGATTCCTCGTGGAATGAGTGAGAAGGTCAGTGTGTGCAATCGGCGAGCCGGAATGTAGGTGCTGATTTATTGGCGCTTACAGACAAACGACCATTGGTGTGGAAGTCGCGAATGTCCGTGAAGAGCCAGATACATCGGCGCAAGTCGCATGTCAGTTGAAGAGCGGAGATTCAGTACACTCACTGAAAAAGGATGGGGCCTGGCACCGGGTTTATGTCGCGGACACGGGCAAATTTGGTTGGATCCATCAATCCACTCTCGCCTCTCCAACATCAACCGATTCATCCGGTCATGTTGAACTTTTTGGCACCCCGCTTAAAACCGCCACCCGACAAGTGATGCGACAAACCCTGGCAAAGACCAACGTTATAATCATCCGGGAAGACAACGATTACTGGGTCGACACTTACAACTCTGCCTCTGAACTCAACGGCACAAATCAACTTAGTACTGGCTACACCAATGCAGGTGACCTTGCCTTTGCGCAGTATAGGTTTCCCTCCCGCATGGACAAACATCAGGTGACGCAAATCGCCGAGATGGTTGCCACAAAGTACGACAACTGGGACACAGTTGACGGCAATCCCGGCTTGGGAGATGTCGAATACCAGTGGAATGTGGACGGTATGATCATCCGAGTTTTTCGTGGCTGGCCGAATACCACAACCTTCCTGAAATATGAGATTCCCGGTAACCTAAGATCCATGCAGGCAGAGATTGAAGCGTCCAAAAAACGGACAACTGAACGCGAAGCACAAGGTCAGACAAAAGCTTTCTGACTTCATAAACGGAATTCGTGTTCGGGCGGGAGCGGTTAAAAAATCAATTTGCTCCCTCCAATCGTCGCTCTGCAATGGGCCCGTCTGAAGATCGTTTAGTTGTGCTCGTACTTTTCACTGCGCCTAACGGTGATTATGTTCAACGGAAGGCGACTAGCGAAAAGAAAACACCGTTTGTTGGGTAAAAGGGGCAATCGCTGCTAAAGCGATTTGGCCTCTATTGAAACGATAGTGATCTTATCACTTCGTTTCCAATTTCAGGCCGAACTCTGTGTTGTTGGTTTCTTTACGGTGAAGTGGTGGCAATGCCTCTTTAGCGTAGTTTTTGTTTTTAGCCTATCGGTAGAGATTTCGACTGGTTAGGCTGGCGTTTACTGTGCCCGACACGGAACATGTCAACCTCATATGGACAGCTCTTTAAAACGTTAACATCTATTTGCCCGCTCCAGCGCCTTTCGTGCTGCTGGTAACGTTGGGAAGTTCACAGCGCTACTTGTCTCACCCCCTATCGCC
>Ga0314771_100303_pt1 | contig 10327 bp, 7 predicted proteins | sample MetaGCB42018_FD_204522 | JGI IMG/M metagenome (GOLD analysis project Ga0314771, IMG submission 204522) | Cryopeg brine microbial communities from Beaufort Sea near Barrow, Alaska, United States - CB4 2018 | ecosystem: Environmental > Aquatic > Marine > Coastal | place: USA: Alaska | collected...
GAACAGGCCCTGGGCCAGCTGCGCATGGCGTTTACCGCCCAGCCGGCAGATTGGGCAAGCACGGCTATCTATTTAAGCCTGCTGATCAACAGCGGTGAAACCCGCGAAGCAGAAGACGTACGCGACTCGCTGATCAACGGCTACGGCAACGAGCCCCAGGCGGTTTTACTGGCCGCCATCGCCGACGCACGTATGGGCAACTCCGGCCCAGCCATCACCCGGCTTGAAAAACTGACCACAGACAACCCGAATATGCAGCCGGCGCGCTTGGCACTTGCGAATCTGTACGCCTCGACCAACAGTCAAGACAAAGCCGTTGAACAATTCCTAGCAGCCGCCGCCATCACGCCAGACGTTATCGGGCCCCTGCAGCGGGCGGGGCAGATTTACGCCACCAACCACAGCGTGGAAGAAGTTCAGCAGTGGCTGGCCACCGTCGCGGATACTCGCCCGCCACTGGCACCAAACGCCAGGCTGTTATCGGGCTTAATCCACATACAACAAGGCAATGTGGAACAGGCGCGGAACATCCTGGAACCGCTGGCAACCGAAGATAACCCGATTGGTTCCCGCGCCTACGGCCAGCTACTGGCCGCAGAATCCGTTATTAGCGCACAGGCCGAAGATTACTCAACGGCCCTGGCCAAAGCCGCGGAAGCCATTGCCTTACAGCCCGACAACGTAGGCTTCGCACTGCTGCCCGCGCGCATACTCATCACACAGGGCAAAAACGCGGAGGCTCTGGAAGCGCTGCAAGCTGCCGCAGAGACCCACAACAACCACGCCGCCATTCTAATGGCCCAGGCCGACCTGCAGATGAACCAACAGCAGGATCAGCCAGCGACCGAGTTGTATGAACAAGTTGTGTTAGCGCAGCCCAACAATGTAGTGGCGCTTAACAACCTGGCCTGGCTGCTGCGCGAAAAGAACAACAGCCGCGCCATAGAACTGGCCAGCCGCGCCAGCCAACTGGCACCCGACGCCGCAGACATACTCGACACCCATGGATGGGCTCTACACCTGGGCGGCAAGCACGAACAAGCCAAGGCTATTATTGAGCAAGCCCTGGCACTGGCGCCAGAGAACGCCGACATCCAGGCACACCTGAAAACCATAAAAGATGCACTGTAAAAAAACCTGACACTTTGAAATAATCGCACACCAAAAGTCGCTGAATCCCGCATTCAGCGACTTTTTGGCTTCTGCCTCTTATTATTCTCAATTCAAAATACTTGGCACCTTCTGAACCGCCGGCTATCGCCACGTACTGAATGCCGCCAGTAAGCCTGATGACAGCAGAAAACCAAAAACAGATTTGGATTTTTTGGAATACGACCCGATTTCTTCCTTAAACCAAAGTTAACGTGAACGTGTCGATAAAAATTACACCTACATTTGTTGACATATATAAATAATTTATAAAACAATAGCTTATGTAGTTGGCATGTTTATCGCATAGCAACGTTCAGCATTAGGGTTTCCCTGATCAAGGGCCAAACCATTCGTGAGAGTGGGACGGAAAGCCAAGGATCTCGGTTTAAAGAGACAGCCTGGTTGCAATGGAAATTTTCATATAATTAAAAGGATGATCAAATATGAACTTGAAGAACATTGTAATCGGCGCGTCGCTTCTTGCACTTGCCTCGGCGGCAGTAGCAACCCCGCAATACACAGGCAACACCACGTCTGATGGCGCTTTAGCCCTTAACCAAGGTGCCGGGTATTATATTTGGAACGATGCCAACAACACATCTGACTGGTCAGTTCGCTGGACAGCACCCCTTGCTCAAAGTGGATCCATTGACTGGTTCGGTAAGCTCGATTTTGGCAACCAAAGTCTAGGAAGTTATACAGAATTTAGTTTTGAAACAAACGATTCTCTTAATTTGATTTCAGATTTTTCGTCACAAGATCTGAGATGGAATGCAGTAACCAATGCCACGGGTGGAGTTGATGGTTTCGATTTCACATTGAGCAGTAACATGGAGCTTTTACAGTTCACGCTCGGCTCTTCACTCTTCGCTGGCTTGGCTGGAGAAATGAATGACCCAGGTGTTCAGTCCACTGAAATTTTTATTGGTGACGACTATTCGTCTACTAACGTTCTTGTGCTGTCCCCACAAAATGGCATAAGACTTCAGCAGTTTGAAGTTCAGGTTCCGGAACCCGGCACCCTTGCCCTACTCGGCCTAGGCCTTGCAGGACTTGGCGCAGCCCGCCGTCGTCAAAAAGCCTGATCTAGTCAGGTTTGGAAAAAACCAGCTTCGGCTGGTTTTTTTGTGGGCCCCACATAGGCGCACCCTTTAAGATTCAAGCGCTCTCAGCACAGTGTCGATATTTTATACACTTACCTGAAGAGAGCCGTATCAACTATACCTCCTTAAACAATAATCCTTTGTATCTTAACAATTTTTATAAATTGGCCAGATTTATGCTTTAAATCTATCACATTTAAAGCTACCCAAAGTTAAGGCTCAAAATCTCCCGGCCCAAATCATTCTTGGCGCAGGGATTAACAAACACAGGTGAATCATCATGAAAAAAGTACAACTGAAAACCGCACTCCTTACAGGCGTTGTCGCTGCTGCCGTTTTGGGCATGAGCTCGCTAGCAAACGCAAATCTTCTTACCAATGGTAGTTTCGAAGACCCAGGAGTTTCCGGATCTACGTTCCTGGCAAATCTGCCAGGATGGGGCTCAACTGGAGATGTAGAGCTTTGGAACCGTGACATTGGCGCCCAACCGACTGGCCCTGCCCCAGCCGATGGATCCCAGTACCTCGAGTTAAACTCGCGCAATGGCGGCCCTTACTCAATTTTTCAAAGCTTTGATTCAGTAATCGGAAGCATCTATGAGGTGTCTTTCGCTTACAGTGCAAGAGCAAACACAAACCCAGCAGAAGAGTTCAGCTTTTACCTCGGAGACGAAAGCGGTAACGGAGACACTTTTAATATCGTTAACGGGCCAAGAGGCATCTGGTCTTTCGCTACTTACAACTTTATGGCGACATCAGAAACTTCTAAAATAGCGTTCGCAGCCATCGTTCCATCCACTGGCACCGTAGGGAACTTTCTGGACAATGTCATCGTTACTGACGTTCCAGAGCCTGGCACACTAGCTCTTCTGGGCCTCGGCCTGGCCGGTCTGGGCGCTGCCCGTCGCCGTCAAAAAGCCTGATCTAGTCAGGTTTGGAAAAAACCAGCTTCGGCTGGTTTTTTTGTGCGCCCCACATAGGCCCACCCTCTTTACATGGGTGACCACCGGAAGATTAATGGCTCTAGGAACCAGGGATTCGTAGTGCACAGAGCACGGGTAAATGTCGAATTTCTTTACAGGTAGGCCTCGCTAGCCGCACAACCTCCGATATATCTCCTTATTAATCATGGTTTTGCATAAACTGGCGCGATTTATGCTATTACTTAGGTAATATTTCAATAATTCTTTAAAGGTATACAAGATGAATACGTTAAAGCAGAAAGCACTGGCAATCGCATTCGTACTGGGAGCAGGACTCTCACCCTTGGCCAACGCGGCGCCGATAACGTACAACGGCACCGGTGGCGCCGTTCCATCCTCGGGCACCTCTGGCCTGTTTAGCAGCTCTATCGTGGTCGCAGAGACGGGTTTCATCAACGACGTTTCACTCACCCTGAACGGCTTCAGTCACAGCTGGATCGGCGATCTCTACGCCACTCTGGTTTTTAACGATGGCTCAAACCCGGCAACATCTGTGGTAGTTTTTGGCACTTTGGGCGCGCTCGGCTCTAGCATCGACGCCGGCGGCAACTACACCTTTTCTGATGGAGGGGCCTCATTCCCAGGCGCCGTAAATCCAATTTCTTCAGGCATCTATGCACCGCTCGGCAGCTTTTCAGTCTTTGACGGCTTGTCCGCTGCGGGCACCTGGACCCTGAATCTCAACGATCAGTATAATGGCGACAGCGGAAATCTCGACAGCTGGGCCCTGAATATAAGCGCGGATGAGATGTCGGTACCAGAGCCAGGCACCTTGGCTTTACTAGGTCTTGGTATTGCAGGCCTGGGCGCTGCCCGTCGCCGTCAAAAAGCCTGATTTAGTCAGGTTGTAAAAAGCCAGCTTCGGCTGGTTTTTTTTTGCCCGAAACGTGTGTTTTCCAAAGCCTTAATAACCGGTATTCTTGGCACTGCTAAAACACTAGGTGGACTCGTGATGTTAAGGAAAACACTACACAATTTCCCGATAGCCAAACCTTATTTACTGGTTACGGCGATCGCGGTTCTGCTGTTTTTTCCAACCTGGATGCGCCTGGCCACACAGTGGCTGGGATTCGAACAGGTACTGGCCCACGGCCTTGCCACCGCCCTGATTTTTCTATGGCTGGTAATCACCCACCCACCCGCCAGTAACAACCCACAAAGCGCTAAAACCCGGCCTTTTTACAAAACCGGCGCACTGGCATTAATTGCCGTAACAATTGGCTGGGGTGTGCTGGAACTTGCCCGCATAGACACCCTGGCCTACTTTGCACTGCCTGCCGGCCTTGCTGGAATCACCTGGGCATTACTGGGCTGGCACCGCCTCATCAGCTTTTTACCCTACATTCTGGTTTTGTCACTGTCATTGCCATTCTGGGCCGATTTAGTACCGGCACTGGTTCACCTGGCCAGCGCAGTCGTCGGCACCTGGGTGCGCTGGATGGATATGCCAGCACTTATAGAAGGCAACAGCATTACCGTGCCCTTCGGCCGGTTGGTCATTGAAGACGGCTGCTCCGGTATTCGCTACTTTGCCATTTCCATCCTGTTAGCAGCTATGACCTCCATCCTGAACGACTATCGCTGGCGCGGCTGGCTTGTCAGCTTGGCTGTCGCCATTACCCTGGCGCTCATCGTTAACTGGGTTCGCATTACCATTCTGGTGGTAGTCGGCTATCAATCCGAAATGCAAAGCGACCTGCTGGCCGATCACGAACTGATGGGCTGGCTGGTATACGGCGCCTTCATCATCCCGGCTATGTACTTCTCACCGGTCATGAAGCGCAACCCCGACAATCAAGCCCGGCCAGCAAACATCAATAAAAAAGGCTACATCGCCATCGCCGTTGCCGTGCTGATCGGCCCCGCTGCCCTAACGCTGGCAACCACCACAACCACCCAGCCCGGGCGCTGGTCGCTCGACATAGCAAACAGCTCAAAAGCTCAACTGCAATCACTACCGATTCCTCTGAACATACCGGAAACCCTCAACCAACAGGCCTGGCGCAGCGCAAACACCTGGGTATTACTGGCGCAGAGCCAACGCTCTAGCACTGAGGATAAGCTGGTGCCCTACCTGCCACCACAGTTCAACCACTCACAATGGCTGCGCGATAATAGCCAGCAGCCCGGTGCAACGGTTTACCGCCACATACTCACGCGGGAACAGGTGGTTATGGCACAGTGGTACCAAGTGGGCAACTACCGCACCGACAGCTACCGCAGCGCCAAACTGCTGCAGATACCGGCGCTGCTGCAAGGCGCAACGCGCTTTGCGCTGGTTACCCTTCAAGCGCCTTGCCAGCAGCGCAGCTGCGAGAGTGCTTACAACACCCTTATTAGCCAAAAAACGAAGCTAAAAGCCCAATCTCTCACGCTGACACAAGAAAAATCGCAATGAACCCAAGCCAGGGTGAGATGCGCGGCAAACTAAACAGCAACTCAAGCAGCACTGGCACCATGTCGTCGAACACCTATACAAAACACGCCTCAGAGCGCAGCCTGAAACCGGAGGCGATGGAACTCATCCGCTGCCGGCACTTGAACATTCAAACAACCCACGTTAAAGCGATCGAACTTGTCAGCTTTAACGAAGCTAAAAACCGACTGACAACAAAAAAGGTAATCGCCCAAGACCTGTTTCACGCCCTCTGGGATCCGACCCATCTGCTGGGCCGCCTGCAAGGCCACCGGTTACAAAGCCCGGATATTCTGGTCCGCTGCATTTCAGAGATCGGCACCTGGCTACGCAAGTACCACAACAGCTCTGCTGGGCTAGCGCCAGAAGGTGCCAATGGCAGCTGGCTGGTAACAGAATTTGATCAAAAAATTCGCGAAATCCGGGCAAGCAATCTGATACCGGAATCCAAGCTCAAACGAATCGAACAAAAATACATTGCAGAATTACAGAAACTCACCAACCCCGACTACCTGGCCTTAAATAATGCCTTCCCGTGCCAAGTCCATGGCGACTTTGTGCTTTATAGCGTGTTGGTAGACAGCCAGCAGAACATGCACATACTGGATTTCAGAAATACCCGCATCTCGAGCAACCTGGAAGACGTCGCACGTTTTTACAGCAGCTTATGGGCCATCACACAAACCAACCGTACCCGGCGCAACCTACTCGGCGAGTTGCCAGCCAGATTCTTAAAAGCCTACGGATTACCGCCTCTCATTTCAGAGAGCCCTTATTTTCGAGTCAATCTGGTATACAATTTCTTGGATAATCTGGTAGTAGCCCAGCAAAGTAGTCGACAGAGGCTGACTTGGAGCTCCAACCGCGAAATGAGCCACGTCACTAACGCTGGTATGAAGTGGGTATACCAACAAATCTGAAGCTTTTCATTCTCTAGCCTATAAGGTGACTCTGTCCGTGGCCGACAATCATGCCCCAACCCGTATTTTACACGTTACCTTCAATATGGGTTTCGGTGGCACCGAACAGGTTATTCGCCAACTGTTGACCAATCTGGATCCGCAGCGGTTTCAGTGCGAAATTGCCTGCATTGATGGCGAAGTCGGCGCCATCGGCAAGGCCATGGAGGCGGAGAACAGCATCACTATCCATTCCAGGCAGCGTGGGCCAGGGCTAGACTGGAAAACAATTCTTTGGCTCCGGCGGCTCATAAAAACCGGCCGTTTCGACTTTGTGCATTGCCACCAATATTCACCTTACACCTACGGCTGGTTCGCACACTGGGGCACAGGCGCGAAAGTTGTGTTCACCGAACACGGCCGCTTTCACCCAGACCAACACCGAAAAAAAGCAAGACTGATTAACCCCCTCATCGCCCTGACCTCTCACCGCCTGGTGGCCATATCCGCAGCTACCCGTAACGCGCTGATCGAATACGAGTACATGCCAGCATCAAGGATCAAGGTCATTTATAATGGCATCACACCATTGGCCATAAAAGCAGACCGCAAGCAGGCGCTTTTGACCGAGCTTGCCATTGAACCTGGCGAAGTTGTTATAGGTACCGTGGCACGGCTGGACGCCGTCAAAAACCAACCCATGATGCTTCAGGCCACCCGCACCCTGATCGACCAGGGTTATAAAGTGCGGCTGCTTCTAGTCGGCGACGGACCAGAGCGCCAAAATCTGGAAGCGGCAAGCAAGCGGTTAGCAATGGGCAAGGCCGTCATTTTTACAGGGTTCCAATCCAAACCTGCAGACTACCTCAGCTTGATGGACATCTTCCTTCTGCCCTCCTTCACCGAAGGCACCTCCATGACCCTCCTCGAAGCCATGAGTCTTGGCATCCCGACGGTAGCCACTCGAGTAGGCGGAACACCGGAAATTGTCGAAGACGAAAAAACAGGTTTTCTGGTTAAAAGTGATGATCTGGCGGCATTTACCAGCGCCATTCAGAACTTCCTGGATCAACCAGCCGATCGCAGGAAAATGGGCAACGCCGCAAAGGTCAGATTTGAAAAGAAATTTTCAGCAAAGCAGATGGTTGGCCAGTACCAGGAATGTTACGGTAAAAGCTAGGCTCAGTTGGCTCGGTATGAACCCCTCAACCTGCAGGGGAGCGATTGCCGGAAGTTATCAAATCGGTTCAGAGTAGAAATATTTTGACGGGCCTTCGGAAACGGGCGAGCCGTTAGGTAGCGTTGCAATAAATTTAGGCGATCGAGAACTGCCTAGCTACTCTCGCAGAGTGGAATTGAGCGAAGGGATGAATCGCGATGTCAAAATCGGTGGTCTATCGCATCTATGCTCAATTTAATATGGCACCATCAAAACCGCAAAAAGTTTCTTTAAGCGCAATTTAACTATAGAGGTGCCTATGCAGGCCGACAAAAAATTTCTTGTTGTTTGTATTTCTATACTCATAACATCTGGCTGTAGCACTTTGACGCCTCGAGATATCGATACTTTGCCTGCGCCAGCTGCCTTACCTGAAAAGAGTGAGCAGGGACACGTAGATGTATGGTATTACGACAACGTAAATATATCATCGGTCGACAAACTGGGAAGTCTTGGGCGATACCCAGATAACCCAGACGAAATAGCACGTCTTGATCGATTGGAAATATCCACAGACAGGGGTGATTTCTATGCTGGCTTAGTACGAGGGTACGTCACTCCACCCGCTGACGGGCAATACCGATTTTTTGTGACCAGCGATGATGATTCACAGTTTTTACTGAGTGACTCCACCTCACCCAGTCAAGCGCGCACCATTGCTTCTGTGCCAGGCCACGCTAAAAGCGGAAACTTCACAAAGTATAGCTCCCAGACTTCCGGCGATGTAACGCTGTCATCAGGCCAACGGTATTATTTTGAGATTCGATACCGCGAAGCTCGTGGCGCTGATCAATTTTCTGTCGCCTGGGAGGGGCCTGGTTTCAGTCAGTCTGTAATAGATGGGCAGTATCTGTCATCGTTTTCACAAGGGTCGCAAATTTATCCTGACGATGCTGAGTCCGTTGCCGGTTATAAACTCGGGTATCGTGTTGGGTTCTTTGACGGCAAGCAAACGCTGCCTTTTGCGCCAATCTACCCACCGTTGGATAACGATCAGGATGGTCTGTATGACAACTGGGAAGAGTTTTATGGGCTGAATACTGAAAACCCAAATGACAGCAACGCCGATAGTGACAATGATATTCTCACGAATTATGACGAGTTCTGGGTTGGTTCTAGCCCAACTAACATTGATTCGGATGGGGACGGAATACCTGATGGGGCCGAGTTTGCTTACGGCCTGGATGCATTAGACGCTGCCGATGCGCGAGCTGATCTCGACAATGACGGTTTCAGCAACCTTGATGAGTATGAAGCCGGTTCAGATTTGACAAATGTTGAAGATATACCAGCCCAAATAGAGCGCCGCACTTCTGGGGTGTGGGCTCAATACTTTTCGGGTAAGAATTTCGAAGAATTTGTGCTTGCGCGAGTAGAGCCCGGACTGGACTTTAATTGGGACGCAGGCTCTCCGGCATCTGGAGTTCCAGTTGATCGTTTCAGCGCTCGCTACGTCACACAGTTCACTCCGCCTCACGAAAGTGGAGTCAGGGACTATAAAGTTAGTATTACTCGTGATGATGGTGTAAGGATGGATTTTGGCGGTCAACGTATTATAGATACATGGGTGGACGGAACATGGCCTGTTTCCGTTCAAATCACTGCGAACGCCGGACAAAATTACCCGATTAACATCGAATATTATGAAAATGGCGGCGGAGCGCGCCTTTCCGTTCAATTTATTGACACAATTACTGGCAGCACGCTGAGCCCGGCAGACATTCTCACTGTGTTAGATTTATCTGACTCGTATAACAAATCTGTTGACAGTGATAATGATGACATTCCTGATATCTGGGAGTATAGGCAAGGCCTGAATGCTTATGCCGCAGACTCAGCGGTTGTTAACAATGTCGAAGGTATTTCTAACCTCGAAGCCTTTCAGTCTAATTTGAACCCTTGGACAACAGAAGCTCTTGATGGTGCCGTCAACACTCCACAACCGTTACCCTCCGCGGTTGTACCGGGTCAGTCATCAGTAACCCTGACATGGACTGCCCCACTTACAAGGGTTGATGGTAGCTCGTTGACGCTGGGCGATATCAAAGGTTACGAGCTAAGCTACGGCCAGCAATCCAATTCTTTGGATAAAAAAGTTGATATTCCAGGGCAGGAAACCCGTTATACGATTGAAAACCTGGATAAGGGAACGTGGTATTTTCAGTTGCGGACCTATGATTACAACAATCTTTACAGCCAACCGACCGAAATTCTGGAGAATATCGTTAGGTGACGCACGGGATTAGTTGATTACTACAATCGCATACAGCCCAATACTCCTACCCACTAACCCGTGAGTTGATATGATTACGTACGACGTGTTTAACGGCGATGCCGATGGTATCTGCGCCCTGATACAACTGCGGCTGGCTGAGCCCGCGTTGTCGACGTTGATTACCGGGGTTAAGCGGGACATTGCTCTTGTGTGTCAGGTTCCAACCATAGAGCCGGTGAAGGCGACAGTCCTGGATATTAGCCTCGACAAGAATCGGGATGCTGTAGATGCGCTTTTGGCTGCTGGTAGTGCGGTATTTTATGTGGATCATCACTTCCCGG
>Ga0314771_100304_pt1 | contig 10319 bp, 6 predicted proteins | sample MetaGCB42018_FD_204522 | JGI IMG/M metagenome (GOLD analysis project Ga0314771, IMG submission 204522) | Cryopeg brine microbial communities from Beaufort Sea near Barrow, Alaska, United States - CB4 2018 | ecosystem: Environmental > Aquatic > Marine > Coastal | place: USA: Alaska | collected...
TGTGAAAATATTTTTTCTTGAAGTTCTATCTGAATTGTTTAATAATACACCAGTGCCATCATTGCCTGAAATGCTTCTTTTTTTGTAAGGATCTACTACTGCATCACTTACAATTTGCCAGTTTTTTGAAGTTGGTTTAAAATCTGAAAGATCTTCCAATTCCATATGCGTAAATGGTAACGTCTGGATCTGTTGCGCTGTTTGGCTTGTTTTCTCAACGTCTTTTTGTAACCCACATGAACTGAGGAGTATTAAAACCAAAAGATAATTAATCTGTTTGTTCATGAATATGTTTTTTTTAAGTTTTAGTACTTTTTAACCGAAAGGCTACTTTAAATGACGATATGATAGTAAATTTACCTTTCTATTTTACCTATTTTTCTGTTTTCACTTCCTGTTGCGATTCCCACATTTAAATCTCCTAATTCTTTTCGGTACTTTTCTACAACCACCATCAGTTCTTTTACTTTTTCTGGATAAGAAGAGATTGCATTGTATTGTTCTCCTGGATCTCTAGACATATTATAAAGCTCAGGTTGCTCAACCTCCATTTTTATCTTTCCTCCATGAACCCCATCATTTCTTACTTTCGCATTGTAAGAATTATATTTATGTGGTAAAACCAACTTCCAGTTTCCTTTTCTAACAGCGTTTAAATTATTTTTTCTATAGTAATATAGAATCGTTTCACGAGGTGTTGCTTCAAAATTCCCTTTCCAAAGTGATGATATATCTACTCCGTCAATTTTGTTTTCAGATAGTTTGCCATCTGTAATAGCTGCAAAAGTTGGTAGTAAATCTATTGCACAGGCTAATTTATTACAAACGGTTCCTTTAGGTACATTTCCAGGCCAACGAATAATAAATGGAACACGCTGACCTCCTTCCCAACTAGTTAATTTACCCTCTCTTAATCCTCCAGCTGATCCAGCATGATTCCCATAGTTTAACCAAGGTCCATTGTCTGTTGTAAAAATAAATATGGTGTTGTCTGCAATTTTATTCTTTTCTAATGCTTTACTTATCTCTCCAACAGACCAATCAATTTCCATCATAACATCTCCATACAATCCTTGCTCACTCTTACCTCTAAACTTTTCAGATACACCCAAAGGCACATGTCCCATAGTGTGTGGAACATATAAAAAGAATGGATCTTTTGCATTTTTATTGATAAACTCAACAGCCTTTTCTGTATAAAGTGTTGTTAACTCGTCTTGATCTTTTAACGATGTTATATTTTTTTTAATTTCATTCCCTTCAATCAATGGAAGTTCTGGATATCTTGAACGTTTATTTGTTTCCGGTACTTTTTCTCCAGTCAGGTTGTCTCGTGGCCACATGTCGTTTGAATATGGCAAACCTACATACTCATCAAAACCATGTTGCAATGGTAAAAATTCTTTTTGCCATCCTAAATGCCATTTTCCAAAACAAGCAGTTCTATACCCCTGTTCCTTAAACATTTCGGCGATTGTTAATTCATCGGAATTAATTCCTTTTTTATGGAGTGGCGTTAAAGCCGCTGAAACACCTATTCTATTAGGATAACAACCTGTTAAAATTCCAGCACGTGAAGCACTACATACAGGCTGAGCCGCATAATAATTTGTAAACCTCATTCCTTGACTTGCCATATTATCCAAATTAGGTGTTTGGAAGCCAGTTGCGCCATAACTTCCTACATCACCATAGCCTTCATCGTCTATAAAAATGATTACTACATTGGGCTTTTTACTGTTTTGATTTTGTTTAGTTTGACTATAGCTATTAAAAAACAGCACTGTAGTAAACAGTAATAAAAAGGTGTTCTTTATCATTATTTAATTCTTAATATGGTTATTCTTTCTAATACAAGCATCTCTATTTATCATCTCTTTCACCAATAGGTTTTAAGTATCTTTTATCGAATCCTTTAGAATAAAACGGATAATTGTCCCATGGTGATAATCCTTCCATTCTAGGGTCGTTTGTCTCTTTTAAATACGTAAACAATTCATCTTTTAGTGCTTTACACAGCTCTGAGTATTTCTTTTCTGAGGCCAAATTAACCAATTGAAAAGGATCCTCTTTTACATTATATAATTCTGTTTCTGGGCGTTTTGCAACGGCTAAGTCGTAATAATATTTAACAGAATCATCATCTTTATTCGTAATTAAATATTTACGCGTAGGACCTGTGTCTATATCGCCATAAAATCCTTGATGAGAAGCCAAAAAATCAGGATTACCGGATTGCCACCTTTCTGGTTCAAAGTTTACTATATATAGCCAATCTCCTTTACGAATGGTTCTCATAGGATATGGCAATCCGTCAGGGCGGCAGTATGTGTGGCGTTCTTGTGCTGTAAATACTCTGTTTCTTGTTGCATCAATCTGTCCGCTTTTATTAGCGAGCATGACATCTAAAAAACTATTTCCTGTCATGTCTTCTGGAATTTCAATACCAGCTGCTTCTAGCAAGGTTGGAGCAAAATCTGTAAAGCTTATAAAATCCTCAACGCTTTGACTTCCTTTTATTTTATTACCCCATAAAATAGCTAAAGGTAAATGTGTTCCATAATCGTAGCTAGTTGCTTTAGCACGAGGGAAAGGCATTCCGTTATCCGCTGTGGTTATAATAATGGTATTCTCAAGTTCGCCCATTTCTTCTAGGGTTTTAATCATTCGTCCAATGTGAGAGTCGAACCATTCAATTTCAAAATAATAATCTGCAATATCGCTTTGTACAATCTCGTTATTGGGTAAAAACTCAGGGACTTGAATTTTAGAAATATCCTTACCAGATTCTGCTCCAATACCTTGTTTGTAGCCTCGGTGAGGCTCTCTTCCTCCATACCAAAAAAAGAAAGGTTTGTCTTTATCTTTTTTGGATAAAAAATCTTTGAAATTACCTGAATAATCAATCTTTGATATGCCTTTTGGAGCCTTCATCTTTATACTACTGTAGTTTTTGGCAATAGGCTGAGTATGGTAAGGTGCTTCTTTTTTAGCTGGCAAATATCCTTTTCCTGTATAACCAGTTGCATATCCATTTTGTGCTAAAACATGCGGAAATGTTTTGTATTTAGTTTTTAAAGCGCCAAATAACACACCACCTTCTTCAAGTTCCCAAATGTTTCTTCCTGTTAAAATATTTGCTCTTGAAGGTGCGCAAGAAGCTACATTACAATATGCATTTTGAAATAATATTCCATTATTGGCTATTCTATCAATGTTGGGCGTGTTAAGTTCTTTTACACCTTCTAAAGAAATATGTTTGTAAGATTGATCATCTGAAATACAAAACAGAATGTTTGGTCTTTTTTGATTTGCGTTTTTATCACTAGTTTTCTTTTGAGCATTTGCAACAAGAGAAATGGCAAATATTAGTAAAAGAGTTAAATAGTTTTTGAATGTCATGTTTTACATTTTTCAATAGTGCATTTTCAAAATTAGTGTTAAGTCTGTTTCAATGGTTTCTCTAATCTACCTTTTCCTTGCTCTATTTGTCTATTTTAAACGACGGTATTCAGGTCTATCCTTCCATTCTTTAAAATAGTTTTCATATTCTGGAAGCAGATGCCATTTTTGTTGAGGCTTTGGGTCTGGAGAGAATAATCCATCCTTGTAATCGTTTCCAGCAACACTATTATTTACAGATGCTAACCACGTTGAATATATTTGAATCAATTCTTTTGCCTTCTTTGTTTCTATATTTGAGATATCATTAGCTTCAGTTTTATCCATATCTAAATTATAGAGTTCGAAGTTTTTTTGCTCTATGCTAGTGCAAACTAATTTATAATTACCTTTAATTAGAGCTCCAACATTTTCAAATTTAAATGGTATAAATTTATCAGAATCAACTGTGTCTTCAAATAAAACAGGAGAAATACTCATACCATCAACAGGGTGTATCATGATTGATTTAGGTAAGTTCAATAGGTCTGCAATGGTTGGAAAAATATCCATAGTACTAGCAGGATACGTGCTTATTATCCCTTTTTTAATTTTTGAAGGCCATTCAATAACACAAGGCACGCGCAGTCCGCCTTCATAAACATCAAATTTATGTCCTCTTAAACCACCTACACCATTTTTATCTTGTTTTAAACCTCCATTATCTGAGTTAAACCATAGAAGCGTATTTTCTGATAGCCCCATTTTAGCCAAATCCTTTCTTAAGAGACCAATGCTTTTGTCAATTTCTACAACCTCTCCCAAATAATTCTTTGTTCTACTAGCTAGGTCTTTAGGTAATTCTTTTTTGTCTTGACCTAGTGGTATGTGCGGTGTATGTGGGCTGCCATACCAAATCACAATAAAAAGAGGCTTATCTTGATTCTCGGCAATATATTTTAAAGCTAACTTTACTATGATATCTGAAGAGCTCCCTTTGTATTCTTTTATTTCACCATTATGACTCATTATAGGATTGGAATCAAAATAATTGGATACCGTTACCCATTCATCAAAACCAAAAGCAGTTGGATTACGATTATTCTCTTTTAAAATTGGTGCTCCCGGTCCTTTTAGTCCACTTAAGTGCCATTTACCAAAATGTGCCGTTTTATATCCCTGTTCCTTAAGTGCCTGTGCAATTGTTTTCTCTTGTAAACGTAAAGGAAACCCATGATTAAAAACTCCAGTTCTGTCGTTTGATCTTCCTGTTAAAACAGTGGCTCTCGAAGTAGAACAAACAGGTGTAGCATAAAACCTATCCAGCCTTATTCCATTTTCAGCCATTGCATCGATGTTTGGAGTTTTTAGGATTGGATGGTTATTGTAGCTTGTTTGTCCCCAACCTTGATCATCGGACATGACTAGAATAATGTTAGGTCTTTTTTGCGCAAAGCTATTCGTTGTATAAATAGAGATAATTAATAATAGAATTATTTTTTTCATTCTTTTAATAAATTATCTTTTGCGTTTCCTTTTTCTCTTTTTAGCATCTTCAATCCCTAATGGTGTTGCTTTGTATTTAACATCCAACTCCTTAACTTTTTCAGGAAAAGTACTAGCTAAATTGACAAGTTCTGTTGGATCCTTATTTAGATTGTATAATTCCCATGTACCTCCATTTAATTGTACAATTTTATAATCACCGCTTCTAAACATTCTAAAATTCCTAACTCCAGAAATAAAATAATCAGGTTCTTCTCGTTGTTTTCCTTCAAAGATGGGAAGTAAAGAACTTCCATGTAATGGTATCGTAGAATAGCCATGATTAGTCTCAGGATATTCTATATTTAAAACATCCAGAAATGTTGGAGCTATATCAACCACATGCGCAGGTTGATCTGTAATTGTATTGGGCTTAATTTTATGAGGCCAATAAGCAATAAAAGGCGTGTGGCTTCCTCCTTCATGGCCAGCTTGTTTGTATTGCCGGAAAGGTGTGTTACCTAAATTAGCCCAAGATGTACGCAAGCTCCAGTAGGAATTAGCTGGTCCAGGTTGCGCATCTGTAACTTGATTTTTAAAAAAAGGACAGGAGCCATTATCTACTAAAAACAGGATTAACGTATTTTCTAACTTATCCTCTTCTTCTAATTTTTTTAGTACACGTCCAATATTCTGGTCCATTCTATCAACAATAGCTGCATATACTGCCATCTCAAGATCAAGGGAATCTTTTTTCTTTTCCGATAAATCTTCCCATGGATAATAATCCTTATATTCAGGAACAAATGGCTTCTTTTTATTATTTAAATCCTTTTCTGGCGGACTTAATTGCGTGTTTTCTGGTATTACACCAAGTTTTTGCATTTTTTTAAATCGGTCTTTTCGTAATTCATCCCAACCTTTTTTATATTTCCCTCTATATTTTTGAATATCCTCTGGTCTTGCTTGTAATGGATAATGAGCTGCGTGATACGGTAAATAGAGAAAGAAAGGTTTGTCCTCTCCTTTAATGGATTCATCCAACCAATTCAGAGCATAATCTGTGACAAAATCCGTTTGATACATTGGAGAGATTTCATGTTCAATATTGCTTGGGTCTAATTGTTTTCCTTCTAAAAAATACGGCTCAGAGAATTTTCCAGATGGGGGTAAGAAATATTCAGTTGTTGCCCAAAAAGAAAAGGAATGATCAAATGCATTTTCTGCTTTACAGTACTCAGGGACCCAATTAACAAAATGTTCTTTTCCACTCATAATATTAGTATACCCACTTTCCTTCGTTAAATTTGCTAAATGAACAGCGCCATTTCCTCCCGTATACAAACCAGTCAACAATGACGATCTAGTTTGTGCGCATTTGGCCATATTGTAAAAAGTTGTAAAACGCATTCCCTCACTCGCCAATCGGTCAATATTAGGGGTTTCTATTTCACCTCCATAAGCTCCTATATCAGAAAAGCCAATATCATCACCCATAATCAATACAATGTTAGGTTGTTGTCCGTTTTGTTGCCCAAAAGCAGAACCAATGGACATAAAAATTGAGAAAATTAAAATGAATAAACCATTTACTTTATTTCTAGTCATGAGATTTTTGTGTTCAAATAATGACATCTAATTAATCATTTGGGTTAACAATATTCTTCCAAGTAGGATATACAGGTCTTTTTATAGACTCTCTACTTTCATCAACTAAAGGAGCTGGAGGTGCTTGATCAAGAACCTGTTGAAGATTTTCTTTTGTATTTTTAACCGATGTACTATATTCTTGTAATAGCAAATTTTTCTTTTCATGAATATCACTAGGTACATGATACATACCGCCATCACGATACAGTTTATACTCTTGGTTTCTTACGAATTGAGCACCTTTATATTTGCCCAATTTCCCCCAGTAAGGTTGATAGTGCCAAAATACCCAATCTCTTGGTTTTCCTAATTCGCCTTGTATTTGTGGTAAAAAACTACGGCCGTCAATAGGGTCTTTGTCCGTCATTTTTAATGAAGTAGCTTCAGCAAAGGTGGTATAGAAATCGGTAAAATCAATTAAGTCTTCACTTACAAGACCATTCGGTGTATGCCCTTTCCAATAGGCTACAAGTGGCACATGTGTTCCCATATCCACAGTTTGACCTTTAGCTCCTCTTATGTTTTTTTCTTTCCATTTAGAAGTTATTGATGCTTCTGTACCGTTATCCGAAGTAAATAGTATAATTGTATTATCAAGCTGGCCTACATCTTCCACTTTTTTCACAATCTTCCCTACTATTTTATCTAAATAATTTACCATAGCCACATAATTGGCTTTTTTCAATTTTTTATCTTTAGGAGCTTTATTTGCTTTTTGATTTCTAGGTTTGTTTCCAATAGTTTCTGGTGTAGGCACAAAAGGACTATGAACCAAAACAGTAGGATAATACACAAAAAAAGGTTCGTCTTTATTCTCTTCAATAAAATCACAGATAAAATCAGACATAATATCAGGACCGTATTTTCCCATATTTTCTTTTATGCTTATCCGTTTTCCATTACGTTCTAATGGAGGACTCCAAAAGCGTTCCCCTCCGTTTAATCCTTTTCTTTGTGTTGTTACTTGCCATAAATAAGATTCATCAAAACCGGCCTTTTGTGGTCTATTTGCATCTAAGCTACCTTCCGCATTATGGTACAATCCGTTTAATTGCCATTTACCTGCAATAGCCGTTTTATACCCAGCATCTTTCATTAAGTGCCCAAATGTTTTGTCTTTAGGATTCAGGTATCCAAAATGCGTGTAATTCCTAAAATTATATTGACCGGTCATTATTTTAACCCTAGAAGGGGTACAAATTGGTGTAGAATAACAATGATTAAATTTTATTCCTTTAGAAGCTAAGGCATCAATATTAGGTGTTTCATAATCTTCTGCGCCGTAAGCCCCAAAACAATTCCAGCTCACATCATCAGCCATAATTAAAATAATATTTGGCTTTTTAGCTTCCTGTGAAAACGAGGAGATACTTATAAATAGAGCCGTAATAGCTAATGTGATTCTAATTCTAATATTATTCATAATTTCACTTATATAAACGATTCATTAACAGTTAAAAATTGTCTTATTTGAAAGCTATATTCTGTTTGTATTTACTTCTTATTGAATTATGCTCTTTTTTATTTAGACACTATTATTTTTCGAGTGATACTATGATTATTACTATTGGAAAGGTTTACAAAATAAATTCCTGAATTTAATGTATCCTTTATAAAATTGTTACTCTCGAACTAAAGAAGCTCCTTCTGGTCTTACATAAGGCTCATAATCAGGTACAGGACTAGACAGAAGTCTATCATTGATTTCTTTCATAATTGCCATTTCTTCAGACATCATATAACCTCTATCGCTACCTGCATCTATGGTAGTTGCAAATGTAACTCCAGCTTTGGCGTCTATAAGAGTCTTAGCAAATCTGTAAGCATCTTCCGTCCCAAATATTAAGTTTGCTTTAGAAACATGCCACTTATCTCTCATTGGAAACCAAGCGTGTTTTAAAATTGTTTTCCCGTTATACTCATCCCATGGATTTGCAACCATCGCTGGTATTGTAAATTCTTCATAAGCCCATGAATTAGGAGGCGCTCCCTGCCCAAGTGGTGTAACATGCCCTCGTGTAAAATCTTGGTAATTATTAACTCCTTCAAATTTTATTATTTTGTAATCCCTTGCATCTTCATCATCCAGTCCATCAGAATCTACTAAAATATTCTCACCGTCTTTTTGGAAATAAGCAGCACCAACTCCAGTGACTGCCATAGCAGCTCCTGGATTAGCATCTCTAATCATTTGAACGAAATCCTCTAAATGTCCATCCTTATAAAGTTCTGAAGTTGTATCTAACCAATAGCCGTCAGCATAGTCTTTTACACGTAATATAAATCCTTGAATTAGGTCTCTGTAAGCTAAGTACTCATTTCCTGCAAATTCATTTGTATAATAGTTTACCCACGCAGCATGAGTTTCATCATCTGCTCTATCCATATAATTTGAAGAGATATACAAAATAACTCTCTTTCCTGAATCTTTAAATTTTTGCAGGACCTCAAAGATTATTGCTTCATTCTCTAAACTTGGCACTAAGCTTTCGTGTATTTCAGTTGCAACGTCTACATTGTTGTTTCCTCTTAAAGTAAAATAATGAGAATGTGCAAAATAAGAAAGGTTTGTAATAACGTGTCCTACAGCCGGAAGCTCATCAACAATCTCTTGTGCACCGCCTGGAAGATCGGAACCTTTTGCAACTTCAGAATCTAATCGCTCTCCTCCAAAAACAGGAAACGTAACTCCCCAGGAACCTGCTAACCAATCAGCATTATTTGTTGGAGTTTCAGCTTCTTCTTCCACTTCTTCCACTTCTTCCTTAATTGGTAAATCTTTTTCATCTTTTGAACAAGATGAAAAGGTATATAGGATTAAAAAAATTAATAGTAGAATTACTTTTTTCATGAACTTATTCGATTATTTTATGTTGTTTGAGTAGCTTGGATAATTTTTATTTTGGTCAAAAGCCACAATATGAAACGTAGTTTCAATGTTTTAAGCACAACGTAAGATCGTTACTTTAACGTGAATATATTTTCTCTAATTCACTAATTCATTGCTCTAAACCATCATACACCTACAGGAATACACTAATAAATAATACTTTAATCTATTTAAAGCTCATATTAATAATTTTATAGCCCTATCAAAGTCAAACAATGTATCAAAACAAACGGAATTCTTTTATTCCGATAAAGGAACATCGTTATACATTTTTAATTCAAACGTTCCGTCATCCTGTTGTTCTACCATCCAAACACCCGTATTTGTAATTTGAGGAAAATGATATAAAGGATTGTCGGTAAGCATTCTTAAAATAGCTTTACCACTGCTTCCATGTCCTGATAATAGTATCGTTTTATAAGATTCACTAGCACGATCATCAATTAACTCCAATACCCTATCTATAATTATCTTAGCCGCTGCATTTTCTTTTGCACTCTCAGAATGATCTCTGGGAAAACGAGCTTTCTTAAATTCATTTAAACCATCCTTACGTAAAGTGAAATATGGTTTTTCCTCTGGCAGTAAAATAATTTCATCTCCCGCCCCAAGAATTTTTTCGTTCGATGTATGTTTTGGTAAATCAGGTGAAATTATAAGATTTGTAGCATATATCTCTTGAAGCTCAGGCCAAACCTCTGCCTTCAATTTTGAATCCATTAAATATGGCAATATTGTGTTTTTACAGCGCCACGCAGGACTTACCGCAGCATAATCAAAATGGAATCTTTTTAACTTATTAGATACTCTGGATTGTTGCATAACTCCTTTAGGAGTGAACATTTCATGGTTACCTACATACGGAGGCCATTCGCTCTTAGGGAATATCCCCCATTCACGTTTTACATTATGT
>Ga0314771_100307_pt1 | contig 10180 bp, 12 predicted proteins | sample MetaGCB42018_FD_204522 | JGI IMG/M metagenome (GOLD analysis project Ga0314771, IMG submission 204522) | Cryopeg brine microbial communities from Beaufort Sea near Barrow, Alaska, United States - CB4 2018 | ecosystem: Environmental > Aquatic > Marine > Coastal | place: USA: Alaska | collected...
AAGTGGGAACTCGCTTAAAATGCCCTTTTCACTCCATATAGCAAACAATTTCTTGTCTGTTTTAATGTAAAAAATAATAGAAAATAAAAAGCCACTATTTTTTAAATAGTGGCTTTTTTATTAAATTAAGTCAGCTAATATTGTTCAATATTCTTTATTTCTAGACCTTGAAACAAAGCTTCCCCTTTTTTTGTTAAAAGTGAGACGCTATCTTTTTTGATTTAGAAAAAAGGAGAATTTAAATCTTCATCGAATTTGAGCATTTTCTTTAAATTTTGCAGATTTTTAGTGTAAAAATCAGCTAATCCTTTTGATAATTCAATAGCAAAAATCTTGTTAGGACAAGGATATATTTTTCATAATTCAAGAAAGCTAAATTCTACAAAATAGTGTTCTTCTAGTTCATATGCCTTTAGAACAACCCCTTCATTGTAGTATAGGAATAAAATATTCATATGTAGTCTCCTTTAAATGTGATACTTCTACTATACGCAGATTAAGTTGAATGATTTATAATTATTTTTTTTAGAAACCTAGTTGGAAAATAAGTAAGGTCTCACTGATTTCATCTTCCTTAATCTCGATATAGAACTTAACAGTTTTATCACCTTTTGGACCAAATATCTCTATCAGTTTAGCCATTTTTTTGGTGTTCTTGTAGTAGTGGTAGCTAAATGTCTTCCGCAACGTATGTGTGAAAATAGTTTCTTTTCTTAATAAATTTTAAGACAGGTGCTTTGGTTAAATTGAAGATTATGTTAAGTTGTATTTAAGTAGAAGATTATTTGTTATCTTTTTTAAGTTGTATTTGTTTAGTAAAATCATATTACATTTTGAAGTAGGATGGACAGGCATATGTTCAGAACTACTATCAGTACTTGATCTTAACCTCAATCTGAAAAAGGTATTTTATCGAAGGATACTTTTTAGTAGTCAGTGAGTTAATAATTATTTTTTTTATGATAGTGAAATTAGAAATTCTGGTTTATGATTAGATGTTAAAATTGAGAGGGCTTGGGGAATAGAAGTGATTTAAATAAATAGATATTTGTTTTTGGTTGAATTAATTTTCATTTATGATATCATAAATGAGTAAACGATTACTCACATGAGCGAGGTAGCTATGAAAAAACAGGTTTCTATAAAAGATATTGCAAAGTTAAGTAATGTATCTACTGCAACAGTTTCGAGAGTTTTGAATGATAATGGAAGATTTTCAGAAGAAACGAGAAAAAAAGTATTAGATGTTGTAAAAAAATATGGGTATTCTACCAATTCCGTAGCAAAAACATTACGTGAGCAGAAGTCGCATACAATTGGTATGATTGTTCCTGATATCAGCAATGAGTTTTTCTCTTCTTTGATCACACAGATTGAAAGTTACTTTTTTGATAGAGGAATTTCCACAATTATATGCAATACAAATAAGGATGCAGATAAAGAGAAAGCGTATCTAAAATCTTTGGACGCTAAGTTAGTTGATGGACTTATTTGTATTTCTGGACAAAAAGAGCTCGATGAAACACAACTTTCGAGAGATATCCCAATTGTGTGTATTGATCGTAAGCCTAAAGTATCCAGTAATATAGCAATTATTGGGTCTGATCATTTCCAAGGTGGATATACAGCAACAAAACTTCTAATCAATAAAGGTTGTAAAAGAATTTTGTTGTTGACCAAAGACAACAATACAACTTCTAGCAACGAGAGAATAGACGGATATAAAAAGGCCCTTAAAGATTCTCATGTAGAAGTTGATTCGGCTTTAATTATACGTGCATCTTCCAAAAAAATGTCGAAGTTTGAGATAGCTCAAAAAGCTATTGAAGACGCAATAGCTAAAGGTTTGAAATTTGATGGTATATTTGCTACTAATGATTGGTTAGCTTATGGGGCAGTACAAACGTTGAAAAAAAATAAGATTTTAGTTCCTGATGAAGTTAAAATTGTTGGATTCGATGATGATAGTATCTCTAAATATACTTCTCCAAGTATTACAACTATCCATCAAGAAGTAACTGATATAGCTGAAAAAGCTGCAAATGTATTATATCAACAAATGTCTAAATCAGATATGCAGATCAAGGAACATTATATTAGTGTAGCTACTAGATTAATAGAAAGAGAAACGACTTAAAAATCGTTTTTTATCTTTTGAGTAATCGTTTACTCAGATACTTGCTAAGCCTTTAAGCTATTTAATTATAATATTTTTAACACTTATAATTGAGAGTTTAGAAATAAATAAAATACTTACAGATATACCGTTAATTCTAACAATTGAGTAATCGTTTACTCAAGATGAAAATTTAACAAAGAGAGGAAAATAACTAATGGAAATTTTAATATGTCCTTCTATGATGTGTGCCGATTTTGGATCTTTGAAAACGGAAGTTGCTGAGTTAGATCAAGCAGGAACCGACGTATTTCATATTGATATAATGGATGGTATTTTTGTCCCAAACTATGGAATGGGGTTACAAGATTTTGAATTTATTCGTAAAGCGACTAAAAAAATGGTTGATGTTCACTTAATGGTTAAAAATCCAGCAGATTACATTGATAAATTTATCGATATGGGGGCTGATATTCTCTACTTTCATCCTGAAACGGATCAGCATCCAGCAAGAACTTTAGACAGAATAAAGTCAAAAGGTAAAAAAGCGGGTATTGCTATCAATCCTGGAACAGCGATCGAAACCATTCAAGAATTACTTTATGTAGCTGATTATGTAATGGTAATGACTGTAAATCCAGGTTTTGCTGGACAAAAGTATTTAGATTATGTTGATAATAAAATTAAAAAACTTAGTGCTATGAAAAATGACTACAATTTTGAAATAGTGGTCGATGGAGCAATATCAAATGAACGTGTTAAAATGTTGAGCGAATTCGGGGTAAAAGGATTTGTCTTGGGAACTTCTGCTTTATTTGGAAAAACGGAAAGTTATCAAACCATTATTAATAGCTTAAAAGGAGAGGGTAAATAATGAAATTAGCAATTGGCGGGGATCATGTAGGACAATTATTAAAACCAGAGATTATTAGCTATCTTGAAGAACTGGGACACGAAGTAAAGGATTATGGTCCATTTACGACTGAAAGAACTGATTATCCAAAGTATGCTGAAAAAGTTGGAATAGAAGTGGCTAAAGGTAATTTTGATGGTGGAATTTTAATTTGTGGAACTGGAGTCGGTATTTCTATTGCGGCGAATAAAGTAAAAGGCATTCGTGCTGTCGTTTGCAGTGAACCGTATTCTGCAAAATTATCGAAAGAACACAACAATACAAATATTTTAGCTTTCGGCTCTCGTGTGGTTGGGTTGGATTTAGCAAAAATGATTGTAAAAGAATGGTTGGATGCTGATTTTGAAGGCGGACGTCATGAAAATAGAGTAAATATGATAGAAGAAATTGAGTGTCGCTATATTGGAGAATAGATTGAAGTGATTTTTAATCACATTTTTTAGACTTACAAAAAAAGAGTTGTGATTGTTAGCTAGTGGTGCGATCACAACTTATTATATTGGTTTATATGAAAGCGATAACGCATTACCAAAATCGATTTATGTTTATTTCAGGAAAATCAGTTGTTTTTTTGAAATTATTTGAAATAAAATGAATTATTTTGAAATAAAATGATTGTTTTTGAAAACATTTGGTGTTAAACTATGTTCATAAAGCGAACAGGAGGAATTAGATAATGAAATTAGCTACACGAATAAATTCGTTCTTACCGGTATATGACAATGATTTAACGCAGGTTTTTACAAAATTTAAAGATTTAGGCCTGACTCATGTAGATTTGAATTATCCAGAACATGTTATAGGATTTTCTAGTGGGGAAATGAAAGCGTTACTAAGAAAAAATGATTTAAAGGCTAATGGAGTAGCCTTACGTTTCAGAAGCGAATTCATTAATGGGGAATTAGGAAATTCAGATGAAAAAATTGCTAAACATGCATTAGAACTCTGTAAAGAAGCTGTAGATTATTGTAGAGAAGTCGGCGGAGAAGTTGTTACAATTTGGTTAGGTTTTGATGGTTTCGACTATAGTTTCCAAATCAATTATCAAAAAGTTTGGAATCAACTAGTGAATGCATTTAAAGAAATCGCAAACTATGCACCAGATATGAAAATCAGTATTGAATACAAACCTTTTCAACCAAGAGCATATGCCTTTATTGATAGTATGGGTGTTGTTGGCATGATGTTGCATGATATTAATTGTGACAATGTAGGCGTTACACTTGATTATTGTCACATGTTAATGAAACACGAAAATCCAGCTTTTGGTGCTGAAATTTTTGGAAGTCGCAATAAATTATATGGAATCCATATCAATGATGGTTACGGTCTTAATGATGATGGTTTGATGATTGCTACGGCAACACCATTCAAGACACTAGAATTCCTTTACTATGTTAAGAAGCACAACTATGATTATGCTTTCTACTTTGATACCTTTCCAATTATTGAACATGCAATTAAAGAATGTGAACAGAACATTAAGATGATCAAATTATTGGATGGCATGATTGATACGATTGGTTTAGATACTATCCAAGGAATTATTGATCGCAATGATGCAATTGAAGTAAGCGAACTAATGTTGAAATTTTTTTCAAACAAATAACTCTAAAAAAAAAAATGAGGTGTGATGAAAAATGGCAATGAATTATAAGAATGGTGCTAAAGAGATTTTGGAGCAAATCGGAGGTAAAGAAAATATCTCTGACATGACTCACTGTGCAACAAGATTAAGATTTAACTTAAGAGACACTTCTAAAGCAGATACAGCAGCAGTTGAAAAAATTGATGGCGTGGTAAACGTCATCAACAAAGCTGGACAATATCAAATCTTGATTGGTACGGATGTTCCTAAGTTATATGCTGAAATAGAAAATTTAGTAGGTGATAATAAAGAAGCATCAGCTAATGCACCAAAGGCAGATAGGTCTGCACAAGGCATTATTGGTTCGATATTCTCAGCTATTTCTGGTATCTTTGCACCTTTGCTACCAGCATTAGCAGGTTCTGGTATTTTAAGAGGGTTACTACTGTTGTCCGTACAATTAGGTTGGTTAAGTGAAACAAATGGGACTTACCAAATTTTGTCAGCGGCTTCAATGACTGTATTTTATTTCTTACCTGTATTACTCGCCTTTACATCAGCAAGAAGATTTGGGGCAGATATTTATATTTCAGCACTAATCGGTGCAGCATTATTGCACCCTGACTTTATTGCTTTAATGGGGGACATTGGTAACGGTGCGACAACAACATTCCTAGGTATTCCAACAGTTTTGATGAATTATAATTCAACAGTTGTCCCAATCATTTTATCTATTTGGATATTCTCATACTTATATAAATGGCTTGATAAAGTAATTCCAGAAACACTTAAACTAGTGGTATTACCCCTAATATCTTTAGTAATTATGGTACCATTGACAATTATCGTAATTGGTCCTTTAGGCGTTTACGGCGGTGAAATAATTGCAAGCGGTGTCAACTGGCTAATTGCAAGAAGTAGTATTCTTGCTGGTATTGTCGTTGGTGGCGGATGGTCTGTCCTCGTAAGTTTAGGAATTCACTGGGCAGTTAACCCAATTATGATCAACAATATTGCGACTTATGGCATTGACTACATTGTACCTTTTACCTTTGCATGTAACTTTGCAACGATCGGTACAGCATTAGGTGTACTATTAAAAGCAAAAGATGCTGACATTAGAAGTTTCTCAATTACTGGTATGGTTACTATTGCCTTATCAGCAATTATTGAACCTACTGTGTTTGGTCTATTACTTAAGAATAAAAAGTTATTCTTAGCGCAAATTATTGGTGGTGCGGTTGGTGGTGCCTATCTAGGTTTAGCCAATGTATACGCAAATGCATTCGTTTTTGGAAGTGTAACAACATTTCCAGCATTTGTAGGTGATGACCCTTCAAACTTTATTAACGCTATGATTGGTCTTGCTATTTCATTAGTTGTAGCAGCTGTAATTTCATATTTTGTAACAAGAATAGATGAAAAACTAATAAAAAACTAAAATAATTTACATTAATAGCTATAAAAGCTTGTCACCTTATCATTTATATGAAATGATAAGGTGACAAATTTTTTTTAATGAGGTGTGTTCATTATGATTCCATATGAAAGAAAAAAAATAATTTTAAGAAAACTAAATGAGCAAGATATAGTTATACTGGATGAAATACAAAAAGTATTAACTAATGTATCTATTTCCACTATTCGACGAGATTTAAAAGATTTAGAAAAATCAGGTCATGTGGCATTATTACCCGGAGGTGCTGCAAAGTTGCTTTCCCGGTCTACAGATATACCAATTACAAAAAGGACTACTTTAAACCGAAATGAGAAAAAGAAAATTGCTTTATTAGCAGCTAAACAGGTCAAGTTAGGAGAAACAATTTACGTAGATTCAGGATCAACAGGTGAAGAATTATTAGTAGAATTAGCAAAGAAAAAAATAACGTTAATTACTTCAGTTACGAATTTCAAACTTCCGTTTCAAAATGTAGAAGCGCAAGTCTATTCTCTTGGTGGTTTTGTTAATTTTACAAATAATTCACTTAAAGGTGATTTAACCATGCAAAATATTGACTATTTTAATTTTGACCGTGCCTTTATTGGTGCAAGTGGTGTAGATAGCAAATTTGGCTATACTACTTTTGATTTAAGTGAGGCAATCAAGAAAAAAAAAATTATCGAAAAATCTCAAGAAGTCTATTTTATTTGTGATTCTAGTAAATTTCATCAGGTTTATATGTCTTCAATTGCACCTTTATCAGATTCGGTTTTAATTACGAATGATAGTGATAACATAATTAATGAAAATCTTAAGCGTTTAATAATTTAAAATTATTGTCATTAATCGAGTGTAGGTTAACTAAAAGAAACGTTTTAAAAGATAAAATAATAAGAAAAAAATTTATCAAGTTGAAATCCAGTAAGTATTTAAATTAAGGATATCTCCGCAAGTTTGTTTTAGATAGGAGTAGATAAAATGTCCGTTGATAATTTATTAATTATAGGAAATGGTTTTGATTTAAAAAGTGAACTTAAATCTTCTTATAATGATTTTTTTAATTCTGAAGAAATGAAACGAAAACAAGAAAAGATTGAAAATTTTTATGAACAATTGGAATTAATTTTAGAAATAAGTCATAGCAAATTTCATACCAGCGATAAATTTGATTTGATTCTAACACCAAAAAATTACGGTGAGTTAAAAATAATGTTGAAAGATTCTTTTGATAATGAATCTTTTTGTTTTTGGAATTTGGTTTTTATGGATTTACGTACAAAAGATCCAAATTGGAATCAAATTGAAAAAAGAATAGAAGATATTGTATGTGGAACAGTTAATGGAAATATTAATAGAACTACAACAGAACATTATTATAAGCGAATAGTATGGAATAAAGGCATAAAAACTAGCACAAAGTTTCCTTTAATCGGAGTAGAAAAATATAGACTTGTTTATGCTATCTATGCTGCAACATTTAACATTAATGAAATTGATTTATTTTCTTTTTTACTTAATGAACTAAAAGTATTTGAACAACAATTTCATTTGTATTTAGATAAAGAAATGAAATCTAATACAAGTTATAAAATGAATGTGAAATTTTTACTTGAAGATATTCGTAATAGCTATACTAGCGAGGATCAATCTAACGTAGTAAATTTTAACTATACAACTATAAAAGATGAACCTAATATTAATATGGAAATTAATGTTCACGGATCTTTAGCTAAAGGAAATATTATATTTGGTATTGATCTCACCAATATAAATGACGATAAAGGAAGCTTTTCTTTTACGAAAACATATAGGAAAATGCATGCATTCGAAAATGTGAAAATAAGCGATTTTAAAGACCAATCTATTCTTGATGACAATATAGATCGAATATCTTTCTACGGACACTCATTAAACGAATCCGATTATTCTTATTTTCAATCTATTTTTGACTATTATGAAATTTATAATAGCCACGTCTCTTTGATTTTTTATTATAGTATCTACGACTCAAAGAAATCAGTTCAAATAAAAGAGAGTTATACGAACGCTATTATTAATTTATTAAACACTTATGGAAAAACTATGGCGAATGAGTTTCATGGAAAAAATTTCCTTCATAAACTTATGCTTGAAAACAGGGTTATCCTCAAAAAAATTTAACAGCCTAATCTAAAGTTCAACAAAGTCTCACTAATTTCATCTTCATTGATCCCAATATAGCGTTTCGTAATTTTCTCGCTACTATGACTTAATATTTCTATCAGAGTGGCAACGTCTTTGGTTTTCTTGTAATAGTGGTACCCAAACGTCTTCCGCAGCGTGTGCGTGCCAATATCGTCTCTTCCTAGCAGCTGAGCGACCTTTTGAAACATCTGATAGACCGTATTGACTTATACATGGCCACCTCTGGTGCTAGGAAACAAATAATCCTCTGGATCTAAATCTTTTGTGCACTCTTGAATCAAGTCCTGCAAGCTGCTCAAATACAAAATACGTGTTTTTCCGGTTTTCTTTTCGACAATGCGGGGATTTTTTGAGGAAATCAGGTCTTTTTTCTTTAATTTAATAATGTCTGACATACGTAAACCGCTATTAATTCCGATCAAAAATAGGAAAACGTCCCGATCCGCATTTTTATTGCGCCTCAAACAAAATAAAAAGTCATTTATTTCTTGCTGAGTCCGTAATGGTTGGACGTTGTAACTCATTTAAAAGCCCTCTCCTCTCACAAAAGTGATACATGATTTTGTTTATTATACCATAAAATCGTGTATTGGAGTGTGATATAAAAAAGACCCCTATTGGAATAGGATTCCCGATACCCGTTTTTATCTAATTTCATGTATCCATTAAATGTTATAAAATATATGTTATATAATATTATCTTTCCTTTAATATTACACTTTTGGTAACGATAACTATTGTAATAAGTATAGTTTATTGGTTCAATATAATTGTAAGAAAAAATAGAAAAGGTGGTTTTTAATAATGGCTCATTTCTTTAGTTCTTATTGGTGGATGTTTTCAGGAATATTTATTATGGCTAGCATTTTAATTACTTTAAACTTAGTAAAAGTAATTAGTTTTAAGAAAGACCTATCTTTTAATTTAAAAATAGTTGATTTAGTAATATCCTTAGGAATATTATTTTTATTAGTTTCTGCTAATTTATTTTCAGGAGTACTATATGATCAATTTAATTTAGCAACAGATAACCTATTACTTATATTAACCTTTTATTCAGGAATTGTATTTTTAATACAAACTTTCTATATCTTTAAGAAAACTAAAAAAGTAATTATTCATTCATAAAAAAGACTAGAGTTAGTTTATTTCTTTCTCAATCATTGCTCGATAAATAAAAGAGCCCTTACAAAAAAGGAGCTTTTTTATTTTGTGCGTATTCTTGGAGTACGTTAATTACTGTAGCTTTTAAATAATAATTTTATGTGATTTCATATACCTTAGTGGATTCTATAAACTTAAACAGTGATAAAATAAAAAATATAGTACCTATGCAACAATTCATTGCGTGGTTGCTTCAATTCGTTGCTTGCAGAGCTAGTCCATTTAAGAGAAACTATTAATTACCTTACTAAATTAGGAGGATCAATTATGGAGCTAGCTGAACGACTACGATATGAACGTGAAGAAAGAAAAATGTCTCAATCTTTTGTAGCTAAGGAGCTAAATATATCTAGACAGTTATTATCTAAATGGGAGCTAGGTAAAAGCGTACCCGATTTGGAGATGATTCAATTACTTAGTGAGTTTTATAATTTTTCTATAGACGAATTGCTCAATAAAACTCCGCAGAAAAAAGCAAATACGAATCTTTTAAAAACCATTTCTGAAATGGATTCAGAAGATCTAATTGAACTTCTTCTTTTAGGAATTGGTCTACCACTTATTCTTTTTGCTATCTTTTTTTAATCTAATAGTTAATAAAATGAAAAAAATAACCTTAAAGTAATAAGGATCTCGATACATTACTTTAAGCATTTTCATGTGTTTACTTGTAAGTGCAGGTAACACTGTTCAGCTCCTATTCGTTATTACTTATAACAAAACAGGAGGTGAATATAATGCCATCAGCAAACGTCTATGTGCCAATTAATAGCT
>Ga0314771_100308_pt1 | contig 10166 bp, 8 predicted proteins | sample MetaGCB42018_FD_204522 | JGI IMG/M metagenome (GOLD analysis project Ga0314771, IMG submission 204522) | Cryopeg brine microbial communities from Beaufort Sea near Barrow, Alaska, United States - CB4 2018 | ecosystem: Environmental > Aquatic > Marine > Coastal | place: USA: Alaska | collected...
GAAAGTTTTTTTTTGAGTGCCTTTAATGCTGCTCTATCAATGTTAAGTTCTTCACCCAAAATGGTGTCCATCTCTTTTTCTCTTTTCTTATCGGTCATTTCTCCTGATTTTTTCAATGATTCTTATGAATTTCGGTAATATTCATCCAAGTTTTTTTTGATCGCTTCAATCTTTTTTGAACCGAATTTAGAGGAAGATGAATATACTGTTTAATTCGATGTTTTAATTTTCCTTTCGTACAATCTTTTAGCTAGGGTTCCTATACTTAATCCTTGTACAATGATAGAAAATAATACCACCACATAGGTAATGTGCAAAATGAGATCTCCCGAAAGTCCTTTGTTTAAGCTCAGCGCCAAAGCGATGGAAATTCCACCTCGCAGGCCTCCCCAGGTAAGTATAGCGACAGTTTTCATTGGGCTTTCCTCTTCGTGTTTTAATAAAGAATATGTAGAATATACAGAGAAAAACCTTGCAAAAAGAACAATTAGAATTGCTGAGATCCCTAAAAGTAAATGTGTGACGCTAAATTTTAATAAATGGATTGCAAGGCCAATCAAAACAAACAAAATTCCATTAAAAACATCGTCTAAAATTTCCCAAAACTCAGAAAGTGCTTTTTGAACTTCAGTTTTATTGTCTTCGATATGGATCTTATTCCCAATGAGCAATCCTGCAACTACCATTGCCAGAGGGCCGGAGACGTGTAGCATAAAAGAACCCGCATAACCTCCAATTACTATTGCCAGGGTAATCATCACCGCCAGGTGCGGATTTTTGTTCAAATATTTAATGAACTTCAATCCTATAAAACCAAGCATTAAACCAAATACCAAACCACCAATAACTTCTTCAAGGAATAAGGTTCCTATTTCGGTGACTATTTCAGCTTTGCTAAATTCTTCTATAGCCGTTGCCACCAAGTATATTCCCGAGAATACAACGACTCCAATGCCGTCATTAAAAAGGGATTCCCCTTCTATTTTGATCCCAAGGCTTTTAACGATTTTCACTTTTTTCAGGATGGCCATTACTGCAATGGGATCTGTTGGAGAGATCAAAGCTCCAAAAAGCAGGGCGTGAATAAAAGGTAATTCCAATCCTATAATTTGCGCGGCACCAAAAATTAACCCCCCTACTATAAAAGTAGATATGAGCACCCCCAGTGTAGCAAAAAGAAAAACAGATTTCTTCTGTTTAGCGAGTGCCCCAATATTTACGTGAAGTGCTCCCGCAAAAAGCAAAAAACTCAAAATCCCGTTGAGCAGCAGGTTTTTAAAATCGGCATTGAGAATAATGTTACAAAAAAACATGTAAAAGTCCGGAAAAATGGATTTACTTAAAATAACAGGAATAACCAATATCAAGCTCAGTATCATTAAGCCAATTGTGGTTGGCAATTTTAACCACTTATAATTAATGAAGTTGAAAAATGCCGAAATGGTAAAAATAATACTGAAGGATTCAAACATTTATTGAGATTTTTACATTAATTAATTTGCCTGAATAACATCCATCAGGTTAGCCGAAAAAATGACCGTTGATATTGAAAGCCTTAAATAGTCTATATTTATTATGCCTAAAAACTGAAACACTTGGTAAATATTAAAAATCATTAATGATAAAAATAGAACAAATTATTTTAAATTTAACTGTTTATATAAAGAGTAAAGGTCCTATTTCACTAATACTGAAGGATACTTCCGTTTAGTCATTTTAGTGGCTCAAAATTTTATAAACGGATCAGTTACTTATTGCCTTATAATATTTTGTAATTTAGAAACTTGACTGAAGTATCTCTATTTTTCCTTTGCGTAACACCTCTACAAGTACTTTATCCCCGGGTTTAAGATTGTTGATTTGATCTTTAATTGAACCTAAATCATGTGGCGTATTACAGCTAATTCCCTGGATGCTCAATATAATATCGCCTCCCAACCATAATTTTTCCCCAATAATTTCAGCTTGCAGGTAACCGGCTTTTAACCCAATTTTATCTGCGAATGAATTTGGGGTGATCCTTTGGATCAATACTCCGGCTTGTTGCGGGGTGTTTAACGCGTTTGCAAACATTTCATTTAAAAATATTCCGTCAAAACCTGTCCAAAAACTATTCACATCAAACAATGTTTTTTTGGCTGTATTTATATCTACGGCAAATCCCAAACCTTCAAATCCGCCGCTTTTGGATAAAATGAAACTCACTATTCCTATCAACTCCCCCTTGATATTAAACATGGGGCCCCCGGAATTTCCGTGGTTTATGGAGGCGTCCGTTTGTATAAAGCCAGCCATCTCCCCATTGGTAAGAATGTTTTTATTCATTTTTCTGCTAATATGCCCTACAGAGAGCGAATGTTCCAAACCTAGTGGCGCACCAATGACCATTACTTCCTCTCCAATTTTGGCATTATCAGAATTGCCTGGATTTACCACCTTCAAATCTGGCGGTGGATTGCGCAATTTTATAAGCGCGATGTCTCCCGCAGTAGAACTGGACAATACATCTGCTTTATAGGATGTGTTGTTTTTTAGTTTCACAAGCACTTCATTGGCTGATTCTACCACATGTGCCGCGGTTAAAATCAATCCGTCAGCACTAATGATCACCCCGGAGCCCAATCCCCCTGAAGCCGAAAGTTGTTGATTTTTGATCTTATATTCGGTCACCTGAATGGTTACCACAGCTGGGTCCAATTCTTCAAATAAGGCTGATACATCCTGTGCATTTACAAACGAGTAGAATGAGAACAGGATTAAAAAAAAGAAGGTTTTCATATGTTTGTTTTTTCTGTTTTGAATCAATTATTCAGCGCTAATCTGCAAGATTCTGCGGGAATTTTTTTATGGCATTTTGAACAGCTCTTCATCTTATTATCCTATTGTTTTAACGGCCCTATTACAAGATATGAAATTGTATATACAGGTTTGTAGATTTGAACTTTTAAATTTCCGAGTTCTGAATTATTCAAAACTACCTACTTAATATTCATATTGTGTTTTACAAGTGTGTTTGTTCCTTCTAAATGATGATAGTATTTTCATATTTAGATATTTATTATTTTTTATGGGTTATATGTAATTCGCGGCTCTTCATTGGTGTTTGCATCGAGTTTCCGTTATGCTCATTTCATATATTTAATTTTTAAGATGCTACTTTTGTCAATTTTAGTTTCCTCGATGTTTGATTAATAGTTTCATTATTTTACCAAATTCTGAAAATCGCACCTACAGCAATAATTCGTTCAAGAAAGAAAAAATGTTGTGAAGCCCCGTCTTCCGGGTATTGTGTTGTTCTTATATCATTCATATTTATATATCCTCCTTTAAGCTCTCCCTGGATGAAAAAATATTTAAAAAAAGTAAAGTTTAATCCTCCCTTTAAAGACAATCCGTATCCCGAAATATGGAAATCATCATGCCTTTTTTTACCCAAAATAGCGGCGTTGGTTTTAGGATACAATAAGCCTCCTGAAATTCCTTCCGTTAAATTAATTTGAAATACGTCTGTATTTTTAATCCCAAAAACCTTCGAAACATCATCGACTCTTGCAACCCCAATATTGATAAAATTAAGCCCATCAGTGTGCTCAAAGGTTAGAAAATCTTCTGTTAACCTTATTGGTTTGTTCGCGTAAACTCCATTAAATGAAGCTCCTGTTTCTGTTTCAGGTAAATTGATTGACCCGGAAATATTGGAAAACTGATCTTGAGTAACAACATATTTCATATGGTCTAATCCTATGGAAACATTATAATGGTCAGAAATAAAATATCCCAGTCTAAAATTAGTTTGAGGGATTGTCATTCGCGTTGGATTAACATAATCTGAACTATAACCTTTGGGTTTGTCATGTGCAACCACGTTATTCAGGGTAAAATCATAATCCTTACCTTTAAATGTGATATCTGACTTTGAATAATTTCCGCGATTTCCGCCCCAATAGATGAATATTTTTCCTTTGTTTTCGGAAGTATATCTAGTTTGTTCTGAATTTGTTTGTTGGCCATAGGTTTGACTTAAAATGAAGCCGACGAAAAGGATAACCAAATTTGTTTTTTTTTTCATAGTAATAAGGTGTCAAAGAATATTTATTCTTGACAATTAATATTGTTTTCTTATTTCCTGTTGATGAATTTTAGTTCCAAAAGTTGTGAAAACACTTTTTTGGAAATTGAATAGTATTCATTAAGAGGCTAGTTTGTTCCAAGCTGCATCAACCAATTCTCTTTTTGCTGAAGGATTTTAACCCATTGCATTTTAGCATCTATAACTACAAAAAAGAATTCTGGTGATTAAATAAAGTTTCTCATCTTGTATTTTCCATCTTTTAGGTTTGGGTTCACTATCTTGCCTTCGAATATTGTAATTGCGCAAGCCATCCTACCCTGTGTTGAATGTTCGGGAGAAGCTTCAAATTACAATGATGCAAATAGATGTTTTGCATTATTGTAATTTGAAACCTAGGTTTCATTTCCTTTTTTTTTGATTTCCATTAAAGAATGGTACTCATCAAATCCCTGTGCTGATAGTCTGTTTTTTATGGTTGAGTATTAAATTAAATTTACGTCTGTAATAATTTCCAGTAATGCCGGGCCATTGTGATTTTTTAGCTTTTCCATTGCCGGTAAAAGTTCTTCGAGTTTTTCGACCCGTATTCCCAGGGCCCCGCAATTTTCAGCAAAGGCTGCGAAACTTGGGTTTTTTAAGGAGGTTTGCCACACATCCACTTCTGCAGCGCGTTGTTCTTTAGAAATTTTTCCGAGTTCAGAATTGTTCAAAACAACATGCTTAATATTCATATTGTACTTTACCAGAGTCGTGATTTCTGCCAAATACTGACCTAAACCACCATCTCCCGAAATAGACCAGACGGGACGTTCATGTCCCTGTGCAGCCCAGGCTCCAATAGCCGCAGGCAGCGCAAAGCCGATGGAACCCAAATATCCCGACATTAAAATAGATTGGTTTTTAGCCTCAAAATACCTTCCGAAGGAATAGGTGTTATTACCAACATCTACAGCAATTACTGCGTTCTCCGGGATAATTTTATTCAAACAATTAAACACGGCGATAGAACTTAATGCATTCCCGCAATCTTTAAGGCGGCTCTCTTTTTCCTCTCTCCAAAAACTCCAACGATGTGCAATTTCCTCACGCTGATCCTGGGTTTTTGTTTTTCCTTTGGTTTTAGTTTCTATCAGGCTTAGGGTTTCTGATATTTCTCCCCAAAGTGCCACATCAACCTTATGAAATTTACTCAACGCCATAGGATCAAAATCTACCTGAATAATTGGTTTCTTTGGTGTAATGCCTGTATGGTTTGAAAAGGATGCTCCAAAAACAAGCAGTAAATCGGCTTCGTTCATGAACCAGGAAGCAATTGGTGTTCCGCTTCTGCCCAAAACCCCACAACCTAATGGGTGATTATCTGCGATAAGTCCTTTTGCTTTAAAAGTGGTAATTACCGGGCAGTTAAGACTTTCAGCATATTCAATAATAGATTTCATTTGGAATCGCGCACCATGGCCTACAATAATTACCGGTCTTTTCGACTTTTTGATAAGAGCGACTGCTTTTTCTGTCATCTCCTTTGGCGGGGTGATATTGAAAGGCGTTATCCTGTTTTCCGGAGTTTGTGCCTCTGAATTTTCAGGTTTTTTGCTGAAAGCGACTTCATCCGGAAAAGTTAAATGGGAAACATCTCTTTTAATGAGCGCATTTTTGATCGCCAAAGCCATTAATTCACTGTGATTTGAGTTTGAATATACCGCCTGGTTAAATTCAGCAACACTGTTAAAGGCTTTTACCAAATCTACTTCCTGAAAAGCCCCGGTACCAATTACCTGGGTGTTGATTTGTCCTGTAAGTGCTAAAAGTGGCACCCTATCTACTTTAGCATCCCACATTCCCGTAAACATATTGGTAGCTCCCGGTCCGGCAATACCAAAACAGGCTGCGGGTTTTCCGGTGAGTTTTGCATAGCCGGAAGCCGCGAAAGCTGCCGCCCCTTCATGTCGAATTCCAAAATATCTCAATTGGCCTTTCTTTTCCAATCGTTGCATGGCATCGGCTAAAGCCAGATTGCTATGGCCTACCATTCCGAAAACAGTATTTACGCCCCAATTTACCATCGTCTCCATCATCAAATCTGACACCGTTGCCTGGTGAGCTGCCTCTTTTGGAATACCCACATAAATGGCATCATCTTCTTCCTTTACATCAAAAGTATCTATGCCATCATCAAATCCTCCGGGCGGTTTTCCGGTGCAGGGATCAAAATCCCAACCGTGCCAGGGACAGCGCAATACTCCATTTTCAATAGAGCCTTCACCTAAAGGGCCACCCTGATGTGGGCATTTGTTATCTAATGCAGAAAACTTGCCTTTGTAATGTGTTAAACAAATGCCTTTGTGTCCTGCAGTTACTGTTTGCACACGACCTTCCGGCAATAATTTTTTGTTTTCCAATACTTTGTACCAAATATTGTTTTTCATAGGTTTGGGTTTCTTACTTAATTAAATAATTTGCTGAATATAAAATTCGGGCATAGGAATTTTATATTTCTTGTATATTGTTTTTGGGATGCCGATATCTGCAATGCGAATATCTGTTTCTGGCGGAAGGGTGTTTAGGATATCCTTTGGTGCAGCCAGGGTGAGCACCTGTTGCGCATTGAACATTGGACTGCTTTGGTCTTTTGAAATCCCCATGGGAATATCCAGGGAAATCCTAAAGGCAGGAGAGGCATTTGACAGGTTTATGGTTTTTAAAAATACTTCTGAAAGCGGCAAACGTTGTGAAAACCCTAAATAAGCATCTACCCAAATATCAGGTTCAATAAGTGTTTCCTTTTTCACGCCGAAGCACAGCGCTCTTTCTAGCTGGATTTTGGGTAAATCTTTTGTAATTGGGACCGGTAAATCCATGGAGACATCAAATCCCCAGGCGGCTAATCGCCTTGCTGCTACCAGGCCTCCACCTCCGTTGTTGCCGTCGCCAATTCCTATCAATATTTTTGAATTTAAGGTAGCCGTTTCTACAATTAACCGCGCTAATTGCAATCCGGCATTTTCCATCATTAATTCAATAGGCAACCCGTATTTTTCCACGGCCAGGTAATCCATTTCCTTGAAGGATTCTAATGATAGGGTTTCTGTATCTGAAAAATGTGTGCTCACAGTTTAAAAAGTTTAACCTTGATCCTGTTTTGGTTAGTATGGGGTCATTTTTTTATTTTCTTGACCATGCGAAAGTGTAAAGAATATAGATAATAACTTAAAGCACCTCAGAATTGAGGCGCTTTAAGTACATGTTTTCTCACCTAAAATGAATTATAACTTTCAAAAGCAGCCTCAAAAAATTCGGTAGCCTGAGCTTCATCAATACCGGTTGCCGGAAGGATAGCTCCCTTGAATTGGGTTGAATGCCATTTGCCGTTTGTCAATTCTGAAAATCCCGAAGTATCAATCGAGTTTTGATCTTTATAGCCACTCGCGTAAAAATAGTGGTCGGAACTAAGGGAATCAGGGATGGCAAGTCCTAAACCCACAGCTTTATTTGAACCGTTCTCAAAAGAAATATAGGCCCCTGTGTCAAAATGATGTGGCCATATTCTAACATCAGATTTCAAATTGTTGTTTGCCACAAAATTTTCCAAAACCAGTTGGGCCAAAATCCTGAAATGCATTAATTTTTCAAGTTGTTTTTCATCTAATAGCTGGAATGTAAAATCGTCATTAATTTCATAGGGCAATTCATAATGAAATTTATAGTTATAAGTAGCCGCAATATTGGCTTCAGAAGATCGCTCGGTGATCCATTTTACAATTTCTACGTGTTTGGTGCCATCCAGTTGCAACTCTTTGGTCGTTTCCGCAGAATTCCATTGCAAAGAGAAACGTTCATAATTAACAGAAAGCGTTGCGCCGGCATCATTTAAAGGCCGGGAATACAAATTCCCTTCTTCAATTGAAAATCCAAGGTTGGTATGGCTGTCGTCAGCCTTCTTTTCTAAAAAACTTATTCCTGCGGCAGCCAGATATTGAGCTGCCAAATACATCATTTTTTCCATTTTTTTTGTTCAGTTTACGAGTTTATTCCCGCATAGTTAATTCCGGTGAGTTTATTCATTTCATAATTAAATGTAGAGAGATCGTCGTGGTTGAATTTTGAAACATCATCGTGTCCGCAGGCTCTTGCTATTACGCGGATTAAATTATTTGTGGCATCAAAATAGTTGTGTAGTTGTTTTGCTGAAGAATCTATGATCAACCTGCTTCGCAGCGATTCTTTTTGAGTGGCGATTCCAACGGGACAGTTATTGCTTCCGCAGGCGCGCATCCCTAAACAACCTATAGCTTGTAATGCTGAATTGGAGACAGCGATCGCATCGGCTCCCAGCATTAATGCTTTTGCAAAATCTTCGGCAATTCGCAATCCTCCGGTAATGATAAGGGTCACATCTGTTGCGCCCACTTTGTCGAGATATTGCCTGGCCCTTGCCAAAGCGGGAATGGTGGGTACATTGATATTATCCCGTAAAATGGTAGGGGCAGAACCTGTTCCACCACCACGGCCATCAAGAATAATGTAATCTACACCTACCTCCAAAGCAAACTGAATGTCCTTCTCTATATGGCTTGCGGCAATTTTAAAACCTATTGGGATCCCACCAGTGCGTTCACGAACTTTTTCGGCAAAATCCTTAAAATCCTGTACTCCGTGAAAGTCTGGAAAAGCAGCAGGGGAAATTGCGGTTTCTCCATGTTTAAGGCCACGCACTGCGGCAATTTCCTCACTTACCTTAATTCCCGGCAAATGTCCGCCTGTTCCGGTCTTAGCGCCTTGACCTCCTTTAAAATGAAAAGCCTGGACGCGATCCAGCTTATCCCAGGAGAAGCCAAATTTTGCCGATGCGAGTTCATAAAAATAGTGGCTGTTATTTTCTTGTTCCTGTGGAAGCATTCCGCCTTCGCCCGAGCAAATTCCGGTTCCAGCCATTTCCGCTCCCTTTGACAGGGCTATTTTGGCTTCGCGGGACAGTGCTCCAAAACTCATATCACTTACAAATAATGGCATGGCAATAGTCAATGGTTTTTTTGCATTTGGCCCAATCACTACCTGCGTCGCGACAGCTTCTTCATCCAAAAGTGGGCGGCTGGCCAATTGTGCGGGTAAAAACTGAATATCACTCCATTTAGGAAGCGTATTTCTGTCTACTCCCATAGAGGCTGAAAAACCGTGATGTCCTATGTTTTTCAGTCCGTTTTTTGACAGTTCCTTGATGTAACCGGTATAAGGCTCGGTCTCTTCAGGATGAGTGTCAGCATAAGCCCCTAAATACTCGTCCCTATCAAATGGTTGGGGATTGTCAATTTCAAAAGCATCAATTTCCGCCTTGTCAACATATAAAAGATCACCTTCAATATATTCCTGAAATTTATGAAGTTGCTCATCATTGTTATATTCACTTACACCGGTGTCAAAGCGATAATCCCATCCATGGACACCACAAATAAGATTATTCCCATCAATATGACCATCTGCCAGGATAGCGCCCCTGTGGTGACATCTGCCATATAAAACCGAAATTCCTTTTTCGTGTTTTATAATCACCAAATCGGTGTTGCCTACCAAGGCATAGGCTGGAATTTTCTCTTCTAATTCTGAAATTTTGGCGATTTCAATGGAATGCTTCATATTTTTTGTAAGATTAATTAATAATTAAAATGTAGGATTTAAGGCTGTAGTGATATGATTAGTGCTTCCCACAGGGAGAATGAGTCGTTTAACATCTCAAAACTTGCAAGCTTGAAAAAAAATCAGTGTAGAAGTTTCATTTTACCCCAAATTTTTCAAAAAGGCTAATTAGCAAAGGTTTTCTTTTTAAGAGTGAATCTTTAAATTATTTTTGACAAGATAACCAAAATCTCCATAAAAAGATCTCCCAATTTTAACCTGTCATTTTTTATTCTGAGAGTCTGTGATCACAATAGCGGTATGGAAGTTTGCTGTTACGGGAAAATATCATTTAGGCAAAGAACCCAAGGATATTTGTCAGGAGCTCAATATCACCCCGTCCAATTATTGGCAGATCATTCATAGGTCGAAATTGCTTCTAAAAAAATGCATTGAAATAAAATGGTCTGTATAAAGAACCTGT
>Ga0314771_100309_pt1 | contig 10161 bp, 7 predicted proteins | sample MetaGCB42018_FD_204522 | JGI IMG/M metagenome (GOLD analysis project Ga0314771, IMG submission 204522) | Cryopeg brine microbial communities from Beaufort Sea near Barrow, Alaska, United States - CB4 2018 | ecosystem: Environmental > Aquatic > Marine > Coastal | place: USA: Alaska | collected...
TGAATTGGCTGCAATGACTGCAGACACAGACCAAATGATAAAATATAAAGGGATGTTGATGCAAATCCAGGACAATGTGAATGAAAATATTCCCGAAGCCATAAAAGACCTGGATGAAGCGATTACTTATTTTTCAGGGAGGTTAGACTCACATTTCAACCTGCAACTGGACGGAAGAGCCGTAGTTGGTGATAATCCTTATGATATTACCGATACCAAATATGGGAACAACAATGTTACCGGCCCAACCAAAGATAAGAAAGACATAAAGCACGGTACCCATGTTGCCGGTATTATCGCTGCAGAGCGAAATAACAACAAGGGAATTGACGGCGTAGCCAATAATGTCAGGATCATGGTGCTGCGTGCAGTTCCTGACGGAGACGAATATGATAAGGATATTGCGCTCTCCATAAGATATGCTGTAGACAATGGGGCTTCTGTTATCAACACCAGTTTTGGAAAATATTTCTCTACAAATCCTGAATGGGTTATTGACGCCATTAAATATGCCGATAAAAACGATGTTTTAATTGTGAATGCGGCAGGAAATGAAGGAATAGACATGGACAATATCAATCTTTATCCAAACGATCAGTTTCCTGATTCACCTACAGAATTAATAGATAACTTTCTCACAGTGGGAGCTGTAACCTATAATTACGGATCGGGACTGGTAGCTGGATTTTCAAATTATGGAAAAAAGACCGTAGATGTATTTGCCCCAGGGACAAAAATTTGGTCCACTACGCCCAATAACAAATATGAGTATTTACAGGGAACTTCAATGGCAGCTCCGGCAGTCGCTGGAGTAGCGGCAATTATCAGGTCCTATTATCCAAAACTGTCCGCTGCACAAGTAAAAGAAATAATAATGAATAGCGGGTTGTCAACCAGTGCAACTGTTCAGGTAGGAGAAGTGAAAAGCAATAAGAAATTTTCAGAACTATCCACTTCCGGCAAAATGGTCAACCTCTACAATGCATTAATTTTAGCTGATAAAGTTTCAAAACAATAATTTATGAAGAGTATATTTTTAGCGCTTACAATTTTTACAAGTATCTGGGCAACTGCTCAAAACAATACCTCCTATTGGCAACAAAATGTCAACTATAAGATGGATGTCGATATGGATGTGAAAAATCATCAATACACGGGTATTCAGGAATTGGTTTACACCAATAATTCCCCGGATACCCTGAACAGGGTTTTTTATCATCTGTTTTTTAATGCTTTTCAACCCGGAAGTGAGATGGATGTGAGATCCCTCACTATTTCGGATCCGGATCCAAGAGTAGGAGACAGGATCTCAAAATTATCCCCGGAAGAAGAGGGTTTTTTAAGAGTGAAATCTCTGACCCAAAACGGCGTAAAATTAAATTTTAAAGAAGTAGGTACCATCCTGGAAGTTGAACTTGACAAACCTATCCTACCGGGTGAAAAAACAACTTTTAAAATGGATTTTAATGGACAGGTTCCTTTACAAATCAGACGTTCCGGAAGGAACAGTGAAGAAGGGGTCGCACTTTCAATGACTCAATGGTATCCTAAAATGGCTGAATACGATTTTGAAGGATGGCATGCTGATCCGTATATAGGTCGGGAATTTCATGGAGTTTGGGGAGATTTTGATGTAAAAATAAACATCGATAAAAATTTTGTGATCGGAGGGACCGGCTATTTACAAAATCCGCAGGAAATAGGTTATGGATTTGAAAAAGAAGGAACAAAAGTCAATAGAAAAAAGGGAGATAAATTAACCTGGCATTTCGTGGCCCCACAAGTACACGATTTTGCCTGGGCCGCCGATCCTGATTTTATCCATGATAAGATCACCTCGGCAGATGGCACAGATCTTCATTTTTTCTATAAAAATGATCCCAAAATAATAGAAAACTGGAAGAAATTTCAGCCTAAAGTTGAAGAATTGTTGTTGTATTTCAATGAACATATTGGTCCTTATCCTTGGGAGCAGTATTCGGTTATCCAGGGAGGTGACGGCGGTATGGAATACGCCATGGCTACTTTAATCACCGGAAAACGCTCTTTCGGAAGTTTGGTAGGGGTGACTGCGCATGAGATGGCACACGCCTGGTTTCAGCATTTATTGGCTACCAACGAGAGCAAGCACGAATGGATGGACGAAGGTTTTACTTCCTATATTTCTACCCTTGCAGAAAATGAAGTTATGGGTAAAAAGACAGAAAAGCCTTTTGAAAGAACTTACTCAGGCTATGTAAGGCTGGCAAAAAGTGGGGTAGAACAACCACAAACCACACACGCCGACAGGTACAGATTAAATGCCGCTTATGGAGCTGCCGCTTATACCAAAGGTGCTGTATTTTTATCCCAATTAGGATATATCATCGGACAGGAAAACCTTCAAAAAACCCTTCACAGATATTATGATGAATGGAAATTTAAACATCCTACTCCAAATGATTTTATAAGAGTTGCCGAGAAAGTATCCGGAGCAGAACTGGATTGGTATTTAACAGATTGGACCCAAACTACCAATACCATAGATTACGGGATAAAAGAAGTTACAGAAAAAGGGGGGAAAACAAATGTAACCCTGGAAAGAATCGGAACAATGCCAATGCCATTAGATCTAAAAGTGGTTTATACCGATGGTACAGAGGAACTTATTTACATTCCATTGCAAATGATGAGATGGGAGAAACCCGCTGAAGGAAATTCCTCCAGAACCATGGCCAGGGATTGGGCCTGGGCTTATCCAACTTATGATTTAACCATAAATAAACCTAAAGCTGAGATTAGTAAAATTGTAATAGATGAGTCCGGTTTAATGGCGGATATCAATCGTGAAAACAATGTTTATAATCAGTTAACAGAGTAGATTTAAAACTGATATTTCGAAGTAGTATATATATTTCAGCAAAAAGAAAGATCCGTTTTGGGAATTCCCGAAGCGGATTTTTTTAATTTAGCTGTTTTTAATTTGTTAACGATGAATGAAAAGTTTCCTTCTTCAGAAAAACTGAAAGGCAAAATATTGATAGACCGCTTATTTTCAGAAGGAAAATCCATCAAAAATTTCCCTCTGAAACTCGTTTATACGCCAATTAATAAAGCTTCGATCACAACCAATAAAACCGGGGTTTCGGTTCCAAAAAGAAACTTTAAAAAAGCTGTTGACCGCAATCACTTAAAACGTTTGATGCGGGAAGCTTTCAGAAAAAATAAGTATCTTGTAGATAGCAACTTTCAAAATAAGTATGCGTTTATGTTTATATACACCGCGAACAAAAAATTTGATTATCATCAAATTACCGCGAGTTTAATTCATATTTTGAATAAATTAATAGAAAGGGAATCTTCTCATGAAAACTCCAATAATTAAACGAATTTCAATTGTCGTATTGGCCTTAGGCCTGCTCATAGGCACTTCAGCATTTAAATCTGATTTTTTTGAAATTGCGAAACAAATAGAAATATTCACCACCTTGTTCAAGGAACTCAACATGAACTATGTCGATGAAACAAATCCGGCAGAACTTATGGATACGGCTATCAAGGCGATGCTTGCCGATTTGGATCCATATACCAATTATTGGAACGAACAGGATGTGGAAGCGGCCAGAATGAATACCGCCGGGGAATATCAGGGAATAGGCGCTTTAGTTAATATCCGGGACAACAAATTCACGATTCTGGAAACATATAAGGGATTTCCTGCAGATAAGGCCGGTTTAAAGCCTGGAGATGAAATTATTAAAATAGGGGAGATACTTGTGTCTGATTTTAAAGAAGATGCAGGAGAACTGCTTAACGGTGCCCCAAATTCAGAAATAACCATCACTTACCTGCGACAGGGGAAAAACTTAACTACCACAATTACAAGGGGTACTGTGGCTCTGAAGGCTGTTCCTTTTTATCAACTCCTGGAAGACAATACAGGTTATATAGTGCTTTCCCGCTTCAATGAAAATGCATCAAAGGAAACCATAAGTGCGCTAAAGGATTTGGAAAGTCAGGGAGCCGATAAAATAATTTTAGATTTACGGGAAAATCCCGGCGGTTTATTGAGTGAAGCTATTCTTGTAAGCAATATATTCTTAAATAAAGGTCAGTTGATCACTTTTACAAAGTCGGTGATTGAAAAGTACAATCAACAATATTTTACCCCTAAAGAACCAATTAATACTACCATTCCCCTGGTTGTCCTTGTGAATGGACACAGTGCATCTGCCAGTGAAATCGTAGCAGGTGCGATTCAGGATCTGGATCGTGGAGTCGTGGTTGGCGCCAGGAGTTTTGGTAAAGGTTTGGTTCAGCGCCCAAAAGAATTGGCTTACGGCACCCAGTTAAAACTGACAATTTCGCGTTATTATACCCCAAGTGGGCGATGTATTCAGGCGCTTAATTACCGGGAACGTGATAATGAGGGAAATGCCATTCGGACAAAAACTGAAGATTACAAAGAATTTAAAACCAGAAATGGCCGCAGTGTTTTTGATGGGGGTGGAATTTTGCCCGATGTGGGTTTAAAAACTTCTGAAAGGAGCACCACAACCAATGCCCTGCTTGCCGGAAATGCTATCTTTAACTTTGCAACTGAATATTATTATTCTCACAAATTAGAAAGTCCAGAAAGTTTTGAGTTTACAGATCAGGATTTTAACGATTTTAAAAATTTTCTCGATAAAACAGGTTTTAACTATCAAACCCTTACTGAAATAGAACTTAATGAAGCTATGGAAACCGCTAAAACAGAAGGTTTTGAAGGAAATATTATTAAGAATTACCAAACTATCCTGAATGAAATTGAAGTCGCAAAAAAAGAAGCAGTAGAAGAGAAAAAGGCTGAAATTTCCAGCTTGTTGGCAGATGAGATCGTTAAGAGATATTTTTACAGGGAAGGCCTATATCAACATTATGTCTTGCAAAATCCCGAAATTTTAAAGGCTAAGGAAATCCTTAATGACCAGCAGCGTTATGCTGAAATTTTGAAATAGGACAGAATGATGCTGCTTCAAAATTGTTTTTTAGATCATAGCTTTTTTTAAAAACATCAGAATTCACTTTAAACCTCTCAGATATTTTTCGGATCATATTGATGCTAAAACCTTTTATAATTTAATATTTGAGATATCAATGATTTTCAAACCCTAATTTCAAACCTTAGCCTATTATTACCAATTGTTCTAACTTTATTAGAACCAAAATAATCAACTATATCTTTTGATTTCCTCCAGTTAACGTTTTTAAGATGACCTAAGAATTATTCAAAACCCGAAATAGCATCAGCGTGTTTTCTATAATATCTTTTATCTATTATCTATATTCTTTCGTCTGGTTAATATCATCGCAATATGCGGAATTCCATCTTCTAAGTATCCTTCACCAATTTGTTGAAATCCGTGGGATTCATAGAATTTTGTAAGATATACCTGTGCGGAAATTTTAATTTTTGTGGTTTCAAACCTGCTTTCGATCACGTCTATGGAAGCTTTTAAAAGCTCATGGCCATAACTGAATTTACGTTCATTTTGCTTTACGATAACCCTTCCAATAGATGCTTCCTCAAAATAATCTCCCTCGTCAAAACATCGGGTATAAGCAATAAGACTATTGTTTTTAAAACCCAAAACATGAAGTGCTTTTTGATCTTTCCCATCTATATCCTGGTAAACACAATCCTGTTCCACCACAAATATTTCAGAGCGCAATTGCAGAACCTGATACAATTCATCTAAACTAAACTCATCGAAAGTTTTTATTTTGATTTCCATACTTTTAATTATAGGCTAAAATTAATCCTGAACGATCAGGTCTTTACTATCACATTTTCCAAATTCCGGTTGAATATTCACATGATTGATACCAAATTCATCATGGACCAATTCTTTTATCTGATCTATAATTACATCAAATTGGGAGAGTGAAATATCGTTGTTAAAATCTATATGGGCTTCCAGATGTGTTTCTTCTTCATTAAGTTGCCATACATGAAGGTGATGCACATTGTCAATTTCAGGAAGTTCTGATATTTTCCTGGCGATGTCTTCCAAAGCAACATCTGTGGGCGTGAAAAGCATAAGAACACGGGTTGAAGACTTTAATAAATCAAATCCCACCACTATTAAATAGACCGCAATTGCAAAAGTGAGCAGACTGTCTACCCAAAAAACTTGGTAATATTTCATTAAAAGGCCACCTACCAATACAGCCACAGATGCCATCATATCTGTAAATAAGTGCAAATAGGCAGACCGCATGTTCATATTTGCCTTAGAGTCTTTTTTTAACAATAAAACACTAAATCCATTCCCTAATATTGCAACCAAAGAAAGCCAAATTACCAGATTTGAATTTATTTCCTGGGGATTTTGAAAACGTTTTACAGCTTCAATTATCAATAAAATTCCAATGACTATAAGTGCAGATGAATTTACAAAAGCAGCAATAATTTCAGCTCTCTTATAACCAAAGGTCCTGTTTAATGACGCATCCTTTTTAACCAGGATATTTGCCACATAACTTACAATAAGGGAAATAACATCACTAAAATTGTGCAACGCATCTGAAAGCAATGCTAAACTTCCACTTAAAAAACCTCCTATTACCTGTGCAATGGTAATTGCAATATTTAAAATAATTGAAATTAAAAGGTTTTTTCCACTAACCGGAGCGGAATGGTGGTGGTGATGTCCCATTTATTTACAAACTGCGATTTTTTCGACCCTGTTTTGATGACGCCCCCCTTCAAATCCTGTTTCCAAAAAGGTATCTACCATATCTATTGCCTGTGCCTGAGAAACATATCTTGCAGGAATACTTAAAATATTGGCATTATTATGTTGTCTTGCCAACTTCGCTATCTCTTTGATCCAGCATAAAGCAGCTCTTACTCCCTGATGCTTGTTAGCCGTCATAGAAGCACCATTTCCGCTTCCACAAATAATAATTCCAAAATCTACTTTCTTCTCTTCCACATCCGAGGCAACAGGATGTACAAAATCCGGGTAATCTACACTATCTTCAGAATCTGTTCCATAGTTGATTACTTTTATTCCTTTGCTTTCCAAAAAGGCGCTTACAGCGTATTTGTACTGGGTTCCGGCGTGATCATTTCCAATTGCAATTATCATAATTTTAGTTTTTAAGTTGAAACAAAGATAAAAAATGGCTTGTTAACAAGAATTATTAGCTTGGTTAATTAATAATTATATTCCCTTTATTTTAAGGTAGTTGAATTCACCCTCAATTGTGAATAACCTTTTATGAGTTTCTAACAACCTAATTTGGAAAATATAAATAAAATTTTAATTGATTATTTTAAATGAATTAATCAAATTATAAGTACCTAACTTTTATAAAACTTATCATCAATAAAAAGAGGATTGTGAACATCTCAAAGTCATAAAAATTCAAACATTTGTATTAACATTATTTTATTAACAACTGTTAACAGATTCTTAAATTAAGGTCAAAACCAGAAGTTTAGAAATATATAGTTTTGTTAACAACTGCATTTCATTTGTTGGCAATGAAAAAAGCAATTTTTATTCTAAAAAGTTATGCTACAAGTTAACAGACTATAATAACAATCATTTAAAAGCTTTAATAAATTTTTAAAAAGTAAATATTATAATATGTGTTAACAACTCTATTGAATTTTGAACTTTGAAATCTTCTTTAAATATTTTTTAAAAACAACTCTTTACTTTTTATTACTTTTAAAATAAGGTTCATAAACATTCTGAAAAAGTGATATTATAAATATAAATGAGGTGAATGAATTCATTTACAGGTAGATATATAATAAAAATATTTTAAAAATGGATTTTGTTCGTTTGGATTCATTTAAAATATCCTTCGAAGGAATTTTTTTTAATTGAATATTTACGATTGAGAATTAATATGGAATAGAGGTATAGATAAAGACTTCAGAATAGGTAGAATTATTGAATTCTATAAGGTGTTTTTTATTGAGCGTTTTATTTATGGACGCGGCAACTCCGATAATTCCCAATATGAAAATTAAAAAAAACACCATCCATATTTTAAATAATTTCTTCACTATTTTTCCCCTTGTTATTCTAAATTGAGGGGAAATTTTAGAAGAGTTGCTCTATTAAAATTAAGAAATTTTTAATAAAATTGAAAATTTTTTTAATTTATTTTTATCAAAACTTAAAGTTAATAAGTTCACATTTCTGTTTAATGCAATTAAAAAGGCTTAACAAAACTTTAGTTACATATTTATTTAAAGTCACATTTTAACTGTAATTTTGGGGTTTATTTAAAAATATGACGAAAAAGACAAATAAGAAGAAGCATTCCGGTGATATGGGTAATCTCTCTAAGAGCATTATGGATATATTGAGAAAATCTCCTACAACACCGTTTAACTATAAAGAAATTTCCGCGAAACTAGGAGTGAACGATGCTAATGCGCGCAATCAAATTATAAGAAAATTAGCCCAACTGGCAGCTAAAAAACAAATTTCAGAAGAGAGTCCCGGTAAATTTAAAATTGTAGCCAATTTGGAATACTATCAGGGTATTTTAGATATGACTACCAAGGGTTTTGGCTATGTGGTGGTTCCTGAATTGGAGGATGATGTATTTATTCCCGAAAACGCTTTGAACAAAGCTTTGAATGGGGATGAAGTTGAAATTTATATTTACAACAAACGCAAAAAACGAAAATCCGAAGGGGAAGTTGTCCGTATTATTAAGCGTAAACGCACGGAATTTGTTGGGATATTACAACTTCAGAAAAATTTTGGATTTGTAGCTATTCAGGATCCGAAAATGTATACCGATATTTTTGTTCAAAAAAACAAAATGCTCGATGCCGAGGACGGCGATAAAGTAGTTGTTACTTTGGAAGAATGGCCAGAAAAGGCAGATTCTCCTTTTGGTTCAATAAAAGAAGTTTTAGGAAAACCGGGGGAACATCATACCGAAATGCATGCAATATTGGCACAATATGGATTGCCGCATGAATTTCCTAAAGAAGTAGAGGATTTTGCAAATCAGATAAATACTACTATCCAGGATTCGGAAATTAAAAAAAGAAGGGATTTACGGGATGTTTTAACCTTTACTATTGATCCAAAAGATGCCAAAGATTTTGATGATGCCCTAAGTTTTAAAAAATTGGATAACGGAAATTCCGAAATTGGAATTCATATTGCAGATGTTTCGCATTATATGAAACCGGGAACTATTTTGGATGATGAAGCTTATGAACGTGCTACCTCTGTATATCTTGTAGATCGCGTGGTACCAATGCTTCCTGAAATTCTGTCCAACAATGCCTGTTCCCTTAGACCTAATGAAGAAAAATACACTTTTTCGGCAATTTTTGAGATCGATGGAAAAGGGCATGTGATAAACCAATGGTTTGGTAGAACAGTAACCTTGTCCGATTCAAGGTTTGCTTATGAGGAGGCTCAACACATTATTGAGACAAATCAAGGTGAGATCCCTGCAGAAATTTCTATTGAAGATAAAGCATACACTGTTAGCGATGAAATTGTATTTGCCGTTACATCTTTGAATGAGTTGGCAAAGAAAATGAGGTCAAGGCGCTTAAAAGAAGGGGCTATTTCCTTTGATAAAGTGGAGGTTAAATTTAACCTGAATGAAGAAAATGAACCTGTAGGAGTTTATTTTAAAACTTCAGAAGAAGCCAATAAATTGATTGAGGAATTTATGCTCCTGGCAAATAAAAAAGTAGCCGCTTTTATTGGAAAAAAATCTCCTAAGAAAACCTTCATTTATCGCTGTCATGCAGAACCAGATGATACAAAACTCGCAACTTTACAAACGGTTGTATCAAAATTTGGATATAAAATTGACTTGAAGGATAGAAAATCTGTTACCTCTTCCTTAAATAATTTATTAGCTGAAGTTCAGGGAACCAAAGAGCAAAATTTGGTCGATACTCTTACAATCCGTACTATGAGCAAAGCCTATTACAGTACAAAAAATATAGGGCATTACGGACTTGCATTCGACTATTATTCACATTTTACTTCTCCTATTAGGCGGTATCCTGATGTCATGACACATAGGTTGTTGCAGGAATATTTAGATGAAAAACCTTCTGCAAAAGAAGATGAATACGAAGAAAAATGCCGTCACAGTAGTGAAATGGAAAGTCTTTCGACTAATGCTGAAAGA
>Ga0314771_100310_pt1 | contig 10086 bp, 7 predicted proteins | sample MetaGCB42018_FD_204522 | JGI IMG/M metagenome (GOLD analysis project Ga0314771, IMG submission 204522) | Cryopeg brine microbial communities from Beaufort Sea near Barrow, Alaska, United States - CB4 2018 | ecosystem: Environmental > Aquatic > Marine > Coastal | place: USA: Alaska | collected...
GAAGAAAAATCCCTGCCTTTGAGATTGCCCGAGGTAGAAAAATACCTGCCTACAGAAGAAGGCGAGCCGCCTTTGGGAAGAGCAGAGAAGTGGTATTGGGATGAAGATAAGAAAGAGGTAGTTTCTGAAAAAGAATTTGAGGGTACTTCCAGCAAAAAAGGAGGGAGCCTGGAACTCAACACCATGCCGGGATGGGCGGGAAGTTCATGGTACTTTTTCAGATATATGGATTCCGAAAACAAGGAGCGTTTTGTTTCAGAAGAAGCTCAAAAATACTGGGAAAATGTAGATCTGTATATTGGCGGAAGCGAACATGCCACCGGCCACTTGTTGTACTCCAGGTTCTGGACCAAATTCCTAAAGGACCGCAAATTTGTTAGCGTGGAAGAACCTTTTAAAAAGCTGATCAACCAGGGGATGATTTTGGGAATGAGTGCTTTTGTTTATAGATTGGAAGGAGAAAATAAGTTTGTTTCAAAAAATTTAATTGGCGATAAATTGGTACAACCAATCCACGTTGATGTTTCTTTGGTAAACAACTCAGACGAACTGGATATTGAAGGTTTTAAAAAATGGCGTCCGGAATATCAGGATGCTGAATTTATTACAGAAAGAGGGGCCTATAGCGTAGGCCGCGAAGTGGAAAAAATGTCCAAATCCAAGTACAATGTAGTGAGCCCTGATGAGATTTGCGAGCAATACGGTGCAGATAGTTTACGGCTTTACGAAATGTTCCTTGGGCCACTGGAGCAGGCGAAACCCTGGAATACAGCAGGAATTACAGGAGTGCATAGTTTTCTGAAAAAACTTTGGAAACTATACAACAAGGAAGATAGTTTTGAAGTTTCTGAAGGAAAAGCATCCGCCGAAAGCCTAAAGACACTACATAAAACTATCAAAAAAGTCACGGAAGATATTGAAGCCTTCAGTTTCAACACTTCGGTTTCAAGTTTTATGATCTGTGTAAACGAACTTACGGCCCAAAAATGTGATCAGCGGGAAGTTTTGGAACCATTAGCGATATTAATCGCGCCTTATGCGCCGCATATTGCCGAAGAATTATGGCAAAAACTGGGACATAATGAGTCAGTTACAATTGCTGCTTATCCGGAATTTGAAGAAAAACACCTTGTGGAAAGCACTAAGGAATACCCGATCTCATTTAATGGTAAAATGCGGTTTACCCTGGAATTGCCTTTGGATTTGAGCAAGGACGAGATAGAGGAAGCCGTAATGACCAACGAAAAGACCAAAAATCAACTGGAAGGAAGAACCCCTAAAAAGGTTATTGTTGTCCCCGGGAAAATTGTGAATATTGTGGGGTAATTTTAACGTATAACGAAGATGTAATTCTATTGAAGCTTTTCTTTATATTTGATATATGGAATATTTATTTATAGGACTTGCGGCAGGAGCCATACTCGCATATTTTATCTTTGCGAAATTCAACAAATTCCGCAGAAAAGAGCGCACCGATGAACAATCGGTGCTTTTAATCGATAAGATCAAAAGCGTTTGCAAGTTAATTACTGTAGAGGGGGATTTTTCGGAGATCTATCATTATGAGAATCTCAAGGAAAAATACGTGAATCTTTTCTTTGGAAAGAAAAAGGCCATTATCCTCATAAATGCGAAAGCCCATATAGGTTTTGATCTCAGTAAAGTAAGGATGGAAAGCGATAATGAGGCTAGAAGAATAATCCTTACTAATTTTCCACAGCCGGAAATATTGACCGTTGAAACCGATTTTAAATATTATGATAAGCAGGAAGGCTGGGCAAATCCTTTTACCACTTCAGATTTAACGGATATCACCCGGGATGCCAAAAAGCATATCGTAGATAAAATTCCGGGAAGCGGATTGATAGAAAAAGCCAATAAAGAAGCCTTAAGTACTATTTTGCTCATAGAAAAAATCGTTGAAACCATTGGTTGGAAACTGGATTATACCGCACTGGAAACAAATGTTTCGGAAATTCCGAAACTAAAAGAATAATTTATACCATTTACCATTTGAATTTACTGCAATAAAACGCCCTTTTTTCCTTTCTATTTCATTATAAAAAGAAACCGTAACTAAGGCTATGCTTTAATTTTCTAATTCATATAAAGAAAAAAATCATCATTTTCTTTTACAGTAAATTCAAACAATAACTGGTATTGCTTTCCTTTGGGGAGTGATCAACCTGGGTTCCTATGGATATTGAAACTTTCAGAAATTATTGTCTTTCCAAAAAAGGTGTTACCGAGGGTCTTCCATTTGGTCCTGACACTCTTGTCTTTAAAGTTATGGGGAAAATGTTCGCCCTGGCTTCGCTTGATGAGGTTCCCCTTAGAGTCAACCTTAAATGCGATCCCGAACATGCACTAAGCTTAAGGGAGGAATATCCAGAATGGATCCTGCCCGGATATCATATGAGTAAAATGCACTGGAATACCCTGGTGCTGGGCGGATTTATTCAAAAATCAATTGTATTCGGGCTTGTAGATCATTCCTATAATCTGGTAATTCTGGGCTTGCCGAAGAAACTTCAACAGGAGCTAAAAGCCCTGTAAATAATGAGTAATAGATCTATGACCGTATTCGATTTTTATAAGCGTGAGAAAAATAATCAGCAACAGAATTTAGATAAGGCCAATAGCCGGCTTAATATTTCCAGTTTGGTAAGATTAATTGTGTTCCTGGCAGTAGCTTTCGGAATTTATTATTTTTTCGCGGAACCAAAAATAGCCGGCCTGATCGGTTTTATAGGGATTATTGTTTTTTTATTCCTGGTTTCCCGACATACCGATCTAAAATATAAAAGAGATAAGATCCTTGAACTTGTAAAACTAAATGAAACCGAACTCAGGGTTTTAAAGCGGAATTTCGCAGATCTTCCAGCCGGAAACGAGTTTGCAAACCCTTTGCATCCTTTTAGTCAGGATATAGATTTGTTTGGGGAAGGATCCTTTTTTCAGTATTTGAACAGATCGGCTTTAAGAGAAGGAACGAACAAATTGGCGCATTTGCTGACCGAAAATTCAATTGTTGAAATCAGTAAAAAACAGGATGCAATTAAAGAATTATCTGAAAAAGTGTTGTGGCGACAAGAATTTTCGGCGGTGGCAAAATTGGTAAAGACCGAAACGCCTTCAATAGAAGTTGCAGGCTGGTTCAAAAATTACAAAATCTTCGTTCCCAAATTCATCAGTTGGCTTCCCTGGGTGGTTTCAGCAGTATCCGTTGCATTGATAATAGGTTTCTTTGCAGATTTGATCACCGGACTGCAATTGTTCTTATGGTTTATAGCCGGGTGGCTTTTTAGTGGGATATATCTTAAAAACATCAACTTGCTTTCGGGGAGCGTGAGCAAGGTTCAGGACACTTTTCACCAATATTACCAATTGTTGGAAATGATCGAGAACACCACATTTCAATCGGAATTCCTTAAAGAGAAACAGGCGGAAATACTCTCGGAAAAGAACAAAGCTTCTCAGGTTTTAAAGAAATTTTCAAAGGCAATAGATTCTCTGGACCAGAGAAACAATATGATCTTTATGGCTGTTGGGAACGGGTTTTTGCTGTGGGATCTCAGGCAATCCTATCGTCTGGAAAAATGGATCTCTGAATATAAGGAAAATGTAAAAAATTGGTTTGAGGTGATCGAATTTATGGATGCTTTCAATAGCCTTGGAAATTTTGCATTTAATCATCCGGATTATGTTTTTCCTAATATCACTAATGGGGAATATGTGATTAAAGCAACCCGGATTGCCCATCCGCTTTTGTATCCTGAAAAAAGGATCCCGAATGACTTCAAGATTAAGAACGAGTCATTTTTTATAATTACCGGAGCCAATATGGCCGGGAAAAGCACATTTCTAAGAACTGTATCCCTTCAAATAGTTATGGCAAATCTCGGAATGCCGGTTTGCGCCACTACCTGCAATTATAATCCTATCAAGCTTATCACCAGCATGCGTACCACTGATTCGTTGAACGATGATGAATCCTATTTCTTTTCAGAATTAAAACGCCTTCAGTTTATTGTCAATGAAATTAAAACGGATAAATATTTCATCATTTTGGACGAGATCTTAAAAGGCACGAACAGTACTGATAAAGCCATTGGTTCACGAAAATTTATCCAGAAACTGGTCAAATCAAAATCTACAGGAATTATAGCAACACATGACCTGAGTTTGTGCGAAGTTGCAGAAGAATTGCCGCAGGTGGAAAATCATTATTTTGATGCTGAAATTATTGAGGATCAGTTGTATTTTGATTACAAATTTAAAGATGGAATTTGCCAGAATATGAATGCGTCTTTTCTGCTGAAGAAAATGAATATTGTAGATTGAGGAATCCTGATTTTAAAATTTATTAAAATTGATTCTGCTTTAACCGCAAAGGGCGCAAAGAGAAAACTGCAAAGTGCGCAAAGTGAAAGATCTTTCTTAGCGAACTTTGCGAAACCTTGCCGTTCTTAGCAGTTAGAGAAATGGTTTTTTTACAATTTTAAACATCTAAACCTTTAAATTTTAATTTGATTCCCGGCTTATGAATTCGTTTTTTCGAAACCATAAAATACCTTTACTCCTGGTTCTTACCGCCTGTTTATTTTACGCGTCTTTTTCCTATGACCTAGTGCGAAGCGATTATATAAAATTAATAACACTTTATTGCGGCCTGTTTTTCTTCAGCTGGAAATTTCTGCAACTGGAAAAAAACAATTTCTGGTTTTTGGCCGGTGCGGCATTATTGTTCCGATTGATCTTTATAGCTGCCCTTCCTAATTTATCACAGGATTTTTACAGGTTTATCTGGGATGGAAGAATGATCCTTGAAGGTTGGAACCCCTATTTGCATTTGCCGGGAAATCTCATTAAAGAAGGAACTGCACCTGTTGCCCAGGCTTCAAAACTTTTCGAAGGAATGGGGGAATTAAGCGGAAGTAATTACACCAATTATCCGCCGCTCAATCAACTTATTTTTGCAATTGCCGGGCTTTTTGCCGGAAAAAGCATACTTGGATCTGTAATTGTAATGAGGATCATAATTATTGCAGCCGATCTTGGAACGCTTTACTTCGGAAAAAAACTGCTTGATAACTTAAATCTGCCGGCTAACAGGATCTTCTGGTATATTCTCAATCCATTTATAATTATAGAACTCACCGGGAACCTTCATTTTGAGGGCGTGATGTTGTTTTTTCTGATTTGGTCCCTCTATCTTCTACACAATAAAAAGTGGATCCTGAGCGCGGTTGTTTTTGCAGCTTCGGTTTCCCTGAAATTAGTTCCCCTTCTTTTTTTACCCCTGTTGTTGAGGTATTTCATAGCTGAAAATTCCCAAAACAAATTAAATTTCGGGAAACTGATCTTATACTATTTGATAGTAGGTATGGTAGTGGTTTTGAGTTTTCTGCCTTTTTTGTCTTCAACGCTTATTTCGAATTTTTCAGCGAGTATCGGGCTCTGGTTCCAGAAATTTGAATTCAATGCAAGTGTATATTACCTCCTCCGATGGATCGGTTTTCAGGTAAAAGGCTATAACATCATTGAGACCGCCGGGAAAGCGCTTCCTGTTGTCGTTATCCTTATTTTAGGAGGCTTAGCAATTTTTAGGAAAAACAATTCCGCACAGCGCCTTATAACAACAATGCTTCTGGGGGTTTCTGTTTATTTCTTCCTTTCAACCACGGTGCATCCCTGGTATATCGCAACTCCTTTGTTGCTCTCTGTATTCACGCGGTATAGATTTGCCGTAATCTGGTCGTTAATGGTCATATTAAGCTATTTTGCCTATAGCGATGCTGTTTTCCGGGAAAATTTGTGGCTGGTGGCTTTGGAATATATTGTGGTAATTGGAATGTTTATTTATGAAATTTCAGACGAAAACAGGAAGAATAAGACGGATCTACTTCTTTGATTTCTTCAACAGGAATAAATCCCTGATATATACCATCCCACCAAAAAAATGAGCGGCCAAAAGCACAGGGTCTTTTCTGAAGATAGCATAAGTAAAGATGATGGTAGATCCTGCTAAACTCAGTATCCAAAACCCCAGGGGCAAGGACGATTTTTCATGTTGTTCAGAATAGATCCACTGATAGAAAAACCGGGAGGTGTACACAATTTGCCCGAGGATGCCAAGCGCTATCAACCAGGGCGCAATGTTTTTGCCATCCAACAGATCCTGCAATTTCAAATCACTTAGAAAGATCAAATAGGCTGCGATGAGTATAGGAACGGCTATCACGGTTAATTTCAAAACGATATTGGAATTTTTCCATTCATTTTGCAATTGCAAATTCCGAAAATAAACCGCATACACAAGGAATTGCCCAAGCATAATAGCTAAATCGTTTCGTAAATAGCCGTAAATAAACAGGAGAATTGATCCAAACAGGCTCAATTTCCAAAACAGCCTGGGGGTTTTTATTTTTTCTGCCTTTTCAGAGAGAAACCATTGGTTTATTAACCGGACTGAAAATAAAAGTTGCGCGAGAAACCCAATCCCATAAATTAACCAGTTGTTCATAAAAGTTTAGAATTAACCAAATTTGAAATCTCTTAAAATGGTTTTGTTTTAAAAATAAATTCGGAAATGTTCTTTCTTTAACAGCAAAGACAGCAAAGCTTTACAATCCGTTAAATCAATCCTTTTCTAATTTACTCTGCAATTCAATAATTATTCTGAAGGTTTTATTTGATCTCATTTACTGCAAAGGTTTTTTTTTAGTGTCCTTAGCGTTTTTTATCTTGGCGTACTTTGCGGTTAAAAAGAAAAGAAGCAAATCGAAATTATTAAGTGGAATCTAGAAAAATCACTTAAAAAAACAGTAAAAAAAAGGGCTGTTTTAACAGCCCTTTTGATTTTTTGATTTATTTTCTATTACATATCCAGCAAATAGGCGAATATAAGTGGAGCTACAATGGTGGCATCGCTTTCAATGATGAATGAAGGAGTATTTACGTCCAGTTTTCCCCAGGTGATCTTTTCATTGGGTACCGCTCCGGAATAAGATCCGTAACTCGTTGTAGAATCTGAGATTTGGCAGAAATAACTCCAAAAAGGAGTATCTGTACGTTCCATATCCTGATATAACATAGGAACCACGCAAATTGGGAAATCTCCGGCAATACCGCCACCAATCTGGAAGAAACCGATTCCTTCCTTGGAATTTTCGGTATACCATTCGGCCAAAAACGCCATATATTCAATCCCCGATTTCATTGTTCCGGGTTTCAATTCTCCTTTTAAAACATAGGAAGCAAAAATATTTCCCATGGTGCTGTCTTCCCATCCGGGAACAACAATTGGCAAATTCTTTTTGGCCGCCGCATACATCCAGGAATCCTTGAGATCTATTTCATAATACTCTTCAAGGACGCCTGAAAGCAGTAATTTGTACATAAATTCATGTGGGAAGTAACGTTCTCCCGCAGCTTCTGCATCTTTCCAGATCTTAACTATATGTTTCTGAATTCTTCTGAAAGCTTCTTCCTCCGGAATACAGGTATCGGTCACGCGGTTTAAGCCTTTTTCCATTAGGTCCCATTCGTCCTGTGGAGTAAGATCCCGGTAATTTGGAACGCGTTTATAATGAGAATGCGCGACTAAATTCATCACATCTTCTTCCAGATTAGCGCCTGTACAGGAAATGATATGCACTTTATCCTTGCGGATAATTTCGGCGAATATCTTGCCAATTTCAGCGGTACTCATAGCTCCGGCAAGTGAAATCAGCATTTTTGAGCCGTCTTTCAACTGCTTTTCATAAGCTTCAGCGGCATCTACAAGAGCTGCGGAATTAAAGTGCAGGTAATATTTCGAAATAAATTGAGAAATTGGGCCTTTACTCATCGTCTTCCGGGGTATGATTTTCAAATTTGAACTTATAGCTCAACATTTTATAATATAATTTTGCTGCAAGAAAATCGGATGATTTGTCGATATCATTTGGACAAAGTTCAACAATGTCAAAACCAACCACATTTTTCTTCTTGAACATCATTTGAATGAATTCAAGGGTTTCATAAAAAAACATCCCACCCGGTTCCGGAGTTCCTGTAGAAGGCATAATAGAAGGATCAAAAGCATCCAAATCTAAAGTGATATAAACATTTGGGGTCATTTGGCCAATAGCATCATCCATCCAGTCCTCATAAAGATCATGTCCAAAATACACCTGATTTTCATCCATGTGTTCAACTTCTGAAACATCCATAGAACGGATTCCCACCTGGACAAGGTTGGCTTTTTTGCTGGCTTCATGAACGGCACAAGCGTGATTGTAAGGGGAGCCTTCATATTCCGGCCTTAAATCGGCATGGGCATCAATTTGCACAACGGTCAATTCGGGAAAAGATTCATTAAAAGCGCGAATGGCACCGATACTTATCGAATGTTCACCTCCAAAAAGAGTTACAAATTTATCCTGATTGATGTAATTTTTGGTGGTTTTGTAAACTGCTTCCACCATTTTATCGGGAGAAGAATCCTCGGTTACCGGAGGGGCAAGATAAATTCCTTGTCTGTATACCTCGGTACGGGTTTCAATGTCATAAAGTTCCATGTTTTCAGAAGCTTCCAAAAAAGCATCAGGACCTTTATCAGCACCTTTTTGCCAGGAACTGGTTCCATCATAGGGAACCGGGATTAATACCACCTTAGCATCGTCTAGACGTGCGTGTTTGTCAGGTATTCCGGCGTAATTCTTTTTGCTCATCGCTTTATTTTAAAAATTTTAATTTGAAAGGGTGAATATAAATGTTTAAAGTTAGAATATTTTTTAAAACTTGATTATTTTTTGCTGTAACCTAATATAGATAAAAGATCTTCAGATGTTTGCTGTTCACTGAAAACTTCTGTGGTGATATTCCCGTCCTTGTCTTTGTCTATCAAAATTTGCTTGGGCTGGGGAATAAGACAGTGTTGTAATCCGCCGAATCCACCTATGGTTTCCTGATATGCCCCGGTATTAAAGAAGCCTATATATAAAGGTTTGTCCTTTTTGTATTTGGGCAAGTAAATCGCATTTGTATTTTGCTCTGAATTGTAATAATCGTCACTGTCACAGGTCAATCCTCCCAACAGTATCCGTTCATATTCATCATTCCAACGATTGATGGGGAGCATAACAAATTTCTTGCTTATTGCCCAGGTATCAGGTAAAGTTGTGATAAAAGAGGAATTGATCATATTCCATTTTTCACGGTCGTTTTGTTGTTTCTGGTATAAAATTTCATAAATAGCACCACCACTTTCTCCAACGGTAAATGAACCGAATTCAGTAAAAATATGAGGTACGTCAATCCCGGCGTCATCACAGGTTAATTTGATTTGGTTGATGATCTCATCTACCATATACTGATAATCATATTCAAAAGCCAGGGAATTCTTTATTGGAAATCCACCGCCTATATTCAGGCTGTCCAGACTAGGGCAGACCTCTTTTAAGTTGATGTAAACCTGTAGGCACTTATTTAATTCATTCCAATAATAAGCGGTATCCCGAATCCCGGTATTGAGGAAAAAATGGAGCATTTTTAGCTCTATTTGTTCATTATCCTTGATCTTTCTATTATAAAAAGGAACAATATTTTTATAGCCAATTCCCAATCTTGAGGTATAGAATTCAAATTTAGGTTCTTCTTCCGAAGCAATTCTGATCCCTATTTTAAAAGGATCATTTATCTCAGCGGTAAGAAGATCAATTTCTTCAAAATTATCGATTATAGGAATGCAGTTTTTATGACCACTATTGATCAAATTGGCGATATTGTGGATATATTGATTGCGTTTAAATCCGTTGCAGATCACATAGGTATCATCGTTGATCTTTTTTGAAGCCTTTAAACTTTCAACAATATTGATGTCAAATGCCGAAGAGGTCTCAATGTGAACATCATTTTTTAAGGCTTCATTTAATATATGCTTGAAATGCGAACTTTTGGTACAATAGCAATAATTGTAACTGGCTTTATAGTCGTGTTTTTCAATAGCATTATTAAACCAGGTTTTTGCCCGGTTGATGTTTTCTGAAATTTTTGGCAAATAGGTGTACTTGAGTGGAGTGCCATATTTTTTAACCAATT
>Ga0314771_100312_pt1 | contig 10062 bp, 8 predicted proteins | sample MetaGCB42018_FD_204522 | JGI IMG/M metagenome (GOLD analysis project Ga0314771, IMG submission 204522) | Cryopeg brine microbial communities from Beaufort Sea near Barrow, Alaska, United States - CB4 2018 | ecosystem: Environmental > Aquatic > Marine > Coastal | place: USA: Alaska | collected...
GTAAAGGATCGTACCCCTTGATATTTAAGAACCTCCTTGAAGCCACTTTGCATAATGATATTCTTTACATAAAAAGCATTATGTAAAGCTTTGCATAATGCTTTCAAATGGATAAAACAGAACCTAACCATAAAAAAATTATGGGGACAGTCTGAAAAGGCAGTCAATATCCACATCTGGGTTGCCATATGTACCTACCTTATTGTAGCACGTGTGAAACATGAAATGAAAAGCAACCTATCAATATAGGAAATCGTGCAAATATTAGGAATCTCAGTATTCGATAAAACTCCTTTAAAGGAAATCTTAACGGAATATCAAACAAATCAAAATGACAAAGAACAACTGAACTTATTTAATCACTAAAATTAACGCATCAGTACTAATTAAAAATAATTAAAATATCAACTCCTTCATTTATAATTATTTATAGTCTGTATTAGGTTGTGGCATTTTATCATGCGTATCCTTTTGCCCTTTTTTCAATTTTTTAAGAAGTTTTGCTGCTTTATCTGGATAGGTGTTTGCTAAATTGTATCTTTCTCTCTATTATTTCAGTAACGGGTATTGAAAGCAAACTATAACCTTCCATATTATAATGTACGTCCCCAGTGCCTTTTGCATATTTATGGTAAACTTCTTTTGAAATTTTACTCATATAATTCACAGTAACACCATACTTTTTCATAATTTTTAATGCCACTTTATTGTATTCAATATTAGCATTTTCAAATCGGCCAACTTCTCCTTCTGGCACATAAGTCGTCGTTGCGAAAATTAGTTTTGCTCCAGTATTTTTTAATCTTAAAACCAACTTTTCTAAATTACTGCCATACTGCTCTGGAGTAAATGTAACTGTTCCCTCTTTTTTATCTCTATTTCCTTGATTTATAACTTCCGGGTTTCTATAACATAAATCCCATAAACCCCAGTTAAAATGAATGACATCCCATTTTGTATCCCCTAGCCAATCGTCTAATTTTTCTAAACCATTACCTGTATGCTGGGCGTTTCCTTGATTGTGAAACACATTTGCTTTACCTCTCAAAGCCGATTTAACAAAGGGCGTGTAACCTATAGATATAGAATCTCCAATAATTAATACGTTTGGCAGTTTCCTCTGTTTAAAAGCTGAAGTGAATAATACCAAAATTAACAAACACACTATTTTCCTCATATTCTTTAAAAATTTAGTTGGCATTATTTTTTGTTAAGCATTTAAACAGTTCATTCTACGACCAACATCAATATATTGGGACCACTTTTACCCAGAGTTCTCAATTCAATATAATTTGCTCCAGCTTCCAAGTTTTTTTCTATGACTATCTGGTTCCAATTTGTATTCCAGGATCCAGTTGTTTTAAAATCAATAATTCCAGCACTTTTATTATTGATAAAAAGTTCCATAGGTCTTGATTTTTCAGGGTCATTTGAAGCATAGCTAATTTTTAGAGTAAAACGACCTTGGCTACCATCATTTTCCTGATACCAGGTTACCTTACCTTCTTCTCCTTTAAAATCCAGATAATCTTGTTCATTATAGGCAATTATCTGAGCTCCTGAAAAATCAGCATTCACAGCCAACATGCCATTTGAGTATAGTTTTGTTGATGTTTCAGCTGTATCTGCTTTCCAATACAGTCCTAAATCTTCATCAAATTGTTCTTCCATAGTCAATATTACCTCATCATTTTTAACAACAATTGCCCTAACCGTTGTTCCTAAGGTCACATCAAAAGGTATTTGATACACCTCACTTTTTGTTGTTGGTTGAGTTCCGCCTAATGAATAATATATTGTAAAAGATTCCTTTTCTTTATTTCCTAAAAGGTTTATAGTTTTAACATCAATACTTACTTTATTGGATGTCAATAATTGCTTTTCTCCCAAGATGGCTCCTGTGGTTAAGGATGCATTTTTAGCATTCTCAGTCAATTTTAAAAAAGCACGGGTAGCCCCCATAAAAGCCTTCCTTTTGTAAACACCCACATTTTTAGTGGTGTCAACAGGGTCTCCATTTTCTAATGAAAGCAGTTGTGCATCACCATCTATATGGTAATATATTTTATTTTCCCCATAAGGATAAAAAACACCTTTAGAATCTACTAGATTGGTAGTTACAATAGCAACTTTATCTTTTGATGTATTTGTATGTTTATCTTCTAACTCAAGTTGAATCGCAGCAGGTGTTTGGGCGGTAATTTGTTTTGAAACCACTACCTCTTTACCATTCATATAACCTTTAGCAATCAATTCACCAGGCTCCCAAGGCACCATCCACTCGCATTGCATGGCATTCCATTTTTTACCTGGTATATCTTTTCCCAAAGAACGTCCATTTAAAAACAGTTCAACCTCATCACAATTAGAATACACCCATACTGGAATTTCAATTCCTTCTTTTAATGTGGGATGAGTCCAATGGGGAAGCATATGAACCATAGGCTCGTTTGTCCATTGGCTTTTATAAAAATAGAACAGGTCTTTTTTAAATCCGGCAACATCCAAAGCACCACTCATAAAAAGGCGAAATGGCCAACCGCCATGTACATAACTTGCTTCACCATAATAATCGAATCCTGTCCAACGAAAATGGCCACTAAACCAAGGAAGATCGCGCATTAATTCCCAGTTTTTACGTGCAGATATGCGTACCATGGCATTGTCGTAAGATGAATTAAAGTGCTGCTTTCCATTAGTCCAGGTGTCACTAGCTGCCCATTCGTAATGAAATACTTCTTTTTCTGTTAAATCAGGTAATTCAAAAGGCTGTTGCCCTTTATTTGGATATCCATCCCTAAACCATGTTTTTGTTCGGTAATAGCCACGGGTTTGCCATGTATGTGGCGCTTCTGTTGCAACAAAAGCTTTGTCGGGTCTTGGTTTATTAAAAAAACCTTGTTTCTCACTTCCTCCATTTACACCAAAAACGTCCATAAATTCTGAAGCGCTATGCCCAGATGTTACAGGTTTATTAGGGTCGAGGTTATGACAAAGTTCTACTAATTCTTTTCCTATATCACCTCGGGTTTCATTTCCTACACTATAAATTATTATTGACGGATGGTTTCTGTTTCTTAGCAACCATTCGGTCATATCTTGTTTCCACCATGCCTTAAACGCTTGTTTTCCGTAGTCTTCTTTCGCTTTTTTGCTCCATCCATCAAATATTTCATCCATTACCAAAATACCTAATTCATCACAAATATCGTAAAACATGGGAGGGGCTGGATTGTGTGCCGTACGAATGGCATTTACTCCCATATCTTTTAACAATCCTAATTTCCACCTTAATAATGGTTTTGTCCAGGCGCCACCAAGAGGACCTCCTTCATAATGTTCACTTACACCCAATAATTTAGTTGATTTACCATTCAACCAAAAACCTGATGCCGTTTTCCACTCAATAAATCGAACCCCTAAATTGGTTTGAACTTCATCAATAACTTTATTTTTGAGAATCAAACGACTCACAACCCTATACAAATAAGGTGTATCTGGACTCCATAATTTCGGGTTTTCCACCTTCAACTCAGTGTTTAATTGAAGATTTGAATCTTTACTATTAAATTTCTGACTCTTCTTTGAAATAATTTTTCCATCTGCATCCAGAATCAGTGTTTCTAAAATACCTTTTGATTTTGACGCACTAGTATTCTCTATTGATGTTTCCACATTAACAACAGCCAAATTATCAGTTATTGTTGGAGTAGTGACATAAACGCCATGGGGTTTTATAAATTGTTGATTTGTAACCACCAAACGTACAGGAGCATAGATGCCACATGGATGGTACCAACGTGCAGAAGGTTCTTTAGAATTGTCAACTCTAATGTTTATGGTATTTTTCCCTTCTTTTATAAATTTAGAAATTTCATAACGGAATGAAATATAGCCATAAGGACGTTTGCCCAAATAATTACCATTAACCCAAACTTCACTATTCATGTAAACACCATCAAATTCAATATTTACTAGCTTATCGCTCCAACTGGTCGAAACGTCAAAACTTTTTTGATACCAGCCAATACCTCCATCAAAATAACCTCCACTGGCACCTTGCGCGCCTTCTTTTGAAATCCCTTTTTCAAAAGCCCAATCGTGTGGAACTTGTACGGTGTTCCAGGTAGAAGCATCAAATTCAGGATCTGAAAATTGAGGATTATCTTCAAGCGTAAACTTCCAATCTGAATTAAAATCGATAATTTCTCTCTGGGAATAAACCTTTGATAAGTTTATAAACCCCATTAAAATAATTGTAAAAGCTAATTTATATTTCATTTGTATGTGTATTTTAAAAATTTAAAGCCTGTGGGTTGATTAATTTCAAATTTCAATCTGCTATCATATCCAATAGCTGCAGAAATTAATTTCCCGTTTCAAGATTAACTGATTTTATCTTTTTTATTTATCATCACCGTTGTTCAGATCCTTATAGCATCAAACAACCTGTATTCTATTTAAATTATCACTGAAACCTTGTTCATTTTATAATGCATTCCATATTTAATCAATCGCTTCTTTTTAATAAGCCATTCAATTGGATAACTTCCCCTTTATTTGTTTCCAAATGCTTCACTATTTCACCGTAACGCAGGTTTAAAGTATTGCCTAACTTAGAGGTAACAACCAAAGATTGCAAAGTACCTTCCTTCCATTTCATATCAACCTCAAAACCTTTTTTGGCAACTATACCAGTTATGCTACCTGAAGACCACTCAGTAGGCAAAGCAGGCAATATATGAACTTCATCATTGTGGCTTTGCATTAGCATCTCCGTGATGCCGGATACCAAGCCAAAGTTGCCATCGATCTGGAAAGGTGGATGGACGTCTAAAAGGTTGGGCAATGTTGATTTTTGCTGTAGTGCTATAATGTTTTCATGTGCCTTTTGTGGTTCCAGCAAACGAGCGTAAAAATTAATAATCCAAGCACGACTCCAACCTGTATGTCCTCCTCCATTGGCCAGTCGAAACTCGAGGGTCTTTTTAGCTGCTTGGAAAAGTGCAGGTGTTTTCGATTTTGATATTTGGTTAGATGGATGTAGCGCATACAAGTGTGAAATATGACGGTGACCTGGCATAGGTTCTTCAAACTCTTCTACCCACTCTAATAATCTGCCATCGCTACCTATTTCTAGCGGTGGCATTTGCTTCATTTTATTCCTTAAAATTTCACTAAAATCTTTATCGATATTTAAAATTTCAGCTGCTGTTATACAATTAGCAAATAACTCAAAAATAATTTCACGATCCATTGTGGGTCCCATGTTCAAAGTCCCCCTCTTACCTTCTTTGGTTAAAAAATTATTCTCTGGTGAAACAGACGGACCCGAAACCAAAAGTCCAGTTTTAGGATCAGGAACCATAAAATCAACAAAAAACAAGGCAGCCTCTTTCATTATAGGATAGGCATAATTCTTTAGATATACTTTATCCCCAGTATATTCATAATGGGTAAACAAATGCTGACAACACCATGCAGCACCCATCGGCCACATACCATATCTGGACTTCCCAAAAGCGGCGGTAGCATGCCACGCATTACTAGTATGATGAGCTACAAATCCACGTGCTCCATAAACTTTTTGTGCTGTAATACGGCCCATTTCACGCAAATCACCTATATATTCCAAAAATGGCATATGGCACTCTGAGAGATTGGTCATTTCCGCCATCCAATAGTTCATCTGAATGTTGATATTTATGTGATAATCTGAATTCCAGGGAGGTGTTAGACCATCTGCCCATATTCCTTGTAAATTAGCAGGCAATGTACCTGGTCGAGAACTGCTTATCAATAAATACCGCCCAAACTGGTATTGAAGTTGTGTCAGGTAATTATCTATGGCTCCTTCTTTCACTTTATTTAAACGAACATCTGTTGGAAGTTCTTCACCTGTATTATCAGATATTTTGAAAGCCACCCTGTCGAACAAGGATTTATAATCTGAAATATGTCTTTCACGAAGATTTATATAAGAAGAAGACGCTATTTGATCTAAAGCCTTGTTGCAATCCTTTTCAGGATCAGTACCGCGATAATCACTAGAAGCTACCACTTTAATTACCACCTCATCAGCATCAGTAATTACTATTTTACCATCTTTAATTTTTGATTTTCCTCCCTGAGTTTCAAAATGAATAATAGAATGGTATTTAACACCAAAGCCGTTACCCACATGTTCAGAGAATTCAATACGGTTTTTAGATAATGAAATTTTAGTACGCTCTGTACGTTCTACCCATGAAGATATATTGATTTTACCCCCTTTATCTGCTGTATATTTATAAATCATTACCTGGTCTGGAAAACTGGAAAAATATGCTCTATTATAACCAACCCCATCCTTTTCAAATTTAGTGGTAACAATAGCTTTGTTTATATCTAGTTCACGCCTATAGTTGATTACAGAATCTAACCCAGTACTCTCTATATACAAATTAGCCAACATTTGGTAGGAATCTGTTCCAGTAGGAAGTCTTTCATTTAATACTTTTTCTTCCACCAAGGTTTCCGCTTCCACATATTTACCGGAAAATAGCATTTTTTGTATCGTATCGATATACTTTCCAGCATCTTTCTTGTCTCGATTATAATCTTTACCTCCTGTCCATATGGTTTCTTCGTTTAACCCAATGACTTCTTTTGCAGGTGTGCCATAAATCATTGCGCCCAAGCTTCCATTTCCAATGGGTAAACCTTCGTTCCAAGCCGTTGTAGGTTGGTTAAACCATGTTTTTAAGGGTATTTCTTCTTTTGGCTCACTTTTTTGAACACAGCTATAAAAACTTAGAAATAAGAAAATTGTAATTATTGGCTTCATTATTTTTATGATTTAAGTTTCACTATTAGTAGTTTTGAGTGGTGTACAAATCCATTATCTCCATAAAAATCAAGAATCTTGATCCTCTTTGTACTTGCACTCGTTGTTTTGTTTTGCGAAATCAAATGAAGACTTGCAGATAAAAAGAAAACGAATACTAAAAGCAGTTTGTTTTTCATACTCTTAAAACCTTACTAATTATTTAATGCTTCGAATGTTCAGAACATTTCATTTAGCTACTTGTGCTGGTAGAATCGCATTTATGACATTTTGTAAACGATCTTTACGAGCTACCGAGTCATTCAAAAAAAGCAGGCAAACGAAAATTCTTGCGGATGAGTATTTCTTTTCACATTTTACATTGGAATCAAAAGTAGCTAAAAGTACTCATGACTAGGGAGTACAGCCGTATCATACTTAGCATAAAAATGTTGCATTTCACAAAGAACGAAGGGGAAATATCCTTTATTGATACAAACCAACTATTACTTTGCCGCCTATGGAATACTTCAAAACAAGAATCTCAAGTACCTTCATTTACCAATTATATTTTCTGATTGAACTTAATTATCCTTGTGAAGAGGTATAAAAATAGTATAAGAATCATCCCCTTTTTTTATAGCCAAACTTAAAACTCTTGGTTGATTGTTTTCCAAATAAACAAACGGACGTTCCATACGGTTAGGAATTAGAAAAGCCCCTTCTTTAAGTTTTATTTCCTTGTGGGTGATATGATAATTTTCTGCTTTTTCCCAATTTAAACCATCTATAGAAGTCATTAACCCAATGTAAGAATGGGCATGGAAAACAGCATAAAACACAGCTTCTTTGTCATCGTACCACATAGAAACATCTTCGGTATCTAAATTACCTATCACAGGGTTGGGTTGTATTTCAAAAGGTCCTGTAGGAGATTTAGATATAGCAATTGCCTGATTTCTTATAAACCTTTTTTCATTAGGTTTATCACCTTTTACGATTAGATAGTAATTACCATCTTTTCCTTGATCAATTGCGGGGTTAACTGTTATGTTGGCTATAGGTCCAGATGGCTCTAATAACGGTGTTTCCATCCTTTTCCAAGGACCGTTGATTGAGTTTGAAACTGCTACTCCTGTTCTTTGATTTTTGCGAAGTAGTCCTCTGTTTTCATCTTTTAATGACGCAGTACTCAAAGCTATTAAATCTTGATGGGTATATTCCTTACCACCCAAATTAGTAGCAATATAATATAAATAGTATTTGCCATTAAAATATTTAATTTTAGGATTGTGAGCCGTAATTTCATCCCAATGACCTTTGCCCCTACCTTTTAAAACTGTTTCCTTATACTTCCATGGTCCCGTGGGAGCATTTGACACAGCATGCGCTATTTCTGAAAAAGTTAGCCATCCATTAAAAGTATAGGCTCGTTTCCATCGGGAATAGAACAAATGGTATTTACCATGCTCTCCTTTAATTATGGAACCACCCCAATTGTAATAAACAGTATCACGAAAAACACCTTCTTTACTCAAAGGGTTCATCATTTTATTGATGTCTAGATTGTTTTGGGTTTCTTGTGATACAGCACCTATATAACAACTTAAGAATACTGTCAATAAAAATTTTATCAGAATTTTATTCATGTGTTTTGGGGCTTATCCGATTTTATACTAATTATTTGGAGTTTTTTTTTGACTAAAAAGCCAATCAATCAATTCTGGTTCTTTCCATGCCAATTCGTACGAGTTGTGACCAACATCTTTATATATAGTTAAACGAGCTTTGTTTTTCTTAAAACTAGTCATCGATTCAATCATGTCTGTAGAACCAGATAATGGTACTACTATATCTTTATCACCATGAAAAGCCCATATTGGTATTCCCTTGATTTTTTTTGCCATGGATGGATCACCTGCTCCACATATTGGAACAGCAGCAGCAATTATTTTAGGAAATCGCATTACAAAGTTCCAGGTGCCATATCCTCCCATTGACATACCCATTACATAAACACGATTTTTATTTACTGAATATTCCTTTACTACTTTGTCAAAAATTTCTTTTGAAAGTTTCATGGGTTTGCTAATCGGAACATCTTTAAATTGATAAGAGCCTTCTTTCCATGGAACATTAACCCATTGTTGTTTTGCAGGACATTGAGGCATTAAAATAATACACGGATGTTCCTTTTGTACCTGTTCATCTATCCAACCTGCAACCCAAGGACGTAATTGTTTTAAATTGTCATTCCCTCTTGAACCTGCCCCATGAAAAGCCAGGACTAATGGGTATTGCTTTTGGGGATTATATTCGGCTGGTAAAAACAGTCTATAAGGCATTTCTTCCCCATTTTTATCAGTATAAACAAAGGCAGTCGTATTGTTTTCATAAAAAGATACATCATGTTGATGGATCATATCATCAGAATCCTTGTTTGAATGAGAAGTTTGAGAATATCCCAACTGGCTAAGCACATAAAAAAAGACTACAATTAAATTTCTCATTACTATTTTATTTTTTAACCTGAGTTACATCAGTCCAATTATCAGTTCTAAAAGAAGATGCTGGTAAAAGGTTCGTATCATACAAAGTTCCGTTAACCTAATTACGCCATGCATATCTTACTGCCACAGGATTAGCTACTTTATCACTTTTAACTAATACTTTCTTTTTATTCATAATTTTGGCTGTGGCAGGATAAAACACTTTGTCAGCTCCTGCAATTTCAAAACCTGTTAACTCATCATATGCATACAATCCTTTCTCTGCATTTTTAAAACTCAATTCCAACCCACCATTTTTTGGATCAACAGGAAAACGTAAACGATCAAGATCTACATAACCTTCATCATCTGTGAAAATAACAATAAAATTAGGTGGCTATTTTTCTTTCAATAATTGTCCTTGTGCGCTACTACAAAAGCATAAGTAAAGCAATATAATCTTATAAATATTCATTCGTTTCCACTAAAAAGGGATGTTCTCATATTAACAATTCTCCTAATTTCATACAACTACTTCATTTCATAGCGCAATAAATAAGCTGGTGCTTTTCAGACTTTGTTGCCTGACTATTATTCCTTTTTTTCTAATAAATTTGAATTGACCATCAAGGCTTTGAACACTTTGAATTATTTTTCTTTCTGATATTTGTAACTAATCAGTCTGTAGTTTGAAGATCAAATTTAGCGATAAGGGCCAAGGCTTCTAAGACATTTAATCCATTTTTGATCGTTGTGTCTATTACAGAA
>Ga0314771_100313_pt1 | contig 10059 bp, 8 predicted proteins | sample MetaGCB42018_FD_204522 | JGI IMG/M metagenome (GOLD analysis project Ga0314771, IMG submission 204522) | Cryopeg brine microbial communities from Beaufort Sea near Barrow, Alaska, United States - CB4 2018 | ecosystem: Environmental > Aquatic > Marine > Coastal | place: USA: Alaska | collected...
TTTAAGAACATCTATATGCAAATTCCTTCAATAAAAAGATGCCTGTTTTTAATTTCAATTTTATCCGGCGGGGTTCTTTTTGCCCAGGACAAACCTTTGGGAAGCGAGACCGTGATCGTGGTAAAACCATATACTCCTTCGGTTAATGACGCTTTCAAAATAAAGGAAACTCCCTCCCTTGGCGATTCTGTGCGTTTGGAGAAAAAACCCGTAAAGTACAGTGTATTTTCAGTTCCGGTGGCATCCACTTTTACTCCGTCCAAGGGTCGCGCCACAACGGTTGAAAAGGAAAAACGTATTAAGCTTTATGACAATTACGCAACACTGGGTTTTGGAACTTATTCCAGTATTCTGGCAGAATTTTACTCCAATTTTGAGGTGAGCAGGAGCGATAATTTTGGTGTTTTCCTTACGCATAATTCTGCCCAGGGTGGAATTGACAATGTGCGTTTGGATGATAAATTTTACGATACCGAGCTCAATTTAAATTACAATTCCAAAAACAGGAAAAGTTCCTGGGATACTGAACTTGGCCTGCAACATCAGTTATTTAACTGGTATGGTCTACCGGAAGGAAGGGATCTTTCAGATGAAATGCTAAGAGGGATAGATCCACAACAAAATTATTATTCAGTATATGTTGGCGGTAACCTGGAATTATATGATTCGTTCTTCGAAAAAGCTTCAGCGAAATACAGGTATTTTGGAGATACTTTCAGTTCTGCCGAAAATAATTTTAAGGCGGATGGTACTTTTGAAGTGGACATTGCCGGGGAATTGATCACCACAAAAATTACTGCTGATGTGCTGAACGGAAAATTTGACAGAGGATATGACGACACTGCTCAAATTGATTACAACCTGATGAATTTTGGGTTCACCCCAAGTTTGTTGATCTTAAGGGATGATCTTACGGTAAACCTTGGAGCTTCTTTTTATTACGCTCTCAACGCCGAAACCAATGATAATAGTTTTTATATCTATCCACAAATTCAGGCTAGTTACCGGATGGCGGGAGAATTTTTCATTCCCTACGCAGGACTGGAAGGAGGCCTGGAACAAAATACGTACTATGAGTTCGCCCAGGAAAATCCTTATGTTTCCCCAACTTTAAGCATTACACCCACAGATAAAACTTATGATGCATATATAGGAGCAAAGGGAAAACTGTCAAACTCTATTGCCTATAATTTGCGCGGAAGTTATGAATCTGAGATCAATAAGGCTTTATTTGTACATAATTTTAGTAATAGTTCAAATTCTGAAGGCTATTCCTATGGGAATTCTTTTGAAACGGTTTATGACGATGTAAATACATTTTCCTTTTTTGGAGAAATAAATGTTGATGTCAAGCGGAATTTTAAATTGGGAATGAATGCTACTTATTTTAGCCATTCCCCTGAATTTGAAGAAGAAGTATGGAATTCCCCGGAATTTAAAGCATCTATACTGGCTGATTATCAAATCACCGAAAAATGGTTTGCAGGTGCTAATTTATTTTTTACCGGAGAACGGTTTGACAGGGAAGGAGATGCTTTAAACACCACGATCGTGACCCTGGACAGTTTTGTCGATTTAAATTTGAATGCGGGCTATAGATTTAATGATGAGCTTTCCATTTTTGTAAAGGGAAACAATCTTCTAAACGATAGTTATCAGCGCTGGTCCAATTACCCGGTCCTGGGTATCCAGGTTTTGGCCGGAGCCACCTATAAATTTGATTGGTAACACTTTCAAAAATTAAATAATAATCCGAAATGCCTAAAATTGAGTGGATCTCAATTTTAGGCATTTCGGATTTTAAGTTTCACAACAATTCAGTTTTGAGACAGCTTTTCCAAAAGTAATTGCTACGGGTTTTCTTCCTTACTTAAAGTCGGTACTATAAATTTATTCCTTTTTGGGAAGTTGCAAATGAGATATACTTTGCCTTCAATTTGCACTTAAATATCCCGAACGCCAATCTCAATTTTTAAAATAAAACAGGTATCTTGCTTTAAACAATTCATAAACAGTTAGTTGTAAAAATTAATTCTAAATTTTTGGTTACATTTAACATAATATTTAAACCATTATTTAAACTTTTAAAATGTAATTTTGCACGCAACAATGAATGCTTAGTTTGCTTATTCAAATTTTTCACATTCTTTAACTGATACCCTTTTCAGATGGCAAAAAAATTTACGCGAAGTGATAGGTCCCGCCCTTATTTAAATATTTTGGATTTTATGATCCAGGAAAAGACCTTTCTTGCACTTGTAATTATTGGGATCATTCTTGCCGGAATATTTTCCGGTAATACCCAGGCCGGAATGTGGCTCGGGTTTTTTTTTGCAGCCTATGCTACTGTTGCCAATGACAGTATTCAATCCCTGGGAACCTTTATTGAAAGTAATAGGAACAAACAATGGTGGGTCTTATGGCTGTATATAGGAGGAATTTTTCTGGTAACAGTCCTCTTTAGTTATTTGTATTTTGATGGAGATGTGACTTATCAACGCCTTTTGAAGGCCGATGGAAGCACAAATTATCCCCATCCTGTCAACTTTAGTTTCTTTCAAATTATTGCACCTTTAATCTTGTTGATTCTCACCAGATTAAGAATGCCGGTTTCTACAACTTTTTTGATTTTAAGTGTATTTAGCGCCGATACCACCGGGATCACTTCTGTGATATGGAAGAGTTGGACAGGTTATATCCTCGCTTTTATTCTGTCCTTTTTGGTATGGTATCTTTCATATAAGGCTATAAGTAAGTTTTTTAAAAGCAGGAAATTCCATAAAAGCTGGACGACTATTCAGTGGCTGGTGAGCGGTACGCTTTGGGGCGTTTGGGTAATGCAGGACGGTGCCAATATAGCTGTGTTCTTACCGCGGCAACTCGATTTATTTCAATTTGTAATTTTTGCGCTTACCATCTTTTTAGGTTTAGGGCTTTTGTTTTACCTGCGGGGAGATAAAATTCAAAAAGTTGTGAGTGAAAAAATCCGGATTTCTGATGTACGTGCTGCTACATTGGTAGATTTAACCTATGTAATCCTGCTTATTTACAAACTTTTCATAAGCACTGTACCAATGAGTACAACCTGGGTATTTCTGGGGATCATAGGCGGTAGGGAAATTGCAATAAGTCTTTCCAGAAAGAAAAAAGGTAAAAAACACCGGAAAAAGGCTGGAAGAATGATATTAAAAGATTTCTCATATGCGATGATAGGCCTGGGGGTTTCACTTGCTTTGGCTGCCGCCGCCAATGAAAGTATCAGGCTTGCTCTTTTGGAGGCTCTAACAAATGTATTCTAGATGAATTCAATAAAAAATAGAAAATGCGCTCCCGTTTGGGGCGCATTTTCTATTTTTATCAAAATTTAAAGATATGTTGAGAAAAATATTAGTTGTCCTTATTTTAGGGAGTATGTTAATCTCGTGTAATTCTGCTGAAAAAATCACTGCAGATATCCTCGTTTTCAATGCTGAAATATATACTGTTAACGATGAATTTAGCATTGCCGAAGCTTTTGTGGTTAAAGATGGGAAATTTTTAGAAATAGGAACAACTGAAGCGCTTCGGAAAAAATACGTTTTCAAAAAAGAAATTGATGCGCAGGGAAAAACGATACTTCCTGGATTTATTGATGCCCATGCCCATTTTTATGGCTTAGGCCTACAACAGCAAAAAGTTGATTTGTCCGGCACAAAAAGTTTTGAAGAAGTGGTTGCACGAATTGTGGAATTTCAAAAATCACACAATTTAGATTTTATCACCGGAAGGGGATGGGACCAAAATGATTGGGAAGTGAAAGAATTTCCAACAAAAGACACGTTGGATATTTTATTTCCCAACACTCCGGTTGCAGTAACCAGAATAGACGGACATGCAATTTTGGCAAACCAGGCAGCACTGGACAAAGCTGGGATCACAGTAAAAACTCCTGCGCAAGGTGGAGCTATAGAAGTTAAGGGAGGAGAACTAACCGGGATCATAATAGACAACCCTATGAGTTTGATGGTCAATGCCCAGGATGCACCTTCAATCCAGGAACAGGTTGATGCCCTGCTGGCTGCTCAAAAAATAAGCTTTAGCTATGGGCTTACCACCGTAGATGATGCCGGGATAGGCAGAAGCACAATTCAATTAATGGATAGCCTCCATAAAGAAGGAACATTCAAAATAAGGATATATGCTATGATAAGCAATACTCCCCAAAATCTGGATTATTATCTCAAAAATGGCCCTTTCAAAACCGAACGTTTAAATGTGCGTTCCTTTAAATTTTATGGGGATGGCGCTCTTGGTTCCAGGGGAGCTGCATTAAAAGAACCTTATTCAGATCGTGCAGATCATTACGGCGCATTGCTGTCTCCGGTGAAAGATTTTAAAGAGATCGCCAAAAGGATAGCAAATTCTAAATTTCAGTTAAATACTCATGCAATTGGAGATTCTGCAAATGGACTTGTACTTAAAACTTATGATGAATTGCTTAAAAATGATGAGAACAGGCGGTGGAGAGTTGAACATTCTCAGGTGATCGACCAAAAAGATTTTAAATTTTTCAGCAAAAATATAATTCCTTCTGTACAGCCTACGCACGCCACCAGCGATATGTATTGGGCTGAGGATAGATTGGGGGCAGAACGCGTTCAAGGTGCTTATGCTTATAAAAAATTGCTTGATCAGGCCGGGATTATTGCCTTGGGAACAGATTTTCCCGTGGAAGAAGTAAGTCCGTTTTATACCTTTCATTCCTCGGTGGCCAGAAAAGACCTTAAGAATTTTCCCGAAGGTGGATATATGATGGAACAAGCCCTTTCAAGAGAAGAAACCTTACGCGGAATGACAATTTGGGCTGCTTACAGCAATTTTGAAGAAGATGAAAAGGGAAGCATAGAACCCGGTAAATATGCCGATTTTATCATTCTTGAAAAAAATATAATGAAAGTGCCGGAAGATGAAATTTCAAGTATCAAGGTGTTGCAAACCTGGTTAAATGGGGAAAAGGTGTTTTGATTTCAATATAAAAGCAGATCCAATATGAGGTTGGAAAGCCCAGGATTTATAAAACTTCAACTCCCGATAAGTATCGGGAGTTGAAGTTTTGATCCCTCATTGAGGGTTTAATTCCCCGAGGCTTGCCTTCGGATCTTTAAAAGTGTTTTCCTATTCATACCTCGTGGGCTTCCCCCGAGGTTCTTGATTTTCGGATCATAAAAAGGTTTTCGATAAGCTCAGGCCGAAGCTTCAAATTTTTAAATAGAAGGCTGCTATTTCAATCAGGATTTTTGGCATTTTTTTTATCTACCTCCATTGGCCTGAAGATCTCCAATACAAAGATCATCCAAAACAGGAATTGTATTATTGTCAAACACATTCATCATGCTGCCTCCAAATTGAAAACTTGCGGCCATCAAACAATTTGTTACTGAGCAATGTCCATTGCTTTCAGTGTCTTCATGATTGGTTTGCATAGTTGTTCCCATATTTACCAACCCGAACAGGTGTCCAAATTCGTGATTTAAAACTGTGCTCTCAACGGTACTTCTATCCAAATTGTTAGTGTGATTAGCAAGAAATTGAATTGTCTTACCGTAGATCACCATAGAAGTATTCCTAAAAGAAGTCCCCAGGACCGTTTTAGTATCCGTATCATTTTCACTACTGCCATCTGCAATATATATATAAACAGCTATTTCATCCCCGGCATTATAGGCTATTCTTTCATCAGCTTCTATTTGAGCAATTTCATCGATATCGAAAGGAGCTTTATTTGATGATGCTACAGCGCGTGTGGTAATTGAGATTCCGTCCGGTTTGTGAGTTCTGTTTTCTAAAAATGTTTTTAAATTGTCCAGGGATGTTTGGGTAGGCTGAAATCCTGTTACATAAACAACCTCAATTTTTAGCGAGGTGAATTTTTCGTCACTCACCAATTCGTTGGCAGAAAATCCTAATGACTTTAAATTAGCACCTTTGTCAATTCCAGCTGGAGTGTTAACATCATCTTTAGAACATCCAATAAATATTAAAAGAAGTACAAGAAAGAGGAAGTAATTTTTAATTTTCATCTGTATATTTTATTGTTTTGAGGATATCTATATGATCAATGTAAGAATTTCCCTGCTTGGGAAACCTTATCTTCAGGGATGTTTCATAAATTGAAATTAGCAAAAAAAAGGCAGTTCATCGTAAAAGTAAAAAAATCTGGTTTTTTATGGGTAATTATAAGGCTTAAATATTTGCCAATTATTCTTTTGAAGGAAATTTTAATTGCGCCAGATAGTCAAAATGTTCGCCTTTTTTTAATAGTTGACATGAATACCCGTTGTTGACTGCTGCCAATTCCAGAGTATTGTAATCCAGGTATAACCAATTGAATTTTTTTGAGGTTTCATTTTTATAGCTGATGCTGAATTCCAATTCTCCATAATACGGGCCCTGCATATCTACCCAAATTCCCCCGTCTTCATCGGCATCAAACAAATACCTTAGATCTGATGAATCTATTAAAATTTGCCCTCCTTGTTTTAGGAGGTCTTTTGTATGCTGAAAAAAAGCATCTAGGTGCTCGAGTTTTCCAATTATACCGGTACCATTCATCAGTAATAGAATAGTGTCAAATTGTTCATTCTTCAGGTCGAAATAATCTATTGATCTGGCATCATTTACACCACGCAATTCGCAAATTTCTACTGCTCCTTCAGAAATATCTATGCTCATTACCTCCAAATTCCGTTCGTTTTGAAGATAAAGCGAATGACTTCCTGCACAACAACCTACATCCAAAACTCTTCCGAAGCAATTGTTAAGAGCTTCCTGTTCCAGAGGTGGCATTTCTTTGTAATTTCTGAAGAGATAAGGAACAGGAATTACATCATCTTCAAAATCCGGGGAATGAACGGTGATCTCAGTTTCATCCTTGTGATGAAAATAAGCCGAAATCGCCTTTCCGAAGATGTCCTTATCCCGCTTGCTGCTATCTTGCTTCTTCATATCTTTGCTTTATTGAAGCCCATAAAGGGCCTTTATTTTTTAAAAAACCAAATTGGACCTCATATTTAGAGGAAAACCAATTTTGATCTGAAAAATTATATTTGTATAAAATGTGCCTAATCACAATCTGATTTAAATACAGGTAATGAACCGCGAATTATCCCCATTACCTATAGGGGTAACAATAAAAAAAAATGATTTTCAACTTATGAAAGATATTTTAAAAGATCTTCCTAAAAAAGCCAAAGATAAGCAGAAGGAAAACAAAAAGTTCTTTGCAAAACTCAGAAAGAGGCCACCAAAGCATTTAGATGTACAAATGCAGGAATTGCACACTGAGGAATTTGCCCAAACCAACTGTCTGGATTGCGCAAATTGTTGCAAAACCACAGGGCCGCTATTTACTAACAGGGATATTGACCGGATTTCAAAACATTTCAAGATAAAGCCCGGAGTTTTTATTGATACTTATTTGCGGATAGATGAAGATAATGATCATGTGCTGAAACAAGTTCCCTGTACCTTCCTGGGCGAGGATAATTATTGTTCTATTTATGATGTAAGGCCAAAAGCCTGCAGGGAATATCCACATACAGACAGAAAGGATTTTCATAAAATATCGGACATTACCATCAAAAACACGGCGATTTGTCCTGCTGCCTACAATATTGTCGAAAAGATGAAGCTAAGGATTAAATTGTAAATTTTCTTTGATTTCTATATGATTAATTATATTTTTAAAAAAAGGAAATATTAAATATGTATAGAAAAATTACCTTTTTATTATTCTTGTTCAGTTTACAGTCATTTTCTCAAGTCGGTTGGATGAATTCATTAGAAGATGCTCAAAAAATAGCCATTGCAACCGATAGACTTATCTTAGTTGATTTTTGGGCAACTTGGTGTGGGCCTTGTAAAAAAATGGAAAAAGAATCCTGGAGTGATGAAGAAGTTCAAAAAATAACCCAAGCTTATATTCCTTTAAAAGTAGATTTAGATAAAAGAACTCCACTAGCACGAAAATTTGGGGTTAATGCGATTCCATTAGTCCTTATAATGGATGGTAACGGAGAAATGATCTATAAGCAATTAGGTTATATGGATAAAAGTGAATTAAGCGAAATTCTAAAGGAATATGCAGTAAGTACTAATTTTGTGCGAACTCAGTCTTTAAATTATTACAAACATCAAGATTATTCAAGTGGAATAAGATTGGCTCAGAAGTATATAGATTATAGTCAGTATTTAGATGAAGATATTCAATTCGAGTTTTTAGAATTAGCAGGAAGCTATTTAAGAATTGGTGAGAAATTACTGGATAAGAAGCAAAGTAATTATAATAATATGAAAGAGAAAGTTGCTTTGATGGAAATTCAAATCGATCTTTATCTAGATAAAATGCACAGGGTAATAAAAAAGCTCGAAAAAGACTTTGAGTTATCAAATATGTCCAGGGGGAATAAACTGATGTATACTTATTTAAATTACTGTGTCTCCTTAAGTCATAAAGACAATATAGAAATAAACAAGTGGAAAGCAGAACTCGCAAGTATAGATAAATCTGGAACCTATCTTAAAAAGTCAGAACTCTTTTTCGATTAATTATCGAAGTCGAGCTAAATGAAATGTGCCGAAGGCTTATATCTATAATTAATTCTGAATAAATTTCAGGAATTAGTATATGTTTTTTTAAACTGTAAAATTTGCTAAAACTTTAATCTGAATCCAAAAACAGGTAGGGTTTCCTATATAAAATCAAGATCCTCAGATCGTTCAAAATCCAATTTTTCAGCATCTTCCAAGTAACCTGCATAAACTTGGTAGAGTGAATGATTATTTGCTTCTGGTTTCTAGCTTTAGCTTTATCAATGCAATCATTTATGAGTAATTCATCCATTCCATGTCTTCTTGTCTGATGATCTACCACTAATAATTGTAAACCATAGGCATTCTCCTCTACGGTTGCTGCGCCTCCCGAGCGGTAAGAACTCATGTCGCTAAAATAGACTACTGCGCCAGCTATCTTATTGGTTGAGGAAATGGCAATTAATAATTCAGTATTTGGTTAATTCCTGAATGATTGCGAGCATTTTGTAATATTCGAGTCGATACACTTCTTTAGGGAAACCTTCCAATTGTGAATAAACCTGGATCATTAATTTTCCGACTTCATCAAATTCGCCTGGAGTTGCATTTCTTACATGATATGTTTGTTCTTGCATACAATCTAAAATTGCTGGTTTATTGATAAAGTAAATAGGTTTCTCTTTTTACTTTGAAGGATTCCAAGCCTTTTTGCCAAGTTTTTTTTATCTCTTCTGAAGTCATTCCGCTTTCAATTTGCTTTTGCAATTCCGGGCCACCGGCTAATTTTGTAAAGAAAGCATTGAAAAATTTCGATTTATTGGAGGTGTTTTCATAGGCTTCTATCAACCAGTTCAGTTCAATATTATTGAGATGGGATGTTTTGGTCAGATCTTTTCCAAAGCAAATTTCTCCTAAATGCTTAGGGTTTTTAGCTCCGTCTTTTGACTGTGGTGTATAAGAATATTTATAAAAAGTTTTATCCAGGAAAGGAGATCCGAAAACCTGGAATTGGTACTCGGTTCCCCGGCCGGCATTTACATTGGTGCCTTCAAAAAAGCAAAGACTTGGGTACAGGTTAATAGCCTGGTCGTTGGGTAAGTTTGGAGAAGGTTTTATTGGCAGGCTATAGGGTTTTTGATGATCGTAGTTTTTTATTTTTATCACCTGTAAATCAACCTGCACGCCATTTTTTAACCATTTTTCTCCGTTGATCATTTTTGCATATTCCCCCATAGTCAAGCCGTGAACAACAGGAACGGGATGCATTCCCACAAAACTATGATATTCCGGATCTAAAATGGGACCATCCACATAATGTCCATTTGGATTTGGGCGGTCCAGGATCAAAAGCGGGATGTTGTTTTCGGCACAGGCTTCCATCACATAATGTAACGAAGAAATATAAGTATAAAACCGGGCTCCAACATCCTGCAAATCGAAGATAATGAGATCCAGATCATTTATTTGTTCTGGTTTGGGCTTTTTGTT
>Ga0314771_100314_pt1 | contig 10020 bp, 7 predicted proteins | sample MetaGCB42018_FD_204522 | JGI IMG/M metagenome (GOLD analysis project Ga0314771, IMG submission 204522) | Cryopeg brine microbial communities from Beaufort Sea near Barrow, Alaska, United States - CB4 2018 | ecosystem: Environmental > Aquatic > Marine > Coastal | place: USA: Alaska | collected...
GCCAAAACAGCCCAGAAAAACACTCGTAAGTCGTTGATAAGTAACTGAACGCCCCTTTCGGCATTCCACCCATCTAGAGTTGAACGCGGTATAAATTTGGCCTTCATTTCGTGCGTTTTTGTGGTCTTGATCGGCTAAGCGAAAACGTCTGCATTTGCTACTGCATTTGTCTTCGAGTCGAGCCGAATCAACGCTTTCCGTAGCTTGCGGTTGTCCGAATAAAGCTCGCGCAAATGTGCGAGCTTTATTTAAAATAAGCGGCATAGGGCTTGCCTGAATTCAACCCATAAGTGCAACGCTCGCCCTTGCGGCTGCAGTGTTAACATGAACTATGAGTGATCTTTGATTGATTACAAGATAGGAGTTTCTTATGGTGATGATTCCAAGACATGAGCTCTGGAGCAGGAAGTACCGCAATAGCCCCTACATGAAACATTTCTCTCCTCTTGATCTTGAGGAGAGAATTAAAGACATATTTAATCTTCTATCAACTCTTGCGCCGAACGGAAAGATCAGCGTTGCAGTGGGTAAAAATATTAACGAGGAAATGTGGAGAAAATACACCCATACGCTATGCGAAATGGAAGATCGTTATGGGCCTTACCCTAATGGATTTACACATGGTTTTATTGAAAGTACTAATATGGTTAGCCCTACCTTTCCCAATATACCTGCTTCGAAGATTGCGATAGATATTGCCGGAGGTATTGTTCCAGGTAGACTTTATAAATTTTCAAAAAAGAAATACATTTATGACATGTATCGCTCGGGGATATTCCGGATTGCGCCAGCCTCTTACTATAGCGATCCCTCGCTGAATGCTGCAATAAGAGATGATGAATTGGTTTTTAACGGCTCTGTTTCTATTTCTTTAAAAAACTTTATAAAACTCGGCCGAATAACTCCGTCTTATGGGCGATTGGAATATTTAGTCAAGGCTCGTACCAATTACTATGTTTCATGTTTTTCGTCAAATTATACTTATCGTGAATTTTCTGATTTTGAAGCTGACGCATGTTTAATAATTAAGGACCCACGGGTTTTTATAAGTAGACTTATCACCGCCGGCTCTCAAACGCTTCCGGGTTATGAGGGGTTTGCGGGTGGAGTGAAATATTTGGACCCTGTATTGTGTGACCCTTGCAAAATAGATATAAATTTTGCTAAGCATTTTAAGTATGCATATCAAAATGAATATCGTGCCATTTGGGCACCTAAGGAACCGATCTCTGAACTACAGGCCTTTTACCTAAATATTGGCCCACTGGATGACATTGCAGAGGTTATTGAAATCTAGTTTTGCTACTAAATAATCATACAAAATTAATAAAATATTTCTCACCACAGCCTGACAATACCGTTAGCACAGGGTTGGTGGGCAATTGGACGTTCTGGTAACCCGTTACAGGCAGCCACTCGTATCTTGATTTTCCGCCAGAGGATCTCAATCAGGTTGAGCTCTGGAGAGTACGCGCGCAGGAAAATAACATAGAGCCGTTGGACTCTTCATTCCAGATTCTTGCGTTGAAGCGAAGCTTGCTGGCATTGTCGAATACGACGATTGCAAAGGCCTCCGGCGGTTTTTGCTCAAGAAGCTGATAGAAGGCTTTGATGACCTCTTGAGTGGTAACCCTTGTTGCTGAACATGACTGCGCAAAGTCGGCTTTTCACGCTACATGTAGGCATCGCTCAAAACCTAATGGTCGGTGTCGGAAAGCGGCGACAAAAATATCATGAGGAGCCATCGCCCTGGCGGCAAGCTGAGGCTGTAGGTGGGTCTGCTACAAGCGTTGGAAACTATGCGCCATCAATTTGATATTTCTCCGTTAGACTCGCGGCTTTTGTCGTCGTCAGGGAGTGCAGTGTGATTGAGCAAAAGGTTGAGGCATACATCAAGCGTTGGGGTGGTGGTATCAGCCGGGGAGGCAATGAAACCGCCAATTTGCAGATGTTTCTCACCGAGCTTTGCACCCTGCTGGATCTGCCACAGCCCGAGCCAGCTCGTGCGGATCGCAACGACAATGCCTATATTTTCGAGCGCAGCGTAACCGAGTTGTTTGCCAATGGCGGCAAGACGAGCCGGCGGATCGACCTCTACAAACGAGGCTGTTTCATCCTGGAAGGCAAAGACACCGGCAAACAGACCGATAGCGATGGTTGGGATGCGTCCATCATCAAGGCACTCAATCAGGCCGAGAACTACGTCCGCGCCCTGCCTGCCGAAGAAGGCCGTCCGCCGCTGATTATCGTCGTCGATGTCGGAAACTCTTTTGCGCTTTACTCCGAGTTCAGCCGCTCCGGTGGCAACTATGTTGCCTATCCTGACCCGCGCAACTACAAGATTCCTCTGGAGAAGCTGCGCGACGAAAACATCCGTGAGCGTCTGCGCAGCGCTTGGCTTGAACCACTGAGTCTTGATCCCACCCGCTACGCGGGCAAAATTACCCGTGTCATCGCCGACCAACTCGCAGAACTGGCGAAGTCCCTTGAAATCAGCGGCCATCCCGCCGAGGAAGTCGCCAGCTTTCTGATGCGTTGCCTGTTTACGATGTTTTCAGAAGACGTGGGACTGCTCCCGAATCGAAGCTTTACCGCACTACTGGAGGGTTTACAGGCCAAGCCAGAATCGTTTTGCCGGCAACTGCGCAGCCTCTGGCAAACCATGAATGCCGGTGGTTTTTCCCCGGCGCTGGACACCGATGTGTTGCGTTTCAACGGCGGCCTGTTTGCGGATGCCCACGTCATTGAGCTGACCAGCGAACAGGTCGGTCTGCTGTTCAAAGCGGCCAAAGCTGACTGGTGCTACGTTGAGCCAGCAATCTTTGGCACCCTGCTGGAGCGGGCGCTTAACCCGCAGGAGCGACACAAACTAGGCGCGCACTACACCCCGCGCGCCTACGTTGAGCGTCTGGTATTGCCCACTATCATCGAGCCGCTGCGCGCCGAATGGGCGGAAGTTCAAGCCGCTGTGCAGACCTACCAACAGCAGCGCAAAACCAAGGCTGCGGTTGCCGAAATCCGCAAATTCCATCATCAACTCTGCCAGATTCGGGTACTTGATCCGGCCTGCGGCAGCGGTAATTTTCTCTACGTCACCCTGGAGCATATGAAGAGGCTGGAAGGTGAGGTGCTGGAAGTGCTCGGCAATATTGTGAAGTCCGGCTCCTTCGAGCTGGAAGGCCTGACTGTCGACCCTCACCAGTTTCTTGGTATGGAGATCAACCCGCGCGCCGCCAAGATCGCCGAGATGGTGCTGTGGATCGGCTACCTGCAATGGCACTTTCGCACTTACGGCAAGGTCAATCCGCCCGAGCCGGTGCTGCGCGACTTTCACAACATCGAGCACCGCGATGCCCTGATCGCCTATGACGCGGTTGAGCTGATCAGCGATGAGCAAGGCAAGCCGGTCACCCGTTGGGATGGACTGACGTATAAAGCTAGCCCGATTACCGGCGAGCAGATCCCCGACGAGTCCGTCCAGGTCGAGCAGTACCGTTACCTAAATCCTCGCCAGGCTGAGTGGCCGCAGGCTGATTACATCGTTGGTAATCCGCCGTTTATTGGTGCCTCGACCATGCGCCGCACCCTCGGTGAGGGTTACGTCGATGCCGTTCGCAGTACCTGGCCGCAAGTGCCTGAGTCGGCGGATTTTGTCATGCATTGGTGGCATATAGCGGCTGAAACGGTGCGGGCGGGTCGGGCTAAGCGGTTTGGCTTTATCACCACCAACAGCATCAAACAAACCTTTAATCGGCGCGTAGTACAGGCGCAGCTGGAGGCTAAAAATCCACTGTCGTTGGCTTTCGCCATTCCCGATCATCCGTGGGTGGATGCAGGCGACGGGGCGCAGGTACGCATTGCCATGACCGTGGGCATGGCAGGCGCACAAGAAGGGCGTTTGCTGCAAGTGCGCGATGAGACCAGCGGAGAACAGGATGAAATCGAGGTCAACCTGCAAGAACGGAGAGGGCGATTATTCGCCGACTTGAATACGGGCGCTAACGTAGCCGCATCAAAACAACTGCAATCAAATTCTCAATTGAGCAATCGAGGAGTCAGTCTTTTTGGCGCGGGCTTTATCTTATCCCCAGAAGAGGCGCAGCAATTAGGGCTTGGAACTGTTTTGGGACTTAACCAACACATACGCGCTTACCGCAATGGTCGTGATTTGGCACAGTCACCCCGAGGCGTAATGGTTATCGATCTATTTGGGCTGTCTGTCGATGCTGTGAGGGATCGTTTTCCTGCGGTTTACCAGTGGGTGCTGGAAAAAGTGAAACCGGAAAGGGATCAAAACAATCGTGAAAGTAGGAAAAAAAACTGGTGGTTGTTTGGTGAACCAAACCCTAGGTTAAGGAACCAGCTTGACGGTCTTCCACGTTATATCACTACTGTCGAAACCTCCAAGCACCGGACTTTCCAATTTCTCGACGCTGATATTTTACCGGACAATAAACTAGTAAATATCGCGATAAAGGACTCTTTTTGTCTTGGTATTCTTTCCAACCGGTTACATGTTGTTTGGTCATTAGCCGCTGGAAGTCGACTTGGCATCGGGAACGACTCGGTTTATGTCAAAACCACATGCTTCGAAACCTTTCCATTCCCTGATGCTACTCCAGAGCAGCAGATGGAAATTCGTAGATTGGCAGAATGCATCGATGCCCACCGCAAACGCCAGCAGGCGCAGCATCCCGAGCTGACCATGACGGGCATGTACAACGTCCTAGAAAAGCTGCGGGCCGGTACGGAGCTAAACGCCAAGGAGAAGGTGATCAACACCCAAGGCTTGGTCTCCATCCTGCGCGAGCTGCAAGACAACCTCGACCGCGCGGTATTCGCCGCCTATGGCTGGGATGATTTAGCTGAGCAACTGGTCGGCCTACCCGGCGCCACCACCCCACTGCCGGATAAACCGGAAGCCCAGGCTGAAGCCGAGGAAGCGTTATTGTGCCGCTTGGTCGAACTCAACAGCCAGCGTGCTGCCGAGGAAGCGCGTGGCCAAGTCCGTTGGCTGCGCCCCGACTACCAGAACCCCAACGCCGAAGTCGCACCGCAACAAGCCGAAGCCGAACTGGAAACGGCAGGCGAAGTCACGGTTGTACCAACAGCCAAGGCCAAGAAAGCCACCTGGCCAAAAGGTATGCGCGAACAAATCGCCGCCGTGCGCAACACCCTCGGCGACGAGGCCATGACGCTGGAATCGCTGGCAGCCCACTTCTCTGCGCCCAAGGTAACTACCCCACTCATTGTGGAAGCGTTAGCGGCTCTGGAAGATCTAGGCATGGTCTCCCAAGAGGAAGCGCTTTACCGCCTCGCAAGCTAAAGGGGCAGCGGCTGGGGCGGCGCTATCGCTGCCTCAGCCACTAGCTAAACAGCTCACTGTGGTTGCCTATATCGAGGTAGCTAATTAACTTGCCGCCTTCCTAGGAGATCAACAGGAAGTTGCCGTCGCTATGGCGCATTTTCTCTGCTTGCGTTCGGCTTCGTCGATGATTGAACCCATGCTGACATTACCTCGTCATGGGATACGCCTAGGCCTGGATTTGCTAGAGATGTTTGCACCTCGGCACGGAACCAGGAGTCGTAGCAGGCCGCTTGCTCTCCGGTCTCGAACTCGGAAACGATGGGGAACAGTTGGGCGCTCATGGTTGGGTCTCTGTGGTGATGTTGGATAGTCGACAAGTCATAGCTTTAGCTGGATTCAGCCGTGTCCGAGCAACTTCCTAGCTCTCACCAGGGCGAGCTTGTTTAGCGATTTCAGCGTCTAACAGCCTGCCGGCCTTGCGCTTTACTGCCGGTTTTCTGAGCGATACAGCTGCCGTTGTTGGGTTGAATGTAAATACTAGGTGGGTAATCTTTCGGCCAGTCTTACGCGGCTCCCAAGCTACTGCCAAGGAGCTGTGCTCGTTGATTTGAGCGACAGCGGGCTCGATCACCCAGCGCCGCATATCAGCCATCAACGGATAACGCTCTTCGAGCCGGAGCCAGCTTCGTAGCTCGCTCACGGCGACGACTCGCTCGCCGGTGCTGACCCACTGCATAAGCAACTCATACAGGCGGATTGCGTGAGCGCTTTTCATCTTGGCTACGTCCGTCAGCTCGTAGCAGGTGAATTGTTCGGTCAGCTCAGGCAGATAAGGCAGCATGTCCTTTGTGAACCGTAATTCGACGCGCCCTTCATCCTCGATATAGAAGATTGTTTGTACCCACCCGGTAATCATAATTTTCCGCTTGGTGCCCTGCCCATTTGGCTCCCGAGTAAGCCTCACTTCACGGCGCTTGAGCCGCAACGCCGCCTCTCGAAGCTCCTGATACGCTTGTTTCGGCGAGGTGCCCGACATCTCCGCAATCTGCTGCGCCCTGACGCTGTACAGCACGTCATCCGTGATCGGTGCATCACGGCGCACCTGCGAGATACACGCCAACATGATCCGCTGTTCGGCCACGCTCAGGCGGTACGACGCCTCTATCAGAGCATTGCTTTTGTAGATGATAACTGCGGGATCTGTGTTGCTGTTCATGGCCAGGGCAGTCTTTTTTTGTGTGGTGTGTAATTTATTATAAACTCATAATTAACCGCAAATCCCTCCATACGTGACCGCAAATCCCTCTATGTATGACCGCAAATCCCTCCATACATAAGCGCTGCAGGCCACGGTTTGCGAGGCCTACAGCCGCCCTAAAAGGGTTTAAAAGTAAAAGTAAGAATAGGGCTTGAGGTCGTAAACGCCGCTTTCCTGCCGGAGCATCGCGCAAGAGCTGCTTCGCTCCTTCACGGCGCTGGCTAATTTTTTGATTCTGGAGCGTCGCTAAAAGATTTTGAATTTAGAAATGATGGGGGATGGCTTTGCTCTCAGTAGCGCAGCTTGAAGGTGAGCGAGCTCCAGCTTTATAACCATCAGGTTTATCATCAAGCAGCGAAAGGATGGCGCGTACTACTACGGCCATAGCCTTGACGATGCGGAAAGAAGGGCAGCGCTGGGTGGGAGTACGGAGGCGCTCGATTCGGCCGGTGCCGCCGATCTTAACCTTTCCGCCCTGTTCTCAAGCGAGCCGTCGCTTGGGCAGCGCTGCCTTGACAGTGTAGGACAGCTCGATCCGGCAGGCGACCACCAGCCCGATGTGGGAAGACGCTGCACAAAGTATAAGAATTGCACTTACTTCACTTTATGAGTTCAGGCCCAATAGTTTATACGATAAACATTTTTTTACTACGATCCACCCACTCTACTCCTCGCGCTTCTCCGCCAATAACACTGCACGCTTCCTCAATTTCTCCCTGACTTAAGGTGTAAAAATTGTCAGGAACTACTTCGCCGGACTCAGGGAAATATAGTTCTAAGTGTTGGCGAAGTTGGTTAAACTGAGTTCCAGAATTCCCTGGAATAGAAATGTTTTTATTTTTCGTACGAATATTAACTTCTTTCACTTGGATATTCCTTAAACTTTTAATGATTAAGCAACAGAGCGGGCTTTAGCCCACCCCTGCGAACGGAGTGAGCGATTTGAGTGCTGTTAGGTTTTTGGCGTGCTGCGCATTTTACGGAGTAATGCACTACTAAATGCGCTATGGAAGCGCTCGATAATTCTACTTTCTTTACTAAAATTGATAGTAGGCCCCGTAGCAGATTTTATTTTATTGAAATCCAATCCGCCAACTATTGCGTCAGCCATTAGCTGAGGAAGAAGCTCTGAAGCGCAATGCCTACATGCAAAAATATCAATTTTACCCATCCATAGAGCGTCAGCTGTATTTTCATCGCAGAACGAGCAGAGGGAGTTTTCATCTTCTGGGCTTCTTTCGGTGATTAGCATAATTTCTCCAAATACCTAAAACATTTATGTCGTAATAGCCATGACAGTTTTTTCACGTTCACCGCCTTGGAAAGGCGTACTGCCAAAAGGATCATTGCGCCTACTATGTCATTTTTTATTAGCTGTAATTTGTTTATTTAAATAAAACAATCGGCAAAAGGAAAGTGATTCGCAAATAGTCACCATTGATGATTACACATTTGGCGAAAATAGCGAATGGTGCGGCGCTGAAACCAACTGAGAAAAATCGAGTGATACCACTGCGAATAACGGGGGATATGTTAAATAAGCCATTTTTCCAGCAGTATTTGAATGGATAAATTACGATAAAAGAGGTGATAAAAATTGCAAGACGGGGATATGGCCTTTAATCGCTTTTTTGGTGAAAGTCTCAATTTGACGCCTGTTTTTGATCGGTCATGAATCAGGCCGCGATGTTGGTCGATCAGTCTTGCTCTGTACTTTGATTGAGCACTCTGTGAGTTCCAGACAGCCTGAAAAGGAGAGCACCTAAAATTGCGGGTCCTAAAGCATCACGTGGTTAATTTCCCCATAAAGAAACCCCCCGTTAAAACGGGGGGTTTCTTGCCAGCATTTAGGCAATTAATATCAAATCAAATATTCAAAATCAAAGAGGATTAGAGCATGTTGCTGGGAGGACAGAGGCATCCAAGGAGGAGGTGCATGTCCAAGCGCCATTACCTACCGTATAGGTGAAGGCAATAGATTCGCTGGCGATTTTATCATTTACACCTGTTGCCTTGAATGTTGCTGTTAGCTTGCAATCGGTCACCGTCGCTACAGCCTCCACACCTGCAACTGCGTTGCCGGTCAAAGTGAAACCTTTTTCTTCAGCAAGCGCTCCAGCAGTTACAGCTGCTGCGTAATCGCCGTCTCCAGGTGCACCTACTTGCGCAGAACCAGCTGTAGTGCTGCATGCTTGCGCCAATCCAGACGTGCTTGAAATCTCAATAATCGGTGTTTTTAGCCCTCCTAGGATAGTCAGGGCCTCGGAAGCTTGTGCTCGTGCTGTGTAATCCTGATAAGCGGGCAGCGCGATTGCAGCCAAAATACCAATGATTGCAACCACAATCATCAGCTCGATAAGAGTGAAACCCTTTTGTATCTTTTGCATAAGAACTCCTTGAGGTGATATTAGACTCTTTGTCTGCATAAAGACTAGCAATCGTCGTGCCAATATGCAGAGGTTTCATCTATTCATAGAAAAGGGGAAACCCCTTCTGAGCTCATAGGCCTCTACAAGCCTTGCTCGTGCTCGTCTGAGCTTGCCCATCAAGAAGGAATGCTTTATCAGGTATGCTTGGAAGCTTGAACCATGACAATGACAAAGGTGGAAGTTTGGCACACCTGACTGTGCGCCAAACTTTGAGATGGCACATCAACCGCTGTGCCGTCATCGTACAAATGGGGAGTTTTTATGAGCTTGAGCGGACAAGGTCGCCGCAGTATAAGCCTTGATGCGGCTATCGTAATCACCGAGCAGAGTAAGAGAACGCTATGGCGACGTGTCACCGACGGGCTGATCACTCGGGTTGGTAGCGATGCTCGTGGTAGAGCTCTGCTTGCTTTTGATGAAGTCATGCCATTTATATGTATTGACTTAGAGGCTGAGGAGCTCAGCGATATACAAAAAGCTGACACCGGCGATGCTAACGCCCAAAACGAAATTGGTCAGCTGTTTATAATGCGAGGAAAACCAAAAGCGGGGTTGTTCTGGTTAATGGCTGCAGCCGAGCATGATCATGCTGACGCCATGAGACATGTCGGTAACCTTTATATTGCCGGGACGGGGGTCCCCAAGGATGTACATAACGGTGTTAGTTGGATAGCAAAGGCCGCATCGTTCGGCAGCCTCATCGCCAAAACTCAGATAAATGAAATATTGAAACATACGCTCCAGCAGTAACAAAAAAAGATAACCGTGGATGCCCAAGTGAATGGCGGTTAACCTGTATTAACCGCAAATACACGGCAGTGCAGTGCTACTCTTTAACCATGACTATCTGTCGCTGCCGCAAATGAATTTTCCAAAGCCACTGAGCTACGAAATGTAGTCGCTAAAAATCTATCCTGCGCTCAACTAGAGCTTTCGCAGAATTTGGCAGGGCAGTATTTTGAAAAATATCAAACGCCTCGTTAATGTAGGTCTCTAAACTTTTAGTTTTTGAGTCGCTTTACTCT
>Ga0314771_100316_pt1 | contig 9999 bp, 7 predicted proteins | sample MetaGCB42018_FD_204522 | JGI IMG/M metagenome (GOLD analysis project Ga0314771, IMG submission 204522) | Cryopeg brine microbial communities from Beaufort Sea near Barrow, Alaska, United States - CB4 2018 | ecosystem: Environmental > Aquatic > Marine > Coastal | place: USA: Alaska | collected...
ATCAAGGCGATGGAAGCCAAAACAAATGCTTCTGTAGAATCCAACAACTAACAAAAATTCATCCTAACTTTAAGAACATATATATGCAAATTCCTTCAATAAAAAGAAGCCTGTTTTTAATTTCAATTTTATCCGGCGGAGTTCTTTTTGCCCAGGACAAACCTTTGGGAAGCGAGACCGTGATCGTGGTAAAACCATACACTCCTTCGGTAAACGACGCTTTCAAAATAAAGGAAACCCCTTCCCTTGGCGATTCTGTGCGTTTGGAGAAAAAACCCGTAAAGTACAGTATATTTTCAGTTCCGGTGGCATCGACCTTTACTCCGTCCAAGGGGCGCGCCACAACGGTTGAAAAGGCAAAACGCATTAAGCTTTTTGACAATTACGCAACCTTGGGTTTTGGAACTTATTCCAGTATTCTTGCAGAATTTTACTCCAATTTTGAGGTGAGCAGGAGCGATAATTTCGGGGTTTTCCTTACTCATAATTCTGCCCAGGGTGGAATTGACAATGTGCGTTTAGACGATAAATTTTACGATACCGAGCTCAATTTAAATTACAATTCCAAAAACAGGAAAAGCTCCTGGGATACAGAACTGGGTCTGCAACATCAGTTATTTAACTGGTATGGTTTGCCGGAAGGAATGAATTTTTCAGATGAAATGGTAAGAGGGATAGATCCACAACAGAATTATTTTTCGGCATATGTTGGCGGTAACCTGGAATTATATGATTCATTCTTCGAAAAGGCTTCCGCGAAATACAGGTATTTTGGGGATTCCTTTAGTTCTGCCGAAAATCATTTTAAGGCGGATGGTACTTTTGAAGTAGATATAGCGGGAGAATTAATCACCACTAAACTTACTGCCGATGTGCTTAATGGAAAATTTGACAGGGGATTTGACAACACAGCCCAAATTGATTACAACCTGATGAATTTTGGGTTCACCCCAAGTTTGTTGATCTTAAGAGACGATCTTACCGTAAACCTTGGAGCTTCTTTTTATTACGCCCTCGACGCCGAAACCAATGATAATAGTTTCTATATCTATCCACAAATTCAGGCGAGTTACCGGATGGCGGGAGAATATTTTATTCCATACGCGGGACTGGAAGGAGGCCTGGAGCAAAATACTTACTATGAGTTCGCCCAGGAAAACCCTTATGTTTCCCCAACCTTAAATATTACACCTACAGATAAAACCTACGATGCATATATAGGAGCAAAAGGAAAACTGTCAAACTCTATTGCCTATAATTTGCGAGGAAGTTATGAAACCGAAATCAATAAGGCTTTATTTGTTCATAATCTCAGAAGCACTTCAAATTCTGAAGGCTATTCCTATGGGAATTCTTTTGAAACGGTTTATGACGATGTAAATACACTTTCCTTTTTTGGAGAAATAAATGTTGATATCAAGCGGAATTTCAAATTGGGAATGAATGCTACTTATTTTAGCCATTCTCCTGAATTTGAGGAAGAAGTCTGGAATTTTCCTGAATTTAAAGCTTCCATACTGGCCGATTACCAAATCACCGAAAAATGGTTTGCAGGTGCTAATTTGTTTTTTACCGGAGAGCGATTTGACAGGGAAGAGTTTCTCGTTGGAGGAGATGCCTTAAGCAGCAGGATCGTCACTCTGGAAAGTTTTGTCGATTTAAATTTGAATGCGGGCTATAGATTTAATGAACAACTTTCTATTTTTGTAAAGGGAAACAATCTTCTTGACGATAGTTACCAACGCTGGTCCAATTACCCGGTCCTGGGAATTCAGGTTTTGGCGGGTGCCACCTATAAATTTGATTGGTAACACTTTCAAAAATATAATAATATACCAAAATGCCTAAAATTGAGAGCCACTCAACTTTAGGCATTTTGGTTTTCAACTCGCACAGCAACTCAGTTTTGAAACATCCTTTCCAAAAGTAATTGCAGCGAGTTTTATTCCTTCGCCCAATGTGAGATAAGGATAAAAGCTTTCGGCTAATTCTTTCACGGTTATTCCGTATTTCATGGCCATGCTCAGTTGTTGAATGAGTTCACCGCCTTCGGGTGCTACTATTCTTGCGCCAATCAATTTGTTAGTTTCAGTGTTTCGAATTAATTTTATAAAGCCTCTGGTGTCATTTGCCGCAAGTGCTCTCGGAACGTTCTCCAACTCCAGTTTACTCACTTCAAACGGAAGGTTTTCAGCTGCGGCTTGTACTTCATCCAGTCCAGCTCCGGCAACTTGTGGGTCGGTAAAAACTACCCAGGGCAAAGAGGAATAATCTGCTTGTTTTTTTGCTAATGAAAATGCATTGTTCACTGCTAGTTTCCCTTCAAAAGCAGCTGTATAAACATAAGGAGGCGTATTGGCAACATCCCCAACCGCATAGATATTGGACAAATTTGTTTCCATTTTCTCGTTCACCAAAACATGACCGCTTTTGGTGAGTTGTAAACCTATGTTTTGGAGTTTCAGTTTTTGGGTATTGGCGTTGGTCCCGGTTGCTACAACCACTTTTCCTTTTTCTACAAGCTGGGTGAAAGAACCGTCAGGACTTTTGCAATGGATAATAGTATCTTCTCCTTTCTTCTCAAATTTCTGGGCCCTGTAATTGGGAAGCACCTCAATTCCTTCGCTTCGCATTTGGGTTTCCAATGCATCACTTATGTCGGGTGTTTGTGTTCGTAAAACCCGATCGGTAAATTCGATCATCCTTACTTTCACACCCAATCTATTGTAGGCCATCGCAATTTCCAATCCTATGTATCCGGCACCCATAATGGTGATGCTCTCGGGTTTTTCTTCCAAATCGAAAAGAGTAACATTGGTCAGGTAACCAATTTCACTTAAGCCTTCAATCTCAGGGATATTTGTTGTGGCCCCGGTGGCAATAAGAATATTGGTAGCGGTAAATTTCTCTTTCCCATCAATTATGATGGTTTTTTTATCCACAAATTCTGCCCATCCCGTCAGCATTTTCAAGTTTTGAAAATCGTTGACCACATCCATATATTTTTTTTGCTGAAGTGTGGCAACCAATTTTTTCTTATCCTTGATTATTTGGGCAAAATCAATGTCGGCTCCTCTTGGTTTTACGCCCGAAAAATTTGAATGAGTAGCGTGGTAAACGGTTTCCGCAGCACGAATTAGGGTTTTTGACGGAACACAACCTACATTTACGCAAGTTCCTCCAAAGTCCAGGCCGGCATTCACCATAAGTGATGTTAAGCCTAAACTTTCGGCTTTTATAGCAGCCGAAAACGCTGCCGAACCACCACCTATAATAATAAGATCGAAATGATTATTTTCTCTTGCTGCATTTGAAGCATTGGAAGAAAAATTTTCTTTTACCCGATAGCTTTTAGTGCTGTTAATAGTATTTGTAATATCTTCTTTGTTAGTTTTTGAAGGGTCAAAAGAACATTCACAGGTTGCTTTTGGGTAGCTAACTTTTGTTTCTGAAATACCTTCATTTTTAGACAACAATTTTTCTATGCCTGTGGCACAATGGTCGCAGGTCATTCCTGTGATGTCAAGTTGAATGGATTCCATAGCTTTGGTTTTATTTTCGGATTTTATATTATTTTTAAATAGTTTCATAACTGGGAATTTGTCAATTATACCATATATACAATATCCGAACTCGCTGTGGGATAGGTGAAGATCATGGTTTTAATATCCCTGGAAGTTAATCCGGTTTTAATGGCCATCGCAAAAAGGTTGATAACATCTTCGGCATGTGGACCAATTAAATGTACACCCAAAATTTTTCCAGTTTTTTTTTCGATCAGGGTTTTGTAGGCGTAGGTTTTTTCATTCATCCTTTTGGCGGTAAACCAGCCCGGCACAGAGTTTTTATTCACGGTAAAAGCAATCCCTTTTTTGGTGGCTTTTTCTTCGGAAAGGCCTACCGAAGCCATTGTTGGCAAGGTAAATACTACGGTAGGAATAGCTGCGTAATCCGGTTTTTTGGTATTGCCTTTTACGATATTGGAAGCAACTATATGGCCTTCCATTACCGCTACAGGTGTAAGCGGGATCCCATCGGTATCTGCAGAATCACCTGCGGCATATATGTTTGGATTAGAGGTGCTTTGTAAATATTCATTCACCTCAATCCCTCTTTTTCCGAAAGTGATTTTTGCTTTTTCCAAGTCCAGGTCAAAAATAGCAGGTGGCCTTCCGGCAGAATTGATCACTGCTTCAGCTTCCCATTTTTGCTCTCCATCTCCATTCTTTCCTGTTACTTTAAACGTATTTCCGACTTTTTCAACGGCTGTAACATTTGTATTGAGCACCACATTTATATTTAATTTCTTAGTGGCTAGGGTTAATTGCTCCACTATAAACGGATCGAAATTTTCTAAAGGCCGCTCGCCACGATGGAGGATGGTTACCTCTTTGCCAAAACGGGCTGCCATATGAGCAAATTCAAAGGCGATATAACCACCACCTATAAATAATAGCGATTTGGGCAGATCTTTAAAATTGAGGAAATCGGTGCTGGTCAAAGTGTACTCTTCTCCCGGAATTCCCAATACCTTGGGCTTTGCACCTGTAGCAATAACAATTTTGCCCGCTTCTATTGTTTCATCGCCTACTTGCAGTTGGTTTTCCGAAATAAATTTAACCGATTGATGATAGGTATCTATCCCATTGTGTTTATAGCCTTTTTCAATTTTAGGAGGCATGGCATCTACAAACTCCTGCTTAAATTTCATAGCAGCCTTCCAATTGATAGCGGGAACTTCCGAGATTTGTTTATCTTGAAGGCGTTGTGCAAAATCTTTTGCTTCCGTAGCTGCAAGCATAATTTTTTTTGGGTCGCAACCGCGCAGAGCACAGGTTCCGCCATAAGGCAATTCATCTGTAATGCCTACTTTCAATCCTTTTCCGGCACATATATTGGCAATGTTCATTCCTGCCATTCCGGATCCTATTACAAAAACATCATATTTTTCCATGAAATACTAATTATTCTTTTTCATAAGTTGTGCCTGATACCCCAATTTCTCAATGACTTTTATCAATTCTTCAGGCTTTGTTTTGGCGGAATCATAGTTAATAGTAGCCAGGTCACCAGGATATTCTACCGATTGATCTAATACGCCAATGGTATTTTGTAACGTATCGTACACGTTTTTGGAACAACCAGCGCAAGTCATTCCGGTAATTTTTAATTTTACTGTTTTAGGCTCTTGCTGAGTTGTTTTTTCCGTTTTTGTTTGTTGGTCTCCGGGTTGGCAGCATTGTGCATTTGCCTTTAAACTCATGGAGGTAAAAATAATCACGGATACTAAAATAAGTGTTTTCATAAATTCGATTTTGTTATTGTTTTAATGGGTTTTATTTCCCGAGTTGTAGATGATATCTAGCTTTTGAAAGGTTATATGAATCATAACCCCATACCTCCTAAGTATTGAATATCAAAGGGTATAGCTTTTATAAATTATCATTCTTGACTTTATATCCGGTGTCATCAATGGCCTTGACAATTTTGTCTTTACTGGTTTTACTGTCATCAAATTGCACGCTGGCCGATCCTTCTTCATAATTTGCGGTGACCTTTAAAATCCCCGGCAATCCATTAACTGCGTGTTTAACGTGTTCTTCACAACTGGAACAGGTCATTCCGCTTACATTAAATTTAATTTCCTGAATGTTGCTGGAAGAAACCACTACTACCTGTTTATCTGCCTTTGGATAAAAAACATCCCCATAATATGGAAAGGCCATCATCAAAGCAGCAAATACTGTCACAATTCCTAAAAATGTTTTGGTTTGCATAAATGGTTTTTTCTCATCTTCATCACAATCACATTGAATTTCTTCTGCTGTTCTGGGTTTCAATTTTTGATACCATGCAAATACCAGGACTAAAATTGTGATTCCTAATAAATAAGGCCTGATGGGTTCCATCCATGAAAAGGTGGAGGCAGCTCCTGCTACTCCTGAAATAAGTGCTAAAACCGGGGTAATGCAACATAATGAGGCTGCAATAGCTGTAATAACTCCTATTCCTAATAAACCTTTTGATTTGCCTTGTTTTTCTGATTCAGATTTTGTGCTCATACTAGTTCAGTTTTTACGGTTTTATTCGAAATAAGTTTAAAAAATGGCTGGAGCAGAGGGAGATTTTCAGGTTTAAGGGAATAGTAAATGGTTTGTCCGTCCCTCCTGGTTTCAACCAAGTTGCCATCTTTCATCTTCCTGAGATGTTGTGACACTGCAGGAATACTCATTTCTAAAATATCGGCAAGATCGCAGGGACAAAGTTCGTTCTCTTCTTCAAGTAGGAACATCATTTTTAGCCTGACTTCATTTCCGGCCAATGCCAGTATGCTGCTCAAGCGTGTGAAAGCATCTCCACTGGATTTTATTTTTTCTTTACAGGAATTGATCTGAACTTCATCGGCTAAGATCCGGATACAGTTTTGCGGAGTTTTCATGATTTATTTTTTCAATTAGACGACAAGTTTAATCGTAACTTTCTTATTTAAGCAAATAATTAAATAAGAAATATGAATAGTCATCCGCTCAAAATCGACATCCGATATCCTAAGGTTAATTACTTCCTGACCACCCAGACCAGCAGAATATATTAACGAAAGAACAATGCGTTGTTTAAGTAATGTTGGCGCAGAAAAGAGCGCCTTCAGTTCTTGCCGGTTAAGAATAACCGGTAATTTCGTTTCTCGTTTGAGCGAGGGCAGAGCAATAGCTTTGTTGTTCAGGCCCAGTAAGCGATAATAATGCCGCAGACCATACACCATATGCTTAAAGCTGCTGCGAGAGGGGGATTTAGGATCGCGGGCCAGGGCTACGAGGTATTCATTGATTTCATCCACACTAAGGGTTTCTGGCAACTGTTTAAAGTGCAGTACGAACAAGGCTATGCGTCTGATGTAGTTGTTCAAAGTACTTTTGCTTTGTCCACGCAATTCAACTTGATTGCCAAGTTTGGTGACAACTGAAGTAAATTCAGGAACAGCCGCTATAGCTTGTTCTACAATGGTAAATCCTTTTTTTGTTCTCATAATAATATCTTTTAAAGGGTGAGGATAAAAGATAAGAATCCACTGCATTAAAAACCATAAAGGGTATATTTGAAGAAGCTATCCCGTAGGGATTTAGTTCAACATTGTATAAAAATAATGTTAAATTAGGTGCTTAATCGAAAATCCGTGCTTATTTGCGTGTCTGATTTTCCTGCGGAAAATCATTCCTGGCAACTGCCGTACTATTTATATACCAGACATTGTGCAACATTAGAAAAAACATACAAAAAATGAAAATATTTAGTATCATAGAGAGGTGGAATAATTATAACGGAAAAATTAATAATCAATATGATTTTAAATTTTTTGATATTCTAACAATTAGATGGTTGCCACTCTTGATTATATCCATTGTGTTTGTCAGCTGCTCCCCTAAAAGCGTTAAACAAGATTACGTAATCGATGTTTATCAAACATCACAGGCTGGCGACAATCTAAAATTAATATCAAGTGATGAAACTAAAACAACTTCTACAGAAGTAAAGAAGGTAACTTTAGAACTTCTTCCTAATGAAGAATTTCAAAAGTATTACGGTTTCGGGGCTTCATTTACCGAATCCTCGGCATGGAATCTGGCTACAATTCCGGTTGACTCACGCAAAAAGGTCTTGACCAAACTTTTCAGTCCGACAGAAGGCGCTGGATTCACCCTCACACGAACTCACATTAATAGCAGCGATTATTCAAACAACCACTACACCTACATTGAAGAAGGTGATGAAGATCTTTCAACTTTCAGTATACATGAAGATATGAAAGGATTTACTGGTGAAGAAAACGATCAGGTGCGCGGTATTGAACTGATAGAACCCAGTTATGACCTTATGCCTATGATTTTAGAGGCATCCAGCATTCCCGGGGCAGATTTCAAGATTATCGCTTCGGCCTGGAGCCCTCCATCCTGGATGAAAACAGGAGAAACTGCTAATATGACTAACGGAACCTTGCTTCCTCAATATTATGGCCTATGGGCTACATATTTATCAAAGTATGTCAGTGCTTATGCAGAAAAAGGAATTACCATCTGGGCAATTACACCACAGAACGAACCATTGCATTCTCATGATGCTCGCTGGGATAGTAATGGGTTAACTGCCGAACAAGGCCGGGACTTTTTGAGAGATCACCTTGGTCCTCAACTCGTCAAGGATGGTCACCTTATTCTTGATGATTTGGATTCCGGCTTACGTGTACTTCTTTATGACCACAATAAGTCGACTATGATCGACTATGTTACACCTACTTACCAAGACCCTGAAGCTTCTAAATATGCCTGGGGAACTGCTTTTCATTGGTATGCAAATTCAGAGCTAAAAGAAAATAACTTTTATGCGGACGAATTAGACAAGTTGCATGCAACTTGGCCAGACAAGGGAATTATTCATTCCGAATCGAGCATAGATATTGATGCCGATGACCCTATTGGTCAATATTGGAGAGAGAGTACCGACTATGCAGGTACTTTTGTGCCTTTCGAAACCTATGCTTACGATATAATTACAGACTTAAATCATGGTACTCAAGGATACGTCGAGTGGTGTAGCATTCTTAGCAACAAAGGGCAACCAAATCCCTACGACAACTTTAATAGTGCACCAGTGCTTATCAACCCAGTTACAGATGAAGTGATTTACACACCGCTCTATTATTTACTAAGCCACTTTAGTAAATTCATCCGCCCTGATGCTCGCAGAATCGGATTGAAAGGTGAAGAAGTGAAGGGACTTATCTACACAGCTGCAAAAAACACTGATGGCTCAATCGCTGTTGTTGTTTATAATAATAATGAAGAAGTTTATGAATTATCAATCCTATTGGAAGCTAATACTTATACAACGCAAATTGCACCAAAAGCTATTCAAACTATTCATTTACAAATCAAGGTAAGGAAAGATTAAAATGGAGTATAATAGATGTTAATGGTTATAACAAATACTAAAAGTGAATACTTGAATTGAAAATTTAGGAATGGATAAAAACGTAGCACAATAAATAGGACTATGAGCGGTCTGCAAGACCCAGCGATGAGTCCATGTTGAACTACATCCCGTCCAAAATAGCAGGATTTATTTCTATGCACTTATCGAGGGTTTTCTGTGTTTTTTTCTTGGGTTATCGAGGGTGGTTTTCAGGGGTTTTGGGATTTAGTATTTTATCATGACTCCAATTCACTAAGGTAAAAACCTAAATACCTGCAAAATCCCAGAGTTTAGGCAATACAATGCCCCTGCTCATAAAAATGAAGCCGCCAGAAGGGGAAAAACCGCCTATTGTAAAAACGTATGAAGCAACTCTTTTAAAGGGCGGCTCGGAGCGCGTATTCGGGGCAGCTCTCTTACAATGTGCATTCTGCCATTTTTGCATTTGGGAAATTTCGAAATATCAAAACCTATTACACGTTTTATGGACTCAATGGTTGTTTCTTTCTCAATTTTACCCGCTATTATTTTTTCAACAATCGATTCTTTAGGTACAAACTGAAGTTTGAGATTTCGTTTTGTGGTGTGGTTGTAAATTCTATCTCGATCAGGTCTTTACTGACACGACCCACGCCAAAAGAGCTGCAAAAAATGCCATTAAATTATATAATGAAATAAGATTACACTTATCTTTAAACTATAAAACACCGAATATGGTATATAAATTAACAGCGTAAAAACCAATTTTAACCTGTAGCTATATTTCAGGACTAGACAGCTAAAAAAATGAACAAAACTTTACAAACAGACTTATTAGAAATCGAATCTCTTCTAGAACAAGTAAAAAAACAAGGGGTAGATTATCTAAACAAAATAGATGAGAGACAAACTTCAGCAAATGTTCACAAAGCTGAATTGGTTAATCTAGACTCAAAAGGTCTTGGTGCTCGTAATACTTTACAATTATTCAACGAAAAGTTCGAACCAACAATAGTATCCTCTTCTGGACCTAGATTTTGGGGTTATGTTATT